>Ga0210057_1009633_pt1 | contig 11131 bp, 3 predicted proteins | sample CryGeyCG2114_010_2_FD_183968 | JGI IMG/M metagenome (GOLD analysis project Ga0210057, IMG submission 183968) | Groundwater microbial communities from aquifer - Crystal Geyser CG10_big_fil_rev_8/21/14_0.10 (SPAdes) (version 2) | ecosystem: Environmental > Aquatic > Deep subsurface > Groundwater ...
ATAATTTTGCTTATTTTTTATTAATAATTCTAACATTTCTTTAAAAACTCCTGGAACACCTACATTTTTATCCCATTCTTGAATAATCTTAAATTCTTCTCTTTCATAATCTTGAATAGCAGCAAGTAAAAATTGGGAAATTTCATTTAAGTTATAATTCCATTCCCAAAATCGCCCTTCAAATTTGAAACCCATAGTTCCAGAATAGGTATTATAATATTCTTCAACATAAATCTCGCAATCAGCATCTCCAGTAATAGTTAAAGGGAGTTCCTCGTTTTTTAAAATAACAAATTTACCTATAATTATATTCTCAATATCATTATTCATATTTAGGATATAATAATAGACTCCAGGATCCCAAATTGTAGGAAAAAAGAAGTCCCCTTTAATGCTAGGAAAAATATAATTGTCATAAATAGTGAACTTAACTTGGTCGCTGTCAAATTCAGTAATTGTCTTGCCATAAAGAACTTCACCTAAACTGATAATTTTTGAAGAGGAGTCTTCAGCAAGGATTTCCTCATCCCCCATTCTAATTACTTGTAGATTCAAACTATTAACATTATCTCTATCCATCAAATCAACAGTTATGTCATAAGATTTATCAGAATACAAGAGAGTTTGTTCAGAATTGACCCTTAAATAATCATTTATATTATAACAGAACCTCCTTATTTGGCCAGAAGAAACTGGTTTTCCCTCTTCATATTCAAATTTAGTAGTGTAATCTTTCTTCTTAGCCGAAATGGATGTTATAGTTTTATCTTCATTCAAGAGTCTTGCCAATTCATTTATAACATTATTGTAATCATTTACATTTTTTGATAAAAAGCTCAGGATATATTTAATTATTGTAGTCCTATCCCTCTTCTGTTCATTCAAATTATCATACACCTCAAAATTAAGATCCCCTTCTTCAATAGGTTTAAAAGACTCTTGTTCCTTATTCCTTTTAACCAAATTCAAAAAATAAGGGGTATTATATCTCCAACGCCATTTTCCATCATAAAATGCAATTGAAAATTCCTCAGAACTATCATCAAAAAGATTAAGTTTACCTAAAAGACCTTTCTGATTTGTATTAATAGTAATGGTGCATGCATCATCAATAGTTTGAATTCCTTCCCCTGCAGAACATTTATAAATCTCCTCATTCAGCCAATCCATAAAATTAAAATCAGGTGTTAATTCCTCGAATGTCTTTAAACTGATAAGTTGGCCCTTACAGAATAGTTGTATCTCCTTTAACTCTTCTTTACTCTTAACCCCTATTTTTTCATTAATCGCTAGATTAAGTTGATTAAGCCCCTCAATCAATCCAGTAGGGAACCCCATAAAAGCAAGCGGTAAATTTCTTTCAGCAAGAGGAACACCTTCTTTATCTTCTTTTATTTTCCATTCATTTCCATCCCAGGAAAAAGATAGTTTTGAATCAATAGGATTTCCATAAACATTCCAATCATTAACAAGAACTATGTCAAAATTCAAGTCTTTTAACCCAGACAATAAATCACTTTCTTCAACTTCAAAAGTAACTTCAACTCTCCTGTTTAATTTATAATTTTCTTCCTCTGAACTCTCAATCTTATTAAATTGCTGTGTAGCTCCCTTGCCAACAACATTGATTTCATAATTTTCAAAATCAGGGTAATTCTCCAATAAAACATCTCCAATCTTCTCTGCAATAGCATTGGCTCTTTGCTCGGATAACTGTTGATTAACCTCTTTCTGTTCTTCATTTTCTTCGCTGGCGTATCCCACAACATTAATAATTATTTTTTGGGATAAATCTATGACCCCCCCATATTTCTTAAAACTCTCTAAGAATAATCTCTCAAAATCATTTTCAAAACCAGTAATCATTTCAGTGGTTCGAAAATCAAATAAAACATAAAAACCATTTTCTATAGAACCCATATAATCAGTTTCTGGTTCTTCTTTTTTGATCTTTTCAGCCTCTGCTTTAGCCTTATCTTTAGCGTCTTTCATATCCAGCAGGCTAGCTAATTCATAGTAGGTATTTCCAATCTCATATTCAATTTTAGCCATCAAATCAACATTATATGTTTTACTTAACCAATATTCAAAATTATCATTATCTTCTTCATTACTTCTTATAATCCCCATAAAACCATTAATCATTTCTTGAACTTTACCATCAAAATCATCCATTTGAGTTGCCCATAAAGAAGCTTTCTCAGTCCTTTCCAAAATTAATTCTCTTACAAATTTTAGAACCTTTTCATCTTTTTCAAAATTCTTATCAGCATTTCTAAATAATTCTTCAGCTTCATTTCTTTTCTCTAGATCATATTCACTCAAAGCATCCATATAACTTTTTTTATTCAACCAGCAATCTCCTAAACTCTGTCCTTCATCATTAACACCACAATTACCAACTTTTTTCCAATTTGAGTTATCCACTCCGTTCCCAGGATTTTCATAACTACAAATCCTAAGCAATCCATTTCTATTTATTCCAGGATACAAAGCATCTGCTAATTCAGAAACACTTATATCACTTAAAACACTTTGTTCACCACGACATTCTTCTTCACTACTAATATCTTTTCTATCAAATTCTTTTTTCAAAGCTTGATCTTGTAAATAATCATCTAAAATACCACTACTTACTTTCCCAAAACCACAATGTTCTTGATTGTCAATTAAAATACATAATTCATCATAACCTGTCTTTTCTTGATATCTTTCTGTTTTATCTACAAAATCTCCTCTCTTCAAATAACCAGTAGTTTCAGTAACATATAAATTAGGAAGGAAGCCATCTACATCTTTCAAATAAACCATATATTTTACAGTTTCTTTATCTTCTCCTGCATAAATATGATAATAAACTTCATAATCACTAATAATCTCTCCTGAAAGTGCAGAATGAGGAAATTCAGTAAACCAGGCAGTAAATTGAACCGGACCTTCAGGGGTAGTTAATTGATTCAAAAATCCCCCTACACCAGGAACTTTAGAATAAATAGCAGCTTCACATAATTGCTCTCCTATTTCATCTGTAGAAGCTCCACGATAAGCACTAAAATAAGTTGTTGCATATTCTTTTGTAAAGAATTTCATAAACTCGCTCGTCTTTTGCATATTTGGTTGGAAATAACTATACTCTTGTCCTCCAGAAGCACCTTTAGCAACATCAATAATCTTATCCAAAGCACTTCCACTTAATCTAAATAATGCAGTACCTTCTCTCCATAAAATTTTACAAATTCCAACTCCCCTAATAGTATCACAAATACCAAAATTTTCTCCATCATCTCTTCTAGCAATTAAACATTCTTGATATCCTTGAAACAAGCTTTTAGTATTTTTCAATCCAGCATCAATACCAGGAACACAAATACCAACTTCAGGAATAGGACTAGTTCTCCATAATTTACTACCTAAAAAAATACTTCCAAAAATACCAGTAGACACTACATTATCAACAGGCCATTTTCCACCAGCATTAAACCTAGAAGTAGGACACATAACAGGATCACAAGCACTAAATAAAGTTAAGCAATCATCTACACTCATAATATCAAAACATTGTAATCCCCCCATTTCAGGAGCAAAATAATCTATAATGTATTTTCCTCCCAAAGAGTCCCCCTTCTTATATTCTCTTAAACCAATTTCCCTATCATACTTAACTAAATCCCTACAAGCAATTTGTAAATTTTTATATTGTTCAATCAAATTTTTAAGATGATCTCTATCATCATCTTTTGAAGAATACCCTCTATTACATTCATCTATAGTAAACTCTCTAAGTCTATTAGCATTACTATTTAAAGGCAGATTATCACTAGAAGAACTAAAAGTAGAAAATCTTTCATAAAATTCAACTTTAATAATTTGTCCATTATCATCTCTTCCATCTTCAGGAACTTTTAAATAAGTTCTTGCATCAACAGTTAATTTATCTATTCTTCCTTTAAATTTACCAGAATCTAATAAAGAAACCTTTGGAATATGTGGGGCTTCTTCTTCAACAGTAGCAGAAACCACTTCAATTAATTGGAAATTATTACCCTTCCTATATCCCTCTTTATTTTGATCATTAGTTCCAATCCTACCAATTATCTTGTTTTCATCTTCAGAAAAAAGAAATTTCTTATCCTCATTATCCTCATTATCCTTAATCATTTTAATACGAGTTGTAACAATCTTCTCTATATTACTCTCAGAAACAGAAAGAGAAGTAATTTCTGGTGGTGATAAAGGTGCTAATATTTTACCAATATTCTCAAATTTTTTATCATCAAAACCATATCTTTTCTTCAAGGAAGCCTTATTTTTAAGTAATTTCTTATAAGCATTATAAATTGCTATTTGTTTCTCTTCCAAATTGTTAGGATTCTCCTCTAGTTTATACTCTTCTAAAATAACATCAAAAGCTTCTTCAGAATATTTCTCTTTTAATTGGGTATTCCCTGAATTTTTAGTAAGATATTCTGCAATTTTTTTTGTTTTCTCATTTTCATCTAAACCTTTATCAGCTAAAAAATCCCCAATACCTCTTATATCATTATTAATACTCTCTTTTTTGTCTACAATACAATCAAAAAGAGTTTCATATTTTGTATCTTCCTTTTGTAATTCAGCTGTACATTCTTCTTTATAAGCAGACATAACTGTTTTTCTAGATAAACTATCCCCTCCACTAACCAAAGAACTAAACCAACTATTTTTCATCCAAACAATAAAATAAGTAGCATAACAACCAACACTCCACCATTTGTAAATGCTTTCAACAGTACTAATAGCCTTGTTCAAAAGGTCAATGGTTTTTTGTGTTGCATCTATGTGTTTATTCATCTGTTCTGTACTTAATTTCCATAATCTTTGCTCAACAGGAATATGCAACATAAAATTAGTCTTAGTTGTTATTTTTTCTTCACCAGGTAAAATCGTAATATGAACTTGTTGACTTATATCTACATCTTCAAGAGTAAAGATTGCATCCTTAGATAAAACTCCTTTTTTACCCATTCTCAAAGTCTTTGGAGTTATATAAACTCCTTCTTTATCACTTTCTTTAGCAATTGTAACCCTATCTATATTTATTTCAGTTAAATACCAACCAGTAGTTCCTAATCTATTTCTTCCATAATCTACAGAATATTCTTTAGAACCCTCATTATTAACATTAATCGTAGCCTTATCATTCTTAGAAGCTTTTTCAATTCCATATAAATTCAATTGAATAGTATTTCCATTCTCAAAAATATTAATAGTATTACTTTCATAAAATCTAACTAATTCAAGGAATTCAATTCTTTTTTCAACATATTCTCTTTCTTCATCACTAGGGTACTTTGCAAGGAAAGTCTTATACTCTTCAGCAGCTTTTGTATAATCTCTCAAATTAAAATCATAAATTTTTGCAATTTTTAATTGAGCATCCCTAGCTATGATTTTATTTTTATTCAAAGGATCCTCAGCATCAGTATATTGGTCAAAAACAGTTTTATAATGTTCTATAGCTAAATCATAATAATAATCAGAAGATATTAGATTAAAAGCATCTTTATTCTCTTCTTTAGATACTGGTTCTGCAAAATCATTAAGCAATTCTCTAAACTCCTTACTTATATAATTTCCCACTTCAATCCAGACATCAGTACTAAATTTATCACTAAAATCATCACTAAAAATATGATCTATCATCAAAGCACGATATTTATTAGTTAAAACTTTGTTTGAACTTTCATCAGCATTATTAATCTCATTCAAAAGTGTTTTATATTTTTCAAGTTTAGCAATTATATTACTCATCTCAGCAGAAGGAGGCAAAAGATTTATATCTTTTTTAATACTTTGAAATTCCCCATTATAAGTTTTATCAAGTTCTTTAGTTTTTTCGTCTTCAGAAATTTTGTTAGAAGAAACTTCAGAAATAGAAATTAATTTTGTTTCATATTCCTCTTTCTTTTTTAAAACATTATCAACATAACTAACAACAGAGGTAAGAATCTTTCCTTTAGTTTTACAATCTCCATAATTATTACAATGCCTAAGCATATTTTCAACATTTCCAGTACCCCAATTATAAGCAGCTAAACCTAATTTTTCACTTCCAAATTTTTTTATCTGTTGAGAAAGATATCTAGTACCTGCTTCAATATTTTTATCAGGATTAAATCTTTCATCTAAAATAAATCTCCCATCCTCATCTTTAATATTTTTGATATCTTCTGAATAAACATTCAACTTAAGGTCATTAGCAGTCCCTTTACTTATTTGCATTAATCCCACAGAATTTCCATTATCACCAATAGCATTAGGATTAAAATCAGACTCTTGTTTGATAACACCTGCAATTAAAGCAGGACTAAGACCATATTCATTTGCATAACCTGATATTTGATCTCCATACTCAACCTCTCCACTCTTAAAAGTATAACCAGTTACTTTTTCTTCAGCAGGAGGAATATAATATCTACCGCCTTCCAAAATCAATCTTTCATTTGTAATATCATTATACAATTCAACTTTGTCAGTAGAATCAGAAGCAGTTACTTTTTTAATTTTCCAGTTGCTTCCAGAATATAAAAACTGGCCTTCAACAAGTTTTTTTAATTTATATTGGCCATTAAAATTCATTTCAACACCAGCCACATCTTTATTGCCAACTATTTGATTAACTCTAATTTTATAGGTATCTCTTGAATTTCTTCCAACTTCGTCATTATAAAGCAAATAAGAAGTTCCTCCAGTTAAATATCTCTTAGGAGATTCTTTACCCTCACTAACACTAACTGTATTTTTATTTAATCTGCCATCATAAACAATCATATTAGCAGTATTTCCATTAACATTAGCTAATCTTACAGCACCTCTTCCACTCCAAAAACTATATTTGCTTTTTTCAAGAAAGAATTCATCTTCAGTTAAAAGAGGTAAAACCAAATCTTGTTCTCCAATGCCAAAACCATTTTGAATTTCATAAACAATTGTAGCTGTTAAATTCAAATCTAATTGATCAGGAACTTCATCTTCTTTAAGATTTTCAAGTCTAATAACCATATAACCTAAATTATCTAAATTAAAATATCCACTTTGGGGGGGTTTATAATAAACTCCTCTAACATATTTGGTGGATGCTCCAACAGCATTAACCCCCATAGATCTTATTTTTTCTAAATCCATTAAGGGATTTGTCTTCATTCCAGTTAAGGTTGCAAAAATAGAATATCCCCCAGCTTGGTCGCTTTCAAAAGCTTGCTCGCTTAAAACAAGGGGATAATAAGAATCGACATTAATAATTATGTCTGTAGCTTCAACGCTATCCACAAAAAAATTTTTAGTATTAGTATCTACAGCATCACTTATACCAATAGCATAAATGAAATTACTATTAACTATCAGCATTACCAAAAACAATGCTATTGCTCTTATTTTCATATTAGTTCAGGATACCTCACTCTATTTTGATTAAATAACTTTTCATAATTGCTATTCATTTCAGTGATCGTATTTGGAACTCCATCATAATTAACATAAACAGTTATTTGAGTTCCACTACCTTCATAACTCCAACTAAATTCATTGCCTCCAACTAAAACCTGTTCCATTTCAACGTCTTCTAATTCAGTTTCAAAACATTTTTTCTCAGTAAAACCTAAAACACCTAAAACTCCTCCTTTAGGGATATTAGAACAATGCTTAACGGTTTCCCCTTTTATAGTTAAGGGTTTATTAGATTTTTTCATAATATAACTTCGAATAATATAATCCCCCATAACTAAATCAACAGAACCACCTTGTAGAAAATAATTAAATCCATCTTCTTCGTCAATGAAATTAATGAAAACATTTTCGTCATCATAAGGCTCTCTAATATTTCCATTCTCAATTATTTTTATTCTCAAATCTAAACTATGGGTTGGTTTCATATATAAATAACCTATGCCTTCTTCATTCGTATTCAAAGTTAAACTTCCAGTATGATATCCTTCTTTATAGGTTTTAATATTTGCATTAATACAGGGAGGAACATAGGTATCTAAACCATAATCCCCAAAACCATCTGATTCAGTTTCTCCAAGGTCACAACTTGAACCTAAACAACTAAATTTTACATCAACATCATTTAAAGATTCATAATTTTCATAATCAGAAATATAAAAAATAAAGGGAACATTTTTAGCATCACAAATACTATCATCTAATTCAATTAGATCAGAACCTAATAAATTATATTTTGGTTGATTATTATCAATTATAACTTCAAAAGCAAATTGGAAATCCAATCCATTTTTGCTTACCGTAGCTAAAATAGGATATTTAATATCATAAATAAATCTATAATCACTTAAACAAAACAATGCACTTAAAAATTCAGCAGCTTGGGAATCACCAAAAGCAGATTCTTCTTTCAATACTTCTTCTCCTCCATTTATTTCCATAAAGAAAGGCCAGTCTTTAATATACATAAAGTTAACACCTAAATTATTATCTCCCAAATCAAAATTATAGTATTTCTCATTAACATTAGCAACAGCTTCTGTATTTACTTCTAAAATTTCCTTAAAATCTTTTTCAACATTTTGTTTGTTCCAAACCCTTGGATTACAATCTAAATGAGTTCCAGAATAAGGTATGTCATCATAAACAACTAAATAGTCAATGGTTTTTTCTTCAAAGTAATTTTCCTCCATCTGTTTACTATACAATTCAACAGCTTTAGAATAAACATAACCTAAACTACTACCAACAACAACTTTCACATCATCAAATTCCTGATTAACACCTTTATAATCTACATTAAAATCACTTAAAATCTCTACAAAAATTTTACCATCATTTATTTGGGTATTTATATCAAAATTTTCAAAATCATTTATTGTATAACCAGAATAACCTGTAAAGTTTAAAGTACAAATATGCAAATTATCTTCAATATATTCATTTAATTCATTTTGCATTTCTTCCAAAGAAGGAATTTTTTGAGTTTGAATTCCAGTTCCTGTTTCATAAAACCAATAAGCAACTTCTATGGCTTCATCCCCAAAAACATCTAGTTTATTTGAAAAAGGAATAAATGGATTTACTAAATACTCATATTTTGGAATGTTAATATATCCTCCCTGTGAAGCTAGGATGATTATGCCATCATCTGCAATTTCCTCAACGCACCCCATATAGGATTCATATAAGGGGGTAAATTCTTCTGCAACCCCTATTTTAGCGGATTCCCTCTCAAACTCGGATTTTAAAATATAATCTTTAAAAACAAACACCCCTATGAAAGCTGCAGCTACAATAATGCCCAAAATGATGAATAAAGTAACTTGTCCTTTCATTTTAATTTAATCCAATTACTTCCTCCAATTTTCTTTACAATAGCTTTTTTCTTCCTAACAAGCATATCCACTAAATCAGAAACAGTTGCATTATTTATTTCATAATATCTAGCAATAATACTAAAGTTAACAAATTCCCTTCTTTTAATAAAATCAATTAATTCTTCTTCTGTGGGTATCATTCAAAGCCTTTTAAAACCTCTTTTTTCTCTTTAAATCCTATTTTATCCTTTTTTTAATAAGCAAAGTCCGTTAAGACCTAAAATTAGTAGAATTAATTGATATTTAAACTTTTCTAAGAAAAGTGGGCCGAAAGGGATTTGAACCCTTGAATTCCGCCACGTTTGCCCATAAGATTAATTATTCAAGGCGACGTCATAGCCACTAGACCACCGGCCCTTAAAATAAAAAAGCCTCAGAAGGGATTTGAATTCGAGAGGTCTACAATCCTTCATAAACCTTCCCTCGGCCTGCTGCTTACAAGGCAGCTGCTCTACCATTTCCCCTATTTAGATAGCTCTAAAATAGTCTGAGCTACTGAGGCTTACAAATAAAATTAAAAAACAACTTTAAAAACATTTCTTTTATCACCAGTAGATAGGAAAGTGCAAAAGTGGGAACTGAACGGAAAATAGCCTCATTAGACGGCTTAAAGTCCTCATTTTCAAGGTATTGTAGTGCAAGAGCCTTTTGTTTTGTTCTGTAGTGCTGGATCATCCCATAGGCTCTCATCATATCTCTATTTTTAGCCTTGTAAAATCTATTCTTGAGTCTCTCTGGTTCTGGATTAGCCTGTCTTTTTAGCTTAGCTTTTGCATTGAGAATCTCTCTGTTTTTCTTTGAGTATTCTTGTTTTCTCTTTAAGTCATATTCTCTATTCCTTAATCTCCGTTCTTTGCTTAACTGCTTTATTTTCTCTTTATTCTTCTCATAATACTCTTTTCTGTATTCGTTAGGAGTCTTTGAGAAGCCATTGAATAATAGTCTTAAACTCTTCTTAATTTCTTTAATTCTTATTAAATGCTCTTTATATTCTTTATCAAATCTTTCAGCATCCTCAATTCTTCTTCTTTTGTTAAATTCCTGAAATTCCTTAACTTCTATCTCTTTTTTAGGATAAAGTTTTGAGCATAAGGCGCATTTGTATTTAGGTCTAGAAGAAAGCAATACAAGTTTGTATGAGCAATTTGGACAGCGTGGCATTTTATTATTTTTTTATCTTCATGGCTTCATATTTATCAATAAATTCTTTATGATATTTTCTAGCTGTCGCAAGTAATTCAACATATGTTTTAATATATACCTTACCTGTCTTTTCATAAGAATCTGCTTTGTCTCTTACTTCAGGCACATTAACAATTCCATCACATATAATATAGGTTTTTATGGTTCTTTTGGAAAACTCAGGATCATTACCTTTCTTTTCCTTCAGGAAGGAACTATATTTCAAAGCTTGATCTAAATACTTATCATTAGCTTTTGTTTTTGGTCTTTTCAATTCTATAATAAAAATAATATTTGCTAAATCTATACAAAGAAAATCTATTCTTTTATTCTCTTCAGGCACGGTATCTGGTTCTTTAAATTTTTCTCTTAAAAGTTGGGAATAGGTTATTTCATCCCCAAAATTCATAATCCTAGGGTCCAATAACCAAGGAAATGTTTTTAAGAAATTATGCATCTCAGGAACTTCTTTTGCGTTTTCTTTAATTTTTTGAGCAAATTTATCAATGGTCTCGATACGTACTATAGCAAGCCTATACATCTCTTTAGCCTCAATCATTTCCCAATCTTTGAACAGTTTAATTATA
>Ga0210057_1009634_pt1 | contig 11129 bp, 11 predicted proteins | sample CryGeyCG2114_010_2_FD_183968 | JGI IMG/M metagenome (GOLD analysis project Ga0210057, IMG submission 183968) | Groundwater microbial communities from aquifer - Crystal Geyser CG10_big_fil_rev_8/21/14_0.10 (SPAdes) (version 2) | ecosystem: Environmental > Aquatic > Deep subsurface > Groundwater ...
GCAAGCCAAATAAAATATTTTTATTTTGGTGGCTATATTGGCGATGGTAATATCTCAATAAGAATAGACTATAATGGAACAATAAAATCTGCTCTAGCAGAAATAGCAATAAATAAAAATTTTGCTCTTTACATAAATGGAAATTTTATAAGCAATTTCGAAAAAACAACTTCTAGCTACTTGCCACAAAAATATACTTTTCCAATTGAAAAATTCAATTCAGGAGAGAATTTAGTTGAGTTAAAAGGAGATAATTTGTATATAGCAGGCGGTTATATAAAAATAAACTTTGATTCAAGCTACCAACAGGAAAATAAAAAATATTTTCCTGGAATAAATGGATTAATAAATATATATGACTCTTTTTATATTCCTTCTACTTTGCAATCAATGAACATATTTTTGCATTATTCTAGTCCTTACAAAATTTTCTTAAACATAGGAAATCAAACTGTTTATAATGGTTCAGGAAATGAAGCAAGAACAATAACAAACTTAGAACTTTCTTCTTTGCTGAACTATCAACAAATGAGCAACAAAACAATTCCTTTAAGATTAGGATTGTACGAGCTGAAAGAAATAATAAAAAGAGGTAATGCAGATGTTGTTTTAATTACAGACTTATCAGGAAGTATGGACTCAAGAATGGATTCTGATAATACAGGAATAACAAGAAATTGTGACAATCCTAATTTGTACAGCTCAAGCACAAAAAGACTTTCTCTTGCCAAGTGTTTAGACAAAATGTTTGTAGATATGATTTTGAATGTTTCTGGCAATAGACTAGCTTTATCTGCTTTTTATGGAGATGATTCCTCCCCATTCAAAGGAAGAGTTTACCAAGAAAATTTAAATTCAAATGCAACTTATTTGAAAAACAAAATAAATAATTACTCACCACAAGGAGGAACTTGTATTTGCTGTTCAGAGAATAATGCTTATAAAATTTTAAATGAACAATCAAATTCTTCAAGACAAAAATTTGTTGTTGTAATGTCTGATGGAATTCCTACACATACTTGTCAAGCTGCTTCTGGATGCACAGGAACAAGAACAGGCTTGCCTTCTGATGAAGGTTTATGGTTGGGTTATGGTGCTGGTTGTTATGGTGGTTTAGATGATTGTAATGTAAATGACTGTGAATGTGCGAGTCAAAATGCAAATTGGAGTTCATGTAGACTAAAAAATGAGTTGAATTCAAAAGTATATTCAATTGGTTTTGGTCCTGTTGCTGCTTGTCTAATGGCAAACAAAACTTTAAGGAATATTGCTTTATGTGGACAGGGAAGTTATCAATCAAGTACAAATCCAGAAGCATTAAGAGAAATTTACTCAAATATTGCTAGCGAGATACTTGAAATCGGTTTTATAGAACAAGTCTCAAATGTTTCTTCTGGCTTTAATCTAACTACTTTATATCCTGATTCTTATATTTATATTGACTACCAAAAAGCAATACCTTATGGCTTATCAATAAGTTCTGAAACTGGAGAATTTGGAAATGAAATTTCAGAAGGCTCTTTTAATATTCCTTCTGACGCTGAACCAATAGAAGCAATTGCTGTGTCTTATTCTGGCTCAAAATGGACAGATAAAGTTCAAATATTCAATGAAACTTTAGGCTGGCAAAAAATATTTGACTTGTCTAGTTATGGAAATGATTATTTGTCTCTAGGAGACCCTTATTTTATCTATATCCCAAAAGAAAAAATAAGCAAAGGAGAAAATAAAATAAAAATAACTACTGCTATCTCTCCAATAAATTCTTCTGGTGGTTCTATTTCAGATAAAGTAATATACACTGTTCTAAAACCAGCTTTGGCATATTCACCCATTTTATATTCAGCTTCTGGTTGTATATGGACTATAGAGTTTTATGACTCAAGCAACTCGACAATGAAAGTTCCTTTAAATTATTCTGGAGATGAAAATTGTTTTTTTACTTCATCAGTTCAATCTTATAATACAAATGATGCAATTAATTATGCAGTTTATAATTTACTAAAAAGTTTGGATTTTAATTCAGATTTTAGAGTAGATAGTAAATTTTCAGAACAAGATTTAAGTATTTCATCTTCAGAAATTTCAGGAGTTCCTTTTACATATTCAAGCGAGGTGCAAGTTCGAGTGTGGAGATGAATATGAAAAATTTAAAAATTGATATAGCCAATTATTTTTTAGCATTGATAATTGTTAATATAATATTGCATTATTTTATACCAATCAAACAAATAATTTTCTTTCCTTATAGGTGGTTAGGAATTATACTTTTCATTATTGGATGGATACCTAATATTTGGCTTGGAATTCTTTTTAAGAGAATAGGCACTTCAATTCCAGCATGTCAAATACCAAAAAAATTAGTTACTTCTGGATTTTTTAGAATTAGTAGAAATCCTAATTATCTTGGGATGGTTATAGCTTTATTTGGAGAAACAATATTTTTAGGCTCATTAGTGACTTTTATTATACCAGTTTTGTTTTTTATCTTAATTAACAAAATAAATATACCTATTGAAGAAGAGAATCTAGAGAAAAAATTTGGGAAAAAATATTTAGATTATAAAAAGAAGGTAAGAAAATGGCTCTAAGAAAAAATAAAAAATCCCAAATATTTACTTTAATAGCAATTGTCTTATTAATTTTATTTTTTGTTTCCTATGAAGTTTACAGTATAATTTATGAAAGACAGGCAATAAAAACAAGAATTAAATCAATGGACTCTTTTCTTTTTTCTATCGAACAGGATTTAGAAAGACAATTCTATATTTCTGGATTCAGGATAATATTTTTAGCAGAAAATGAGATTGCTAGAACAGGAACTTATATTCCAAATTTTAATTCTTTATTTCAAGAAGCTATTTTAAATGGAACAATAAACTCAGAAAAATCAGAAATCCTAAATGGCGCAACTATCTCTGATATTATGTCATCTATACAAGATAAAGCAGAAAAAATGAATTTGAATATTAACTTTTCAGACATAAAAGTTTCTGTAGGACAAGAAGATCCCTGGAATATAATTGTTTATTTCAATGCAACTTTAAATTTAACTGATAAAAGCAACTTGGCTTTATGGCAGAAAAAAGAGGAAATTAAAGCCAGAGTAAGCATAGAAAATTTTGAAGATCCTATTTACTTGATTAAAACATCAGGAAAAGTTTCAAGAAAAATAAAACAAACTCTTTATGAAGGAAATTATGTCTCTGGAACTGATAAAACAAATCTTTCTTTACATCTCGAGAATAAGTATTATGCTAACAATACAGATGCCCCAAGTTTTCTCAAGAGAATGCAAGGAAGTTTAGAATCTGATGCTAACGGAATAGAAAGTTTTGTTTACTTGCCAGATTTAACTGCTCAGGGCTTACAAGTTTCAGATAAATCAGTTGTAGATTATATTTATTTTTCCTCAGATAATCCAAGTTCTTTTACTATTTCTGGCTTGCCTTCTTGGTTTAAGCTTGACTCGCAACATTGTAGTAGATATCAACTAACTTGTTAAAACTAAACGACGAAACATTTAAATACACTTTCTTCAATATAATATTAATAATTAATAAAAAAGGAGGTAAAAATGAAAAAAGGACAAGCAGCCTTGGAATTTTTGATGACTTATGGATGGGCTATTTTGGCAGCAATCATAGTTATTGGTGTTCTTGCTTATTTTGGTGTTTTCAGCCCAGGACAATATGCACCTAATATATGCGCAGTAACAGCCCCTTTCTATTGTAATGCCTGGAACGCACTAGCAGGCACAAATACAGTAACAATCGAGCTAAAAAATAACGGCGGAGAAACCTATACTATAAAAGATGTTAATATTAGTAATTGCGCACTTGTTAATGTTAATGAAGATGTTCTAACAGATGGAATAAAACCTGTACTAGTAACCCCATGTATTCCTACATTAGCAGCAGGAAAATCATTCAAAGGAGATATAGTAATAACTTACACAAAATCAGGAAGTGATACTACATTTACATCAACAGGCTCTATAACACAGAAAGTTACTTAATTTTTCATTTTTTTCTTTTTCTTTTATTTTTTTTAGTTATAGTTATATTTATTTTAGTTAGTTTTATTTGTTTTTATACTCAAGAGAATCCTCACAAAATTCGGATTTTCTGGGCCTAAAATTCTAAACTTGTGAAGAATTTTTTAGCTTTAAAGAAGATAACATCTCATTTATTAAAGTTATAGCTTCTATGCAGAAATCCTTTAAGCTTCTTGGTTTTATTGGATAAAAGATTAAATCGTAATTATTTCCAAAAACTTTTCTTGCTAGTCTTCTTGCTCTGTACATATGCATTTTTCCTGTAACTATTCCTATTTTTCTTGCTCCTAAATTTTTAATTGGCTCTTTTGAATATAAAAAATTTGTTTCTGTGTTGTAAGCTTTATTTTCTTTTATTATTCTTTCTTGTCTAATTCCTTTTTGTTTTAGAATATTAGCCATATATTCTGCTTCTGAAAATTCTCCATCAAATCTTTTAGTTAAACCAGAAACAATTATTGGAATTTCTGATTGTCTTGCTAACTCATAAGCATACTCTACTCTTCTTCTACTTTCTATTTTTCCTGTACCAAGAACAAGAATTACCTCTACTTCATTTTCCAAATTTCTTGCTGGATTCATATTTTTTAATTTAACTTACTGTTTATAAGTATTATTGTGTTATATCATTAGTTTTATAAACATATTTTCTTTCTTCTAATTATGAAAATCTTAAGTTTACATTGCGACTACATCAAGTTCAAGCCTGTACAAAAAGCATTGAAACAACCAGAAGAAATAACAGAACAGCAAAAAAAAGAAAAAGAAGTGAGAGAATGTTTAGTCATATTTACAGCAGTAGAAAAATCTGATTCTTTAAATTTAGTTCCAAAATTAATAGAAAACATAAAAGATATAGCAAGCCAAGTAAAAGCAGACAGAATAGTTCTTTATCCATATGCTCATCTTTCTTCACAATTAGCCTTGCCCGAAGTTGCAGAAAATATATTAAAAAAAGCAGAATCTGAGCTAAAAAAAGATAAGAAACTAGAGATAACAAGAGCTCCTTTTGGCTATTATAAAGAATTTGAATTAAAATGCAAAGGACATCCTTTAGCTGAGTTGAGTAGAGAAATAACTGGAGAAGTTGGTGAAGAGAAACAAAAAACAGTAAGAGAAAGCATAGCAGAAAAAATAATCAGAAAACACTATATCTTAACTCAAACAGGAAAGGAGTATAAAATAGATATAAAGGATGAAAAGAAATTAGAACAAATACTTAAAAAAATAGATGATAAAGATTTTGAAACATACATTTTAAATAATGAAATAAAAAAAATCTCAAAAAAAGAGCCTCCGTCAATAAAAGAAATGCAGCAACAAGAACTGGTTGGATATGCACCAGAAGCAGATTCAGGACATTTTAAATTTTATCCAAAAGGCAATTTAATGTTTGAGTTGTTGAAAGATTGGGCTTATGAGATTGCAGTCAACAGACTTAAATCATTACAAGTAGAAACTCCAATAATATATGATTGGAATGATCCAGAAATAAGAGAACAGGGAGGAAGCTTCCATGAAAGACATTATACTGTAAAAGTTTTGGATGATAGAAATAAAGAATGGGTCATGAGATTTGCAGGAGATTTCGGATTATTTAAAATTATGAAAGCAGCAACACTAAGTTATAAAGCTCTACCAATTAGAATATATGAGTTCAGCAAGAGTTTTAGATATGAACAAAAAGGAGAACTTTCAGGACTTAATAGATTAAGGGGTTTCCATATGCCTGACATCCATAGCTTCACAAGAAATATAAAAGAAGGATGGGAAGAATATAAAGAATTGTATAAACAATATGATAATCTTATTAAAGGACTTGGAATAAGATATGCTGTTGTTTTTAGAGTTGTAGAAGATTTCTATAAAAAATACAAAAAACAGTTAATTGAAATGTTAAAATATTCAAAAACACCTGCATTTATAGAAACTTTTTCTGGAATGAAACACTATTGGGCTGTTAAGCATGAGGTTCAGGGTTTAGATTCAGTTAAAGGCTCAACCCAATTATCTACTGTTCAATTAGATGTGAAAGATGCTGAAACTTATGGAATTCTTTATACAGATAAAGACAATAAAAAGAAAGGGTGTATAATAATTCATAGTTCTATAGGTAGTGTAGAAAGATTATTTTACTGTATACTTGAAAAAGCTTTAATGGAAAAGAAACCAGAATGGCCTTATTGGCTTTCTCCAACTCAAGCAAGAATTACACCATTAAGTGAAAAATATGTGAAACAAGCAATAAAATTAGCTGAAAAGATGAATAAAGAAGGAATAAGAACAGATGTAGATGATAGAAATTTGACATTACCAAAAAAAATCTCTGAATCTGAAAAAGAATGGGTTCCTTATGTGATTACAATAGGAAAGAAAGAATTAAAAACTAAGAAGCTTGCTCTAAGAGTAAGGCAGACTGGAAAAATAGAAAAAATATCTGAAAAAGGATTAATTAAAAAATTAAAAAAAGAACAAGCAAATATGCCTTGGAGACAATTACCATTACCAGTTTTAATAAGCAAAAGACCAGTTTTTGTAGGATAATTAAAAAATGAAATTCGAACACTATAAAGCAAGAGTAGAAGAATCAAAAGAATTTAAAAAATTTAGAGAAAAGCATAAAAAAGCCTATTTATGCGCAGGCTTTTTTGTTCTGGATTTTGAAACAGGAAAAAATATGCACCAAGTTGACTATTATCTGCCAAATGGAAAAATAGCTACTTTTATTCTTGAAGAAGGAGTTAATCTAAAAATTTCAGAACAAGCATTAAAAAAAGAATTGCCTCAAATCAAAGCAGAAATTAAAACAGATTTAGACGCATTAAAAGGTATTGTAGAAGATGAAATGAAAAACAGAACAGTAACAGAAAGAATAAAAAAAATTATAGCTGTCCTTCATATACTTGACAACAAGGTTGTATGGAATTTGCAGTGTATTTTAGATGGATTAGCTTTATTGAATGTTCATGTAGATGATTCTGATAAAAGTGTTTTAAAATTTGAAAAGCATTCTTTAATGGACTTAATTAAAAAACCTTGATTTTAATTAAAAAAATTAATCTCAATGTTCATTAGAAATATATTTTGCGAAATAGAGAACAGAGTTTCATTAACTTTTTATACTTTCTTTCTTTTATAAAAAGAATCAAAACTGTTTAATAAAAATGAAAAAAGTAGTGACTATAGGTGGTGGAACAGGACATTATACATTATTAAGAGGTTTAAAAAACTATGATATTGATTTAACTGCCCTTGTAAATATGGTAGATAGTGGTGGGCATACTGGTAAGCTGAGAGATGAATTTGGATTTCTACCTGCTGGTGATTTAAGGAGATGTCTTCTTGCTCTGTCAGAGGAGCCAGGTGTTTTAAGAGAGGTTTTTGAGTATAGGATAGGAAAAGATTGCGTAGGAAATATGATAATAGCAGCTACTGAGGCTGTAGCAGGAAAAGGAAAATACATCCAAGAAACAGGAAAATTTTTAAGAATAAGGGGAAACGTTCTACCGATAACAATAGATGACACACATGTTTATGCAAAAACATCAAATAGAAACCAGCTGTATAAAGAAGCAAATGTGAGCTATGGATGCAAAAAGGATGAGAAAATAATAAAAATATGGTTAGAGCCAGAAGCTTTTATTTTCAGAGAAGCAGCAGAAGCAATAAGAACATCTGATTTAATAGTAATCTGCCCGGGGGAATTATATGGAAGTGTCATCCCCAGCTTCCTTGTTGGTGGAGTAAATAAAGCAATTCAAGATTCAAAGGCAAAAATAGTTTATGTGTGCAATTTAGTAACAAAACAAGGAACTTATGGTTTTAAAGCTTCAGATTTTATAAAAGAAATAGAAAAATATTGTAAGAAAAATTTAGATTATGTTATTCTTAATACTAAAAAACCAGCACAGATTGTTGTGGATAAATATAAAGGAGAGGAATCTGAGTTTGTAGAGCCAGATATGCCTGGTTTAGAAAAAAAGGTAATAAAAGCGGAACTTTTAATAGAATATCAATCCAATGGAAAAATTCTTGCAAGACATGACGCTGAAAAAACTGCCAAGTTGATTATGAGTTTAGTTTGATAAGCAAAATTTACTTGCTTTCAAATTTTGCTTCGTCAGAGAATTTCTCAATTGTTTTTATTATTAGTTTCTTGACTTTATCTGCATTTTCCCTCATTCTTGCAAATACCATTTCAATTGAAACAGGCTCTTCTCCTTCTCGCCAGCAGTCATAGTCAGTTGACATAGCAACAGAAGCATATTCTAAACCAGCTTCTCTTGCGAGAGAAGCTTCTGGAGCAGTAGTCATTCCAATAACATCAGCTCCCCATTGCCTAAATAAATTTGATTCTGCTTTTGTTGAGAATCTATTGCCTTCTATAGTAATCATAGTTGCTTTAGAATGAAAATTAAACATCAATTCTTTACAAGAATCAATCAATTTTTTTCTCAATTCCTCAGAAAAAGGCTCTGAAAAAGGCAAATGAACAATTTCTTTTTCAAAATCATCATAAAAACTATTTTTTCTTTGCTTAGTAAAGTCAATTAATTGATTAGGAAAAACTAAATCTCCTGGTTTAATTTCTTCTTTTAAACTTCCAACAGCACTTGTAGATATAATATATTTGCATCCTAATTTTCCTAAGGCACAAATGTTAGCTCTATTATTTACATTTGTAGGAGTAATTGTATGTTTTTTTCCGTGCCTTGCTATAATAAAAATTTCTACATCATTAATTTTTCCAGAAGTTATTTTTGAACTTGGAGCTCCATAAGGAGTTTTTATTTCTATTTCACAAAAATCCTGCAGGATTTTAGGATCATCTAAACCTGTCCCGCCTATTATACCTATTTTTATTGTCATTTTATTCATCTGGAAAAATTATATTTCCTTCATCATCAGCGACATAAAAATACATACTTCTGCCTGCTTCAGACGCTTCATCATTCCTTCTTCTGGCTTCTTGAATTGCCTTATGAATATTATCATATTCTAGTGTTATTGAGTAATTATTATCTTCACATGCTGTCCCTATCCTTTTAATAACCCTAAATTTTCCTATTGCTATATCTTTAATTGCCTCTTCAAGTCTCATCTTTCTAATATCTTTCTTTTTTCTATATCTGCTTTTAATAAATGAATCCTTACTTCATGCTCTTTAACATTATAGCCCATATCTTTTAATTGAGATATTCTTCCTTCATATTTTTTGCAGGCGACGCACATTTCCTCCAAAAGTTTTGTTGCGTGCGCAGCCATATAGAAATTACTTAACTCTAATTCTAAAGCATCATTCAATCTCTTAACCATATTTTTGACTGTCAAATTAGCTTTAAATAGATTATTTTGCTGGAGAATATAAATAAAAAAAGAAAAAATGAAACTTCCAAACTCAAAAGAAATAAGAAAACCTTCCAAGACATTAGCAGGAGTTACTCCAATTGCAGTAATGTGCAAGCCTCGAGCTTGCAAGCACGGAACTTGTTTGTATTGCCCTTCTCTTGAAGTTCCTCAATCTTATACTCCTTTATCTCCTCCTGTAATCAGAGCAAAAATGTTGAATTATAACCCAGAAAAACAAGTTAAATCAAGATTAAAAGCTTTCAAGCTAATGAATCATCCAACTGATAAAATAGAACTGATAATTATGGGGGGAACTTTTCTTTCTTATCCAATTAAATATCAATATTCTTTTATCAAAGCCTGTTATGATGCCCTGAACGAAAAAATTTCAAAAAATCTCGAGCAAGCAAAAAAACTAAATGAAGTTGCTAGAAACAGATGTGTTGCTTTATGTATAGAGACAAGGCCAGATGTTTGTGGAGAAAAAGAAATTAAAAGATTATTGGAGTTTGGATGCACAAGAGTGGAATTAGGAGTTCAGTGTATAGATGATTTTATCTACAAAAAGATAAATAGAGGACACAAAATAAAAGATGTAATTGATGCTACAGAGAGACTGAAAAATTCTGGATTTAAAATTGGTATGCATATTATGCCTGGTTTGCCTTTTTCAAATCCAAAAAAAGACTTAAAAATGTTTAAAGAAATTTTCAAAAATGAAAATTTCAAGCCAGACCAATTGAAAATATATCCTTGTCAGGTGATTAAAGGCTCAAAACTTGAAAAACTATATCATGAAGGAAAATATACTCCTTATTCAAAAGAACAAACAGAAAAATTATTAATAAAAATGCTGAAAATTGTGCCAGAATATTGCAGAGTAATGAGAATTATGAGAGAGATTCCTCCTGTTTATTTGACAGCAGGCACAATTAGAATTGATTTGAGAAGAGATATAGAATTTTTCTTGAAAAAGAAAAAAATTAAACTCAAAGAAATCAGGTTTAGAGAAATTGGTTTTAATTTAAGAGATTCTAAAGATAAAAAGATAAATAAAAATTTGAGATTAAAAATCTCAAGTTACAAGGCAAGCAAAGGAAAAGAATATTTTCTTCAATTTGTAAACAAAGATAATATTTTGTTTGGTTTGTTGAGATTAAGGATTTTTAAACAAGGGAAAGAGAAAAAAGCATTTGTTCGTGAATTGCATATTTATGGCAAATCAACTGCAATAGGAAAGAAACCAAAAGGAAGATTATGCGAAGGAAACCTTGGTGTCCTCGCAATACAACATAGAGGTTTAGGAAAAAAGCTAATGAAAAAAGCAGAAGAAATTTGTAAAAAAGAAGAGATTAAAAAAATTTTAGTTATAAGTGGAGTAGGAGTAAGAAATTACTTTAGAAAACTAAATTATAAACTAGAAAACAGCTATATGATTAAGAAATTATAAAATACTAAAAAATAAAAAAAAAATTAAGCGACAGTTACAGTATCCGCAACTGAACAAGTTACATCTCCTGCTAAAACTCCAGCTATTTCAACTTCATCTCCAGAAGCTAATGTAACTGTATAACTTTTTGTTTCTAACTCAGCCGGCACTGTACTTGATTCAGTTATTACACCATTAACAATAATTTTCATTTTTGTTAAATCTGCTGTTCCTGCATCTCTTTTTACTTTAACTGTATCTGTAGTAGCATTTGCTGAAGCTATTTGAAGATTT
>Ga0210057_1009635_pt1 | contig 11129 bp, 9 predicted proteins | sample CryGeyCG2114_010_2_FD_183968 | JGI IMG/M metagenome (GOLD analysis project Ga0210057, IMG submission 183968) | Groundwater microbial communities from aquifer - Crystal Geyser CG10_big_fil_rev_8/21/14_0.10 (SPAdes) (version 2) | ecosystem: Environmental > Aquatic > Deep subsurface > Groundwater ...
ATAGACAAAGAAGCAATACAAAAATTACTCGGTGGCTTGACCTTTCCACTTCAATTTTTTGACTATGAGGGATATTCCAGTGCTATCCCACGCTTTGATGGTTTTGGAGCCTATGAGCAAGTCCCTTTTCAATACTCACTCCACACAATGCACGAAGACGGTACGCTCGAACACAAAGAATATCTCATCACCGAGCCAGAGCGTGATCTAACATTGCCACTGGTCGAGAGAATGAAAGCAGATTTTGATGACAAAGGTACAGTCATTTCTTGGTACAAGTCATACGAATCACAACGAAACGACAAACTTGCCGAGCTTCATCCAAACTATGCTGATTTTCTCATTGGACTCAATGATCGCATGTTTGACCTCATGACTATTTTTTCCAAAAACTATTATGTAGACGCGCGCTTCAAAGGAAGTGCCAGTATCAAAAATATTCTTCCCGTCATTGTACCAGAGCTTACCTACAAAGCTCTTGGTATTCAAAAAGGGGATCAAGCGGTAGAGCGGTGGGAGAAGATGATTTTCGGTGATATACATCCGGATGAAAAGAAAGGTATTGAGAAAGATTTGCTTGAGTATTGCAAACTTGATACGTTGGCAATGGTGCGGATTTGGGAGTTTTTGAAGAAAGTTTAATCTCTCCCGGGTCTAATTCCCCGCACCTTGGTGCGAGAAAGAAAAAAATTCAGGAGATACCCCGCCCCTCTGGGGCGGGGAGCTTCATTACTGCTTGGGCTAATACAACCAATATTACCTACAAATTTTAAATTAGAAAATCTTTGGTTTAAAAGAACATCAATTTGGTTTTTTTATCTTGGTATAGCGTGGATAATTTCAAGTTATTTGGAGTACCAAAAAATTAAAATTAAAAATGAAAAATTAGAAAAAAAGTTAGAAAACAAAGTAGATTATAAGATTAAAGCTGTAAGAAAAAAATTTGAAGATTGGTTTGATGATAAAACACTTCAAGCAGAAGAAGAAATAAAAGAATTAGAAGAAAAAATAAAGAAACAGAAAATGATTCTAGATAGTTTGATACCACAATTTGGAGTTGATACTCCAGAACAAAGGATAGAAAAATTAAAAGAATATATAAAAAAAGTTGAGGAATATAAGAAAACGTATAAAAATTTTTTAAAAATATATTTATTGATTCAAAATATAGGAATAGAATCAGATGAAGATATAAATATAATTATATCTTCAGAAGATCAGATATTCCAATTAGATATATCTGCCATAGAAGAACCCAAATACCCAGAAAAACATGATTCCTCTTGGGTTGCAAATAGAATGATACAACATCCAATAGCTACTCAAAATACCAACAAAAAAATTTTTCGTGAAATTCTACACAGTGATAATAATAAGACGGAAGTTGAGTTAAGCTCGCTAAGAGTTAAAGAAAAACCTGCTTATATATTAGATGAACCTATTATCATAGATGATAGAGATAAAATTAATTGTAAAGTTGAAATTGTAAGCAAAAAAACTAAACAACCCATAGAAGAAATAATTAACTTAAACTAGCAAAAAAAGTTCGAAAGTCGTCCTAGTATGGTATGCGAGCGAAACAGTACAGAGGAAATAAAAACACCATCCTAAAAAGAATGGTGTTTTTTGCCTGAGACAATCTGCCCACTTTCTGCCCAAAATTTCCGTTTTTATCCTATTTCTGCGAATATTACGACTGTAGCGTAAGTACTTTTTTCGCTAAATCTACAATAATTTGCTAGTTTAAGCGGAGTATCGTTTCCCTTAGTACGATTTTCGATTCCCCTTGGGGCTACAACAATACAAATTCGGGAACAGGACACACAAGGGTTCTCAGCCTCCAGCTGACCACCCGTAGGGTTGGGGCTACAACATAGTCTTGACAGCGTTCCATAGCTCGTGTATAGTATTCGACATAACCGCAGACAGCAGGTTCCCGACTCAGTTGGGATTAAATATCCTGCCGAGGTGTAACGGATACTTTGGCAATTTGGTAATGCACTACCATTGCCCTAAAAGGTCGATCCTGGAACACGTCTGTGGTATCTCCACAGTTTTTTTATGTTGGAGATATCATTATCGCATTACCAAAGTATCCTAGAGTATCTCTATGGCTAAAACAAAAGTACAAAAAGAAGAAGCGTCTCAAGCACTTGCAGATAACTTGAAAAAAGCAAAAGCAGTAGTCTTTGCTAATTTCCAAGGTCTGACTGTTGCAGAGACAGAAGAGCTTCGTGCAAAGTGTCGTAAAAACAACATCGTGATCACTGCAAGCAAAAAAACAGTCCTCAAACATGCATTGAAAGATGTCGGATTCAATATCGATACAAAAGCATTTGAGGGTGGTGTTGCAACGGCTTGTGGGACGGATGACGAAGTTGCTCCCGCTCAGGTGATTGCAACCTTTGCAAAAGCACATGAACTGGTTACCATCTTTGGTGGTATCCTCGAAGGACAGTTTATCGATGCTGCAAAAGTCAAAGAGCTCTCGTTGCTCCCGAGCAAACAAGAACTCTATGCAAAACTTGTTGGAACACTCAACGCGCCTATATCTGGATTCGTCAACGTGCTCGCTGGCAATCTCAGAAATTTCGTTGGTGTGCTCAACGCGATTAAAGAACAAAAAGCATAATACTATTCTGATATTCGGATAATTCTGATTATTCGGATATACCTAAATAAAAATTTTGTATGTCAGAAGAAACAACAGAAGAAAAAAAAGTAGTAGAAGTTCCTGCAAAATTCAAGGCTCTCGTTGAAGAGATTGAAAAGATGTCAGTGCTTGATCTCGCTGAACTCGTAAAGATTCTCGAAGACAAGTTTGGTGTCAGCGCTGCTGCTCCTGCAATGATGATGGCTATGCCAGGCGCTGGTGCTGGAGATGCTGGTGCTGCTGTAGAAGAAAAGACCGCATTCACGGTCGAATTGACTGATGCTGGTGCAACAAAGATCGCTGTTATCAAGGCAGTAAAGGCTGCAACAGGACTTGGGCTCGCTGATGCAAAAGCATTGGTAGACGGTGCTCCAGGAGTTATCAAAGAGAACGTTCCAAAAGCAGAAGCAGAAGAACTCAAGAAACAAATTGAAGAAGCGGGTGGAAAGGTTTCATTGAAGTAACTTTTTTAGAGCATTCATAAAAAATCGCCATTCGGAAGATGGCGGTTTTTTTTATTCTGCACTTTTTTGTCTAAGACGGGCAAGCAAGGCAATGCCCCGTGGCTTCCTCCGGAGGCGAACAGGTGTCGCGAGAAGATTCCCATTTCATACCCCGCTACTCCAGCCGGAGGACTGATCTCCCTCTGGTATGATGTGGTGGGGATGATTTATTGGGCTAAGAAAATTGGGAAATCGAATGTAAGTTTGTAGCCCTGCTGAGTACGCATAATGCTATCAGAATTCCCCTTGAGGATTTTTTGTATATGTAGAATATCAGTGTGGTCGATACCATACCTTTTCATGTGCTCTTTTTCAGTAAGAACGAGTTTCTTTGCATCTCCAATATGTTTATATATAAGGAATCCGGCGTCACGATATATCTCGCAGAGATCTGAAGATTGGAACAATCGATTGCCTATTTTTTCAGTGTCTGTGTATGCTTTGCTGATTTTTTTTCTGTCGTTTTTATTTGATATATATGCAGGTTGATTGACAAATATTCCTTTTTTTGTAAGATGCTTTTTGATTATCTTTAGTACGGATACCTGTACTTTTCTAGAAGAAAAATAGTCTAACGAACTACGCATTATTATGCAATCAAATTGCTCTTTCATGGAAAGGTCTAATATATCGCAACAGATTTTTTTTGTATGTGTGTTTTTATTTTCCGCAAGATGTTTTTTGGAGATATCTACCAGTGTGAGGGAGCTGTTACCATGGGCTTTTACTAATGCCTCTCCCAATACTCCCGATGCAGATGCAACATACAATATGCTAAGGTGTTTCTTTGGCAGATATGGCAATGTTGCCTGAACAAAGGAGCGTATATTTTCATCATCGGAAAAATAATTGTTGTACGTTCTCAGCCATTTTTTTCCTTGGACTCTCTCATCTTTTTGTAGGTTGTATATGGAATGTATGCGCGACATACCTCTTAGAGACCAAACGAATATATGTTATTTTCATCCAATATATATATCGTCTTCTTTGCCTCGTCTACCACCATGCCTGTAGGATGTTGCCAGAGCTCGCTCGTATACTGGGCTCGAAATGTTCCTTGTTTGTTGAGTGAAATAACACGTTTGTTTGTTGGTTCAAGAATATAGATGCCATCTACATCATTGTAGGTGTAGAGCTCTGTTGGATTATCGAGTGATGGATCCAGTCCGATGATGTCAAATGGTACTGGCGCTCCACCAATGAATTTGAGTATCTGTCCATTTTGTTTGAGGACAAACACATCTCCATCAATTGCCATGGACACGGCGTCACTCAGGTCAACAGTGACACTTTCGTCAAGCCATGGTGTTCCTTTATCATATCCGTTTTGTGTTTTACTATGTCGGAGAATTTGGTTTGTTGCTTTGTCTACCAGATAGAGTCGCAGATTGTACACGAACGGTGCTGAAACATTAGCATGTTCAGAGGGAAATGAAATGCTTGTTTTAGAGAGTGCTGTCGTGTCTTTATTATATATATAGAGTTCATTGTTTTGCCCGATAAACACGAGTATGTCATTTTCTTTTGGCGTGTTCCCGGAGATGAGTTTTGCAAGGGAGTCGTGAGATTGAACAGAAAGGGCATGTGTGTCTTTGTCTACCACATACAGTCTGTTATCATCAGGACCAAATGCAATGAGTGCGTCATCTATTCGTACGAGTTTTGTTGTGTGTACTCCTTCATTGTTTGTGTTCAAATCCGCAAGGAGTGTCGGCTGGACGACCGTGATGTTTCTAAGATCGAGGAGTGCTGTATCTATGAGCGTATAGAGACGTTCGTAGGTTTCTTTTTCCCCACTACTTTTTTGGGGTAACTGGGTTAGCATCTGTTCTGCTTCTTTCAGAAGGGCAAAGGAACCGCTCTCGTCATTGTAAATACGTCGTGCGTCAGCAGCAGCCTGTTTGTTTTCTATAGCCATAACGAGTTCTTGGTAGGCAACATGTTGTTGTGTGGCATACGCCTGCGCTCTGAGAAATAGAATGCTTCCGGAAAAAATAATAGTCAGTGACACGACACCGAGCAAGAGTAGTTTGCTGATAACGGACAAGTGTACAAGTGTATTGTAGAGATGTTTCCACCCCCCCTGTATTGACTGGAGGGTATGTTTTCTCCCATTGTTTTTGTTGGTGACCAAGATAAGCAATACAATGAAGAATCTTCCGACAGACAGTAGGATGAAACGAAACCCAACCCACAACCCCCTGCTTGTCGCAACGAGTACGCGGCCAATACCAACAAGGAGCATATTTACAAATGAACCTCCAATCATTTCGTCACTGCGTCGTTTGTGATTTGTTTCTATGGCGTTGTGACGTGTCTGCTGTCTTTTTGGTTTTTTTTCTGCGTTTCTTTTTTTCTTTCCCCCAAACAAAGAAGGGGAAAGCGTTTCTGTGGTTTCTCGTTCTCTGTCAATGAGGTGTTGGAGTGATGCGGCAGAGTGTGATGCCGATGTATCATGAAGGAGATCTTTTTTTCGTATGTCACAGACAATGCCACCAAATGATTCATCCTTGCGTGCATCACGAAGTACCCGTTCGATATGCTCTACTGCCTGCTCTATGGGTCGAGACATGATGATTTCTTGTAATCTTTCAAGAGACAGTTCTTCTACTATATGCGGTGTTCCTATAAACAATCGATCACCTTCATGTATGGTTCCTTCAATAACAGCTGAAAATACATGATCAGATGGTCCTTGTTCCTCACCTGCAAGAATGTTGATATCTTGTAACATGTCATGTTGCAGAAAAAAAACATGCGCATGGGGATTTCCGTGATAGCTCAGTGATATTGATGTATTAGTCATGACTCCTACAATGCAGTGGAGTGTGCCGGACGTACTGAGGATGTGACTACTTCTGCGATTGATAAATTCTAGTGTGAGTTCAAACGGGCTTGTTCCTCCTTGTTCCGACTCGGTTTCATAGTACCCGGATTCTATATCATCAATCAGTCGTTGCGCATGCTCGATGAGCTCGAGAGTGCCATTCTCAATTTCGCACAATGCAAAAAAATACCCACGTTTCCACTCGTCAGGTGTGGTAGGTTCGGTGATATGAAGGAGAACATGAGATGTTCGTTGATTTTTTCCTTCAATAAAAAATTCTTGAATACGTGGGATGTGGGACATAGAGCGATTGACGGGTCATCTACAAGTAGTATACAATAGTTTTACCTGACTATACAATGCCATCCTGTATAGGACGTATCTATGGAATAATGTTTTCCCTATGCTTGAACAACTTTTTGGTTCAAAGACTCGATATAGAATGCTCCGTTTTTTCTTTCATAATACACAGAAGGCTTTTTTTGTTCGAGAGCTGACCCGTGCACTTGATGTCCAAATTAATGCCATCAGGAGGGAGCTTGTTCTCCTAGTGAAAAGTGGTCTTATAGAAGAGACAGATGCGCCGGGAACTGTGGATACACAGAGAGCTGGTGCAACTCTTCGAAAATACTATCGACTGAATCTTGGGTCTCTTTTGTATCCAGAGATGCAGGCTCTTCTTATGAAAGCACAGATTTTGGATGAACAGGTATTTGTACAGAAATTACGAGATACCTGTGGAGAAATTCAACTGCTCATGTTGACGGGAAAATTTGCAGGGGAACATGGTGTACAGACCGACATCCTCCTTGTTGGACACATAAAAGTTCGAAATCTTGAAAAAGCTATCAATGAATATGAAAAAGATATTGGTTTTGAAGTGCGGTACACGCTGATGGAGAAAGCTGAATTTTTTGAACGACGTGAAATGATGGATAAATTTTTGTATGCATTGTTTGAAGCAAAGCATACGATTGTGGTGAACGAACTGGGTGTTTGACACATGTACCCTGGAATACGTAATACATACGAATAATACATAATACTATCGGAATGAAATTTCTTTTGATTAACACATCTGCCTTTGATGTTATTTCACTCTCACTTTTTGACGAGACAACGCGAGATGATATGCGTATCGTTGCCCACAATCGTGAACTGCTACAGTCTATTGATACGTTTTTTACAGAGCACGGTATTGCAAACACAGAGATCGGAGGGGTCATGGTCGTGGTTGGTGAAGGAACATTTACCAGCACGCGTCTTGCTGTGACAGTGGCAAATACATTTGCGTATGTCCAAAAGATTCCTCTTTTGCCTATTTCAAAAGAACAGACGAATGACCCGCAGGCGTTGCTTCCGCTCTTGCTCGAGCAACCCGTAGGACGCTATATTTCCGCAACGTATAGCGCGCCACCAAGTATCAACATGACAAAGAAATGAGACAGGTGTAACACTGGATCTCTTAGTCGACAAGGGATCTTTTTTTCAGTATACTCTCTTCACTATGCTCACTGAGTACCAACACTATCGTTTCTATGAAATTCTTCCCGGGTTGACCATTTGGGGTACCCTCATCGGGTCACTTGTACTTTCTTTTGTCTGTCCACTGTGGATGATTTATTTTATTATTTTATTTGATATTTATTGGGTACTGAAAGTGCTTAATTTTTCATTTTATCTTACCGTTGCATGGTTTCGTTTTTCTCATGCTCGGCGTACTGACTGGAAAGATAAACTGTACCACGAAGTACCTGAATGGCAATCAAAACAGCATCTGGTATTCCTTACTTTGTATAATGAAGGATGGGATGTAGTGCGCTCCGCAGTACAAAGTGTCTGCACTGGAGCGTATCATCCAACACAATTTACCATCGTTGTTGCAGGAGAAGAACGAAATAAAGAGCATTATGAAGAAATTTTGCAAAAAATTACCGAGACATTTGGTGATTGTTTTGATGCTATTGTTGGTACATGCCATCCAATGGATCTTCCTGATGAAATTCCTGGAAAAGGATCAAATCTTCATTATGCAGAACGTCGGATGAAAGAATACATCGACCAACGGGGATGGACGTACGATAATGTGATTACCACTATTTTTGATATTGACACGGTCTGTGATGCACAGTATTTTTCGTACTTGACGTATCTGTATAGTACGCATCCAAATCCAACACATTCATCATACCAACCAATTGCCGTATACAACAATAATATGTGGGAGTCGCAGTCCATCCTTCGTATTATGGCGTTTGGGACCACCTTTTGGACGCTTACATCACTGGCTCGGCAAGATGCACTTGTGACGTTTTCCTCACATTCCATGAGTTTTCGCGCTATTGTAGACGCTGGATTTCATGAAAAAAAAATCGTGAGTGAGGATTCTCGTATGTTTTATCAGGCGTTCCTTGCCTACGATGGCGAGTATGAAGTGACACCTATGTACACACCGGTGTCAATGGATACTGTGCGGGATGACAGTTGGTGGAAGAGTATGAAAAATCTCTATCGACAACAACGTCGTTGGGCATGGGGTGTGGAACATGTTCCCTATTTACTACATGAATTTAGGAAAAAAGGCAACCGTATTCCACTTTGGAAAAAGTGCAAATGGGTGTTTATTGAATGGGAGGGAAAGTGGTCATGGTGTCTCGTTGCTCTCCTCATCACTGTACTCGGAAGACTTCCGCTATGGGTGGCTCCTGAATCTGTCCGCCAAAGCGCGCTTTTTTTTAACGCCCCACACCTTTTGCAAATACTTATGACGATTGCAATGCTTGGTATGGTGATGTCGGCGATGTTCAGTCTTCCACTATTGCCGAGACGTCCGGAGAGTCATCCAAGACATATGTATGCTATTATGATACTACAGTGGTTGCTTCTCCCTTTTTCACTTATTTTTTTGAGTGCTATCCCTGCTATTGATGCGGTCACGCATATGATGTTTGGGAAGTATTTAGTATTTAATGTATCTCAGAAGAAGAGGAGACTGTCTTCGGCAACAGAATAAGCTATGTTTTTATTTCACAAAAAAAAGAAATCACGTATCGTTCCCATATTTTTTGGCTCTTGTTTGATCATTGGGATAGTGGTTGTCTTCGGTGCATGGTATATATCACATACCGTATCTACCATGAATATCTTGAATACAGATATTGTTCGCAATACCGTGGTAAAGGAACTTGGAGAGGGAAACGCTTTTTTATATGATCTCGTGCCGGTGTTTTTAGGTTTTTCTGAACCACAAACCTATCTTGTTCTTTTCTTAAATAACACAGAGCTTCGTCCGGGAGGAGGTTTTATTGGAACGTACGCAACGATTCGTGTAGATAAGGGATCTATACAAATTCTTGCTCTCGATGGCACAGAGAATCTGGATAGAAACGCGCCTGCAACGTGGCACCAAGAGCCACCTCTCCCGATTCAAACGTATCTTGGCTTGGATCGATGGTTTTTTCGTGATAGCAATTGGTCACCGGATTTTCGTGAAAGTGCTGAACGTGCGCTTGCGTTTTATACTGCAGAAGGGGGTATTGGCGCAGAGGATATTGATGGTGTCATCGGCATCACGGCGACAGTCCTCGAAGCATTGCTTCGCGTAGTCGGACCAGTGACAGTCGAAGGAATAACATTCACAGATGAGAATATTATCGAGACACTTGAATACCAAGTGGAGTATGGGTATAAGGAACAAGGTATTCATATTACAGATAGAAAAAAAATTATGCACCCATTGTTTCTCGCGATACTTGAAACATTGAAAGTACATATCCTTTCTGAGTATAAGACCTATCTTTCTCTTGCCGAAACAGTATCAAACGAACGGCATCTCTTGCTATATCATACAGATGCACAAGTACAAAAGATATTGGAGGCGCATGATTGGGCAGGGAGGGTTGCCATAACAACAGGAGACTATCTGCTCTGGGTAGATGCAAATCTGGGCGCATTAAAAACTGATGTTGTTATGCGCAGATCATTGCGTTATGAGATGCTTGGCAAAGAAGAAAATAGGTACAAGGTTCGTACAACGATGACGTATGATCACACCGGACAATTTGATTGGAGGACATCGAGGTACATCACCTATGCACGAGTATTTGTTCCGGAAGGGAGCGAGCTCTTTGATGTGTCAGGGACATTGAAATCAGGATCGAAGATAACGCGTGAGATGGTGGAGAGGGGAGTAGAAGGAGGAAAGACTTGGTTTGGGACGATGTTTAGTATTGAACCACAGCAGGTAAAGAAACTGTCGTTTACCTACGTGCTCCCTGAGTCTGTTGTGCGTGATAGTATCTATTCTCTTGTGGTGCAAAAACAGCTTGGGAGTATTGACCATGCGTTGACGCTCGACCTTGACTTTGCTACGCTACTTCAATCAGCCGACCCTCCGGAAGAACAAGAAGAGTGGTATGATGGAGTATATAGATACACGACGGATTTGAGAGAAGACAGATCATTTGTCATAACACTCTGATTTTTCAGAACATGATAGACAGACGAATCTCCCATCCCTTCGTATCGGTAGAGCGAAGGTCTAGCAATACCTTCTCTTTTCTATAGGTTGATCATGCGTGCGTTGAATCACAGAGCATAATTTCATTTCTATGTTTGTAAAAAAAGTCGCCATTGATCTCGGTACAACCAATGTCCTTGTGCATGTTCCAAAACGGGGCATTGTTGTGAACGAACCATCTGTCGTGGCGATTTCCAAAGCAGATAGAAAAGTCCTTGCTGTTGGGAACGAGGCAAAAGATATGATTGGAAGAACGCCGGATACCATTATTGCAGAACGACCTTTAAAAGATGGTGTCGTGGCAAATTATCGGACGACTGAAGCAATGCTGAGATATTTTATCAACAAAGCGCTTGGCGGTGTTCGATTATTTCGTCCGGAAGTGATGGTTGCTGTGCCTGCCGGTATCACATCTACAGAGCGTCGAGCGGTAATTGATGCTGCCATGGCGGCGGGAGCGAGGGCGGCATACATTATCAAAGAACCTATTGTCGCGGCAATTGGTGCGGATATTCCAATCGGGAGTGCGAGCGGACACATGATTATTGATATTGGTGGAGGAACAGCTGAGATCGCGGTTATTTCTCTTGGGGGTATTGTTTCCTGCGGGTCTGTTCGTATTGGCGG
>Ga0210057_1009636_pt1 | contig 11126 bp, 10 predicted proteins | sample CryGeyCG2114_010_2_FD_183968 | JGI IMG/M metagenome (GOLD analysis project Ga0210057, IMG submission 183968) | Groundwater microbial communities from aquifer - Crystal Geyser CG10_big_fil_rev_8/21/14_0.10 (SPAdes) (version 2) | ecosystem: Environmental > Aquatic > Deep subsurface > Groundwater ...
ACTTTGAGAAGAGAAATGATACCATTATTCATAAAGTGGTATGACCTCCTAATTAAGTCCTACCACTTTTTTGTGCCCGAAACAAGGCGGATTCTTGCCACACTATTTATCGTACACCCCCCCGATTCGAATCGGAGTGAGGATTTAGATACTATAGGTTATTGACAGAATATTTTTTTTGTTGTATAAATTAGCAGTCACTTTACTCAAGTGATATTTTTTGGTCAATTAATAAGTTATGGCAGTAAAAAATAATATAAAACCATTATTTGATAATGTTCTTATAAAACCGCTCGAAGCAGAAGGAAAAACTGCAAGCGGAATTATTCTTCCAGACAGTGTAAAAGAAAAACCCCAAATAGGTCTTGTAATGGCAATAGGTTCTGGTGTTACAAATGATTCAGGGAAAATTATTCCTATGGCTGTAAAAGTTGGACAAAAAGTAATGTACAAAAAATGGGGAGGAAATGAAGTAAAAATGGGTAACGAAGAATGGACAATGGTTGAACAAAAAGATATTCTCGCAATAGTTGAATAGCGTATAGATCTTAGCGTATAGTTAAAAACTAAACTCTAGACGCTAATAAACTAAAAGCTGAAAGAAAATATGGCAAAACAATTAAAATTTTCAGAAGAAGCTCGTCAGTCATTAGTAAGGGGTGTAAATATCCTTGCTCGTGCAGTTATAACAACTCTTGGACCCAAAGGACGAAATGTCGCGCTTGATAAAAAATGGGGTGCTCCAACCGTAGTGCACGACGGAGTGACTGTGGCAAAAGAAATTGAGCTTGAGGATCCATTTGAAAATATGGGCGCACAGCTTGTGAAAGAAGCAGCCTCCAAAACTAATGATGTCGCAGGAGACGGTACAACTACAGCAACGCTACTTGCACAGTCAATTATAAATATAGGATTTAAAAATGTAACTGCCGGAGCAAATCCGATGATTATTAAATCCGGTATAACAAAGGGAGTAGATGTTATAGTTAAAGAAATTGGGAAGATGTCAAAAGTTGTAAAAGATGTTGACGTTGCAAAGGTTGCAACTATCTCAGCACAAGATGAAAAAATAGGTTCTCTTATTGCCGAGGCCTTATCGAAAGTCGGAAAAGACGGAGTAATAACAGTTGAAGAAGGAAAAGGACTTGAATTATCAATTGATTATAAAGAGGGTATGGAGTTTGATAAAGGTTATGCCTCTCCTTATTTTGTAACTAATTCGGACAAAATGGAAGCCGAGATGGAAGATCCATATATTTTAATTACAGACAAGAAAATTTCAGCCCTTAACGAACTTCTTCCGTTTTTGGAAAGCTTGGTAAAAGTAAGTAAAAACTTAGTGATAATTGCCGATGAGATTGAAGGAGAGGCGCTTGCAACATTAGTAGTAAATAAGTTAAGGGGGACATTTAACGCTTTGGCAATAAAAGCTCCCGGATTTGGTGATCGAAGAAAAGAAATGCTTGAAGATATAGCGATTTTAACAGGAGGTGCTGTTATCTCAGAGGATACCGGCAGAAAATTTGAAAATGTGAAAATTGAAGACTGCGGACGGGCTGATAAAGTATGGGCCGATAAAGAAAACGCGCGTATTATTGGAGGAAAAGGGAGTGTATCTTCAATTAAAGCAAGAATTGCTCAGATAAAACGTGCAATAGATGCATCAACTTCTGATTTTGACAAAGAGAAACTTCAAGAGAGATTGGCAAAATTATCAGGAGGAGTTGCAGTTATAAATGTAGGAGCAGCAACTGAGGTAGAAATGAAGGATAGAAAAGAAAGAGTTAATGATGCAGTTGCGGCTACAAAAGCAGCTATTGAAGAAGGAATTGTTCCTGGAGGAGGAGTAGCCTTACTTAGGGCAAGAAAAGCATTGCTTAAGCTTAAAGATAATTTAGCGCAAGCAGATGAAAAAACCGGAGTTGATATTTTACATAGTGCTTTGGCAGATCCTCTTCGCTGGATTGCAAAAAATGCAGGCGCAGATGAAGGTTGGGTGGAAAGAAAAGTGGAAGATTCAAAAATTGATGATTATGGATTTAATGCAATGACAATGCAATTTGGATCAATGACTGCTTCAGGAATTGTTGATCCGGCTAAAGTTACAAGATCAGCAGTTCAGAATGCAGCCAGTATTGGCATGATGGTTTTGACCACAGAATGCCTGGTTACTGATATTCCTGAGAAAAAAGATAATGTTGCCATGCCGGGCGGAATGCCGCCGGGTGGCATGGACTATTAAAAAAATTCAGAATTTAGAATTCAGAATTGCAACAACCGCGATAAGACGCGGTTTTTTATTGTAATGTTAAGTATTTCTGTGCTATATTATTTTAGTTGTTAAACATGTTATGAAAAAATTTATTTGGTTTTTTGCTTTTTTATTTTTAACAATTGTTATTTTTGCCGGTCTGGTTTTTTTTCTTAATAGAAAAACCGGTAAAGGGGCACTTCAGATAACATCAGTGCCGAAAAGCAAGGTTTATTTAAATGGTAAGCTTATCGGAAATACACCATTATGTAAATGCAGTCCGTCTGACATGCTCTTGGTTGGTGACTACAATATTCAAATTGTTCCAAATCAGACAAGTCTGAAACCTATTGAGGAAAAAATAACTATAAATAAATCAACCCTTTCAGTAATTGACAGAAGTTTTGCAGACGGAGCACTATCTTCAGGAAGTGTTATAACCCTGAATCCACTTTCTGATAAAAAAGCACTTGAGGTTATGGTTATTTCTTTTCCGGATAAATCAAGCGTATTTATAGACAATAATCTGGTTGGAATTACACCGCTTCTTCTCAAAAATATTACTGAATCTGATCATGATCTAAAACTTACTAAAGAAGGATATGTTGATAAATCTATTAGGATAAAAACAGCCTTAGGATTTAGACTTAAGTCGATAATAACTTTAGGGATAAATCCTGAAATATCAAGCCCTTCAGTAACTCCAAATCCATCTGTAACAATAGCGCCGTCAATCACAAAGATATTAATTCTTGATACACCGACAGGATTTCTAAGAGTAAGGGAAGAAAATTCAATAGTATCAATCGAAGTAGGCAGGGTTAATCCGGGAGATACTTTTGACATGATCTCGGAAAAAGAAGGCTGGTTTGAAATCAAATTATCAAACGGAAAGACCGGCTGGGTAAGCTCCCAATACGCCCAAAAGCAATAATTAAGGCACTACAAAGTATATTATTGCAATTACCAAAAGTATCCAAATGATCACAGTTGCAAGAAGAGATTTATCTGACAGAAGTACTTTTTCAGGGCTTTCTCCTTCGTGCTTTTCATAAATATCCTGAATATATCTCATAAGCCCATAAACAACAGGAATGATAGTAATCATCAGCCACTTCCTATAAAAAAATGCCGGAAGAAAATCCGGAAGAAGAATACTGATTCCAAGCCGAAATCCTTTAGGGTTTTCCAGGAATGTAAAAAGAGAATAAAAGACAAAACTTGAGGTTGCAAAAATTGAAGCATAGACATCAAGAAGTCTTTCTGAGTAATGAGATAAAGATTTTCTAATCCCCGCAATGTTTGAATCTTTAAGTTGGGAGACAAGGGTGAGCTCTGATTTTCGTTTACCAACGGCCAAAAATAAAGATAATGAAATAGTTGTAAGTAAAAGCCAGACAGAGATATGAAATCCGCTTGCAAATTCTCCGGCATACACTCTTAATATATAACCTACCGCAATTGCCAAAATATCTATAATCGCAATTGTCTTTAAAAAACTTGAATAGAGCAGCTGAATAAGCAGATATACAAGAATTATTAGAAAAAAAGTAACGGTTACATACGCTATGCTTATATAAAGAGAAACAAATATTAGAAAAACAGCAAGAATCAATGCGGGAATTATTTTGATGTCGTTATTTGCCAAAGGACGAAATTTTTTGAATGGGTGCAGTCTGTCATTTTTGACATCAAAAACATCATTTACGATATAGCTTGCTGAGGAAACTGCACATAAAACTATGAAACCGATTAATATGTTCTGAAGAATCGAAAAATCAAATAATTCTCCGGAAAAAGTAATAGCACCAAAAATTGCGATATTTTTTATCCATTGCCTTGGTCTTAATAATCTCAAAATATTATAAATCGTTTTCATCTTCAACCTTTCTTAAAAAAAAATGTAAAAAAAGTAAAACACCACCCATAATAATTATAACCATAATGACGGCAAATAGTTTCCCCCTGCTTGATAAAAGTAGAGAAAGGGAACCCAATATAGCAGAAATAATCCAATAAAACAATGCTATTTGTCTTTGCTTAAAACCAAGATGAAGAAGAAGGTGGTGTAAATGTTTTTTATCATGCCAGAAAGGAGATTTGCCGGTTGAAAGTCTGCGCAGTATGGTAAATATACCGTCTATCATTGGTACCCCCATTACCAAAATTGCAGTTGCAAGTTTTGCGCTTGATAGTATTGAGACGGCCCCAAGTAAAAGATATATGGCGGTTGCTCCGTATCCTGGAAAAATTTTTGCCGGATAATAATTAAATATAAGAAATCCTAAAGCGGCACCGGATAAAATAAATGAGAGTTTTGCACTGATAAGATTTGTCTGATCAACGATGGGAAATCGTAGACTGAGAATTCCAATGACAAAAGCAGAGATTGCCACAATCCCCGGCATTTGTCCATCAACCCCCTTACTCCAGTTAAGCATATTCATTATCCAGACAAGCCAGATAATTGCAATAAGATCTGAAAAAACAAGTATTGAATGGTGTCCTAGGAAATCAAAAGAGAAACGTAAAGTATCTAGGAAAAGTGTTCCGCCAAATGGATTTGTAATAAAAGGTATCCCCACTCCGCTTCCAACAACTATTGCTGCGGCAATAAAGTTTAAAATGAATCTGATATAGGGTGAGATATCAAACTTATCATCTAGGATCCCAATTAAAAGAGAGATTAATGAGGCAAAAAAAAGAGCAATTACTATTTTCGTCATAGGAAGAAATATTATTCCTGCTATAAATACACCAATAAACATGGGGATTCCTCCTCCTCTTGGTATGGGTTTTTTGTGAATTACAGCCGGATGTTTATGAGATGAGGGGTCATCTACAATACCCATTTTTTTAATAAAAATAAGACAAATTGGCGTTGCAATAACAGTTGCCAGAAATGCAATTATAAAAGGAGAGAGGATAATGTTATTTAACATGAGCAATATTAAAGTATTAGTTGTACTGTTCTAATTGTAAAAAGAAAAGAAAGAAAAGCTATAAGAAAACTGGTCGCAGCAAGTATTCGGGATACGATCTGGGTTTTATTATAAATAATTGAAGAAAGAATAATATTCCCGATTGCAATAACAAGAACTGTGATAACTGGTAAAAATATCATAATAGTTGTTCCAAGTCTTTCGTATCCCCAGGGTAACTGATTAAAAAGCGGAATGTAAGGAGGAAGTTTGTTATATAAAAGTATTATATAAATAAGACTAATAATAAATAAAAACAGAGTGAGAAAGAAACTGCCAAGAAAAACCTTATCATTTCTAATGTTTTTAAAAAACTCTTTCATAAATCAAAACATTGTCAATTTTTAAATTTCTGTTGTAACGCAAAAGTGAGATCGGAGGCATTCCCTGATTTGGCATTACTATGATAAATTTTGGATTTGCTTTTAATATTGCATCAGAAGTATTTTGGAATCCGTCTTTGTAATATGTTATATGATATGCAACTGCATATTTTCCCGGCGGAAGTTTATTTGTCAGAGTATATAGCTGTGCATTATTACCCCAGATAAATATATTATTCTTATCGGTCGTTTTTGAATTGATAAATTGGGCAACATTATAGTCAATGGGGGTTTTTTTGTCAAAAAAAGCTTCATATGAAGATGCAGTTTTTTGGCCGATTACAAAAGAGGTAAAATTTTGATAATAAGGAATAATTTTGACATAAAAATTAAAATCTTTAACGATAAATAGAAAAGAGGCAGTAAGAAAAATTAAATTTATTATTTGATATTTTTTATCCCAAAAGACAAGTCCCAACAACAATGAAAGGCTTGGAATAAGCACAAGAACATAATGAGTGTATGGACGCTGTGAAAGGTAGGCGTTAAAAAGTGAAAAAGCAAACCAGATAAGTATAAAAAGACTGGTCTTGGAAAAAGCAGTTCTTTTTAAGAATAAGAATGCTAGAAATACAGTTAGTAGACAAAGTTTTAATATAAGAAATCCCTGGGGGATAAATAATTTATTGCCATATTCTACATATCCTACGTTTTGCATAAACGTGGCAGCAAATAAATCTTTAATAGCACCGTTTACCAAAAAGTACAATATTGTTATTAATATTGGAGCGGCAAATCCAAAGACAAAATACAAAAGGGGTCTAATTAAGTGTCCGTAGTTTTTTTTAAAATCTGATTTATTAAAAGTAAGCTTTATAGGTAAATTGATTAGAAGTAAAAATAAGAAAAAGGCAGTAAAATCAAAAACTGCTACTATTTTGAAAAGGAAAGATAAGCCAAGAAGAAGGCCGGAGGTCACGAGTAATAGCTTTCTGTCTTTTTGAGTGTGAGAAATTATGCCTTCCAAGCCAAAAATTATTAAGCCCGCGGTAATGATCGGAAAAAGCATAAAATTTTCTGCATTTGCAATATTACCTTCAAGTAATGGTAGAGCAAATAACAGACCAAAAACAGAAGTTGCGATTATAGATATTTTTTGTCCATTTTCTTTTTGTCCAAAAAGCTTTTTAGACAGCAGGAAAAAAGCGATCAAAGCCAGAAGTCCAAAAAAAAGAGAAGCAAGCCTTACGGCAAATTGGTCAGAATTAAATAGAGCATATACTAGGTAAAGAAGCGGAGGTTTATTGTCAAAAATTTCTTTATAAAGAAGTCTTCCCTGACGAATAGCAGTACCAAGTACTTGATAAATTCCTTCATCGCCATACCAATTCGGTTCAAAAAGTGAAGGAAGGCGAAGCAGGAAAAAAATAAATGCCGCTTCTAAAAGAAACCAAAAGCCTTTGCTTTTTTCAGCTTTTGTCAATAATTTCATACTTTTTCTGTTACCTTATATTCTAGACGTTTTCCAAACATAAGTTGAGTATGAGAAATAATTGCAGGAAGACTATGAAAGAAAAATCCGACAATTGGCAAAAGTATGAATTCCAAAGGAAACAAAAATTGTCTTGCTTTACTTAGTGAAGAATTGCGAGGTCTGTGTCTAAAATCGATGATAATTAAAATAAGCAGGGCAAAAAGACAGGATGTTAGAATTGCACCGGCAATGCTGGGGAGTCTGTATCCGAGAGTAGTCCTTGAAAATACAGGATTGATAAAGGGTATGATATTGGCTGCAATAGTTATGATAAACCAATTTACCGGCCACAAGAAATGATCAAGTAGCACATTGTAGAGCATGGTAGTTTTTCTTATAAATGGTATATTGGGTACAGTAAACCACCATTTAATAAATAAAGGATCATCAGAAACACCCCATGACCAACGTCTCTCCTGATCATATTTATTTTTAAGACTTTTAAGATAACTCGTAGAAAGAGGAGCGTCCATAGATGTTTTAAGAAAAATTGGCTCTACCCAAACATTTCCACCGAGCCGATAAAAGGCTTTAAAAAAGATTCTGTAATCCTCCGGGATTACATCTGTATCCCAATAATCAATTTTTTTTAACAAGCTAAATGAAAGAGAGTAGGTTGAATTTGAGACTAATTTATCTTTTTGAACAAGAACAGCCATTCTCCAGACGCTTCCAAAAAATGCAATGACGCGGGTTGGAGCAGGTATTTTCCAGAAATTATTATAATTAACATTTGCAGACTGCCAGAATTTATTGTAGCGATTCACATCAGTTAAAAAGCTATGGGTAAGATATGAAAAATACTGCATATCAAAAATTGAATCCGCATCAACAGAAGAAATAGTGGTTAAATCAATATTAACAAGATTATTTTCAGTCAGTATTTTATGAATTTGCTTTCCGGCAAATGCTTCATTTGAAGACTTACCTTTTACCTCGCCTGGAATATCCGGATGATATGTAGAAAATATTCCGCCAAATATATCCTTAAACTCATGAACTAAACTTTCTGCTTTATTTCTTGCTTCTTCTTCTCTTTCTTCCATTGCTAGCACTATATATATCCTTTTTATAGGAAATGTTTGTTTTACAATTGCTTTTAATGTCTCTCTTAATTTTTCGATTTTTTCTTTATAATTTGGAATAATAATTACATGGTTTACTTTATCAAAATTATCAAGAGCAGACGCTTTAAGGAGCCAATTCTTTTTTTCGGCTTCTTTGATTTTATTAGATGCAATAAATGCTGTTGTTGCGGCAATAAATGATTTATAAAACCAATAGATATCAAAAAAAAGAATAAAATAAGCGACGACAAAAGGTATAAGAAGAGAACCCCAGATGGGAAATGTGATAAGCGTCCATGAAAACAACCCCGGCAATATCTCAAGAAACCGTCTGGTTTTGATTGGATAGCGCGTGAAGACGGTGTTAAAAAAATTTGTCATATATTTGTATTTAGTTTGAATAAATTCATTGCGTTCTCGGTTGCAACCTTGTTAATTTTGTCAAAAGAAGCGTTTTTAATTTTTGCTATAGCTCTACTCACGATTATAACATAGGAGGGAGTATTTCTTCTACCTCGATATGGCTCAGGGGTCAGAAACGGACTGTCGGTTTCAGTAACGATTCTATCAAGCGGTGTATTTTTGACTAAATCAGGCAGAGGGGTATCTTCTCCGGGAGCAATTCCCTTATAGGTAATATTTCCATCAAAACCTACATAAAATCCAAGATCAAGAATTTTTTTCAAAAATTCAATGTTGCCGGACATGCAATGAAACATTCCGGGAGGATTTAAGAGATATGATTTATGGGCATATAAAATTTCTAAAATATCTTTTCCGGCCTGGCGATTGTGAATCTGAAGAGGCAATTTCAATTTATGAGCAAGTTCTATTTGCTTGATAAAGACTTCTTTTTGAAGTCTGGGATCAACAATATCATTTGATTTGTAGCTATAAAAATCCATACCACATTCGCCAATGCCGACCACTTTTGGATTATTAGCTAAGTCTTCAAGTTTATCTAGCCAATCTTTCTCGAGTTTATCCGCATGATGTGGGTGTACCCCAATTATTGCATAAAGATTTTCATATTTTTCCGAAAGCTCGATCGCTTTTTGACTCGAGTCTATTTTAGTCCCGACATTTATGATTTTTGTAATTCCACCCTTGAAAGCATTTTTAATTACCTCATCATAATCTTTTTCAAAGGAATGAAAATTCAAATGACAATGAACATCTATCATAGAATGAATATATTATATCTATTTAGTAGTTTATTTTATAGAGGAAAGCATTATTAATGCTTTGAATTTTTGTAATTTTTTTTGCCTTTTCCATATTTTCAACTGCACTTCTAAAGTTTTCATTAGATTCTAGAAGTTGGGTAATCCATTGGTTGGGATGTAAATCAATTACCATATATGTTGGTTTTCCTGCAAAGTCAAGCCACCAGCAGTTCTTACAGTTTTTTTTATCCCTAATTCTTGGATAAAGAAGATATATTTCTTTTCTGTGTGAAAGGTGCGGGATAAGATTTTGTGTCGTAGCAACGCTTACCCCTTTGGGAATTTTTGTAAATAATCTTTCATTATCTTTCATCCATTTATAAGATTTCCAATAATTTGGTTTTGAAAGTTTGTTTAATGGAAAATGAAATATATATTGTTGAAAAAGTGTACTTATTATCAATAATAAAGTTATAATGAAAATGTTAATTTTACACTTTTTAAGAAAAGCTAATACATCAAAAATTCCTAAAATTATGATAGGTGCAAGAATTGCTCGTTCGTGCAAAAAGGGTGTTACCATATGACCAAATTGTTTTTGAGGGAGAAAATACTGGGACAAATCTAATGAAACAGAAAGAATTGTCGCAGGAGAAATAAGTGGCAAGAATGAAAACCAACTAAAAGAGTATAGCCATACAAGTCTTTTATCACTTGAATCAAAAAATTTTGAAATTAGATGAAAGGGATTTAAGTCAAAAGTCGGCCAGTATTGATAGCCAGTGGGAGATAATAAGGAGACAATTTTTACCGACAAAAATCCAACGAGAAGTCCTCCTAAAATAAAATATATTGCGGTTTTCCTATGCTCTTTTTTGAAAAAATATATTATTCCAATGCACGCAAGTCCAATACCCATATTTTCTTGTGTTAAAAGTGTTAAGACTAAAACAATCCAAAATAATTTCCATTTTTGTGCTTCAAAAAAATACAACATCCAAGCAAGAAGTCCTACACCGATTACAATAGGATGAAAGTCAAAATAAACAGCAAATTGTATCCCCCAAAAAATGCTATAAATAAAACTTACGCAAAGAGAAACAAACGGTGAAAATTTTCTAATTCTGGAAATTTTATATATAGCAATACTAGAAAGAGTTATAAAAACCGACTGAAAAATTAAAAGAATTTTTACATCTTCCCAAATCCAGAAAAGGGGTGCGAGAAGCGGTAGGGTGAGAGTAAGGTGATCTCCTAGGATAAACCTTTCTTTGATAGTGTTGTAAGGAAAAAGAAAATGAGCATATTGCCAAACAGTTTGGTCGTAAATTCCAAGATCAAACCCGCCGGACTGAAAATGCATATGTCTTAGAACAGAAAGAAGAGAATAGAGAATAGACAAAATTATTATCCAGAGAATTAGAAGTTTAAAACTGAACTTCTCATCAAGGGACAGTTTTCTAAATAAACTAATCATAGTCTTTTTCAAAGGAATGAAAATTCAAATGACAATGCACGTCTATCATAACTCAAAACTTAAAACTTAAAAGTCAAAATTGAAATTCAAAATCTAAAATTAAAATGAGCTGAGTAGGCTGAGATACATCGGTAACACTTCTAAGGTAGAATAACTATCCTAAGGAGGTGAATAAAACCGATGTATAAACAGAAATGGAGAAACTATTTCTTTGAGGCAAAGCCAATAGATATTCCGGATAAATGGATTCTTCTAAGAAGCCTTGGTAAAGATACTCTTTCTAAGATTGCCCAGGAGAAACTTGGATGGATTATCTTCTACCAGAAT
>Ga0210057_1009644_pt1 | contig 11116 bp, 10 predicted proteins | sample CryGeyCG2114_010_2_FD_183968 | JGI IMG/M metagenome (GOLD analysis project Ga0210057, IMG submission 183968) | Groundwater microbial communities from aquifer - Crystal Geyser CG10_big_fil_rev_8/21/14_0.10 (SPAdes) (version 2) | ecosystem: Environmental > Aquatic > Deep subsurface > Groundwater ...
TTGTAAGACTTCCTGCGAGCATTCCGCCTAAAGCTTCTGGTCCAAGAATTATACCAACTACAATTGGTGAAAGAATTGCAAGAAGACTTGGTGCAATCATGTATTTGATTGCTGCTTCTGTGCTGATGGTTACGCATCTTTCATAGTCAGGCTTGGCTTTTCCAGTCATTATTCCTTTGATGGATTTCCACTGCCTTCTTACTTCTTCTACCATTTTTACTGCTGCTGAACCAACTGCTTTCATTGCGAATGCTGAAAACAGGAACGGCATCAATGCGCCCAAAAACACACCAACAATTACATGTGCTTTTGTTATGTCCATTACAGTAAGATTTACTGCCTGTCCATAACCTACAAAGAGTGCAAGAGCTGTCAAAGCTGCTGAGCCGATTGCAAATCCTTTTCCAATCGCTGCGGTTGTATTTCCAACTGCATCAAGTTCTTCAGCTCTCTGCCTTGCTACTGGTCCTTGTCCTGCCATCTCAGCTATTCCAGCTGCATTGTCTGCAACGGGTCCATAAGTATCCATTGCAAGTGTTATGCCGAGTGTGCTCAGCATACCAACTGCTGAAATTGCAATTCCATACATTCCTCCAAGCTTGAAGGCAATAAGAATTGCAGCTCCTATTGTAACAACAGGGATTGTTGTGCTGAACATTCCAACTGCAAGTCCTTCAATGACATTTGTTCCTGCACCTGTTGTTGCAGCATTGGCAATTTTCTGAACTTGTCCTGACTTTTCAGAGGTGTAATATTCTGTTGAAAGCCCTATTATTATTCCTGCAACAAGTCCTGCGATTGCTGCCCAGAAAATACTTATATCGTTGATTGTGTATTTTATGACAAAATATGCAAGAATTGCCATGACAATTGAACTTGCATAAATTCCTCTGTTCATTGCTGCGTGAGGTGATGCTCTTTTTGCAGAATGTACAAAGAATGTTCCAATCATTGATGCAATTATTCCAACTGCTGCAAGCATCAATGGAAGAAGAACTCCTTTGCTTGCTGTGAATAATGCAACACCAAGAACCATTGTAACGATTATTGAATCAACATATGATTCAAACAAGTCTGCACCCATTCCTGCTACATCTCCAACATTGTCCCCGACATTATCTGCAATTACTGCAGGATTTCTTGGGTCGTCTTCTGGAATTCCTTTTTCAACTTTACCGACAAGGTCTGCACCGACATCTGCTGCTTTTGTGTAAATTCCGCCGCCGACTCTTGCGAAAAGTGCTATTGATGATGCACCGAAACCAAATCCATAAATCAATGATGGCTCGCCAAATGCAAGATAAAGAAGTGATACTCCAAAGAGTCCGAGACTTGTTACTGTCATTCCCATTACAGTTCCTGATGAGAAAGCAACTCTAAGTCCTGCATTGAGGCTCTTCTGCACTTCCATAGTTGTTCTTGTGTTTGCTTGTGTTGCAATCCTCATGCCTACATTTCCTGCGATTGCAGAAAATATGCAGCCGATTACAAATGCAATTGCCCAGTATCCTCCCCTAGGAAGGAAGAAATAAAGTATGATTGCTACAACAAGAACATACCAGAAAAGTACCTGATACTGCTTCTTGAGAAATGCCATTGCCCCTTTCCTGATTGCGTCTCCTATTTCTTTGACTTTTGCTGAAGTCACGCGTATTTTCAGGACTTTCCTTGCCTGCCAAAATGCAAAAAGCAAGCCCAATAAAGAAACAGCCAATGCAACAACTGCAAGGTTCAAATCCATAAAATTCATGTGTATCCCCCCCGTTTAATTACACTTTATTTAGTTTTATTAATGCATATAATAAATATGAAGCAATGATTAAACCTTTATTTATATAGCTATCGCAGAATAATTACTGAGTAAGGGTAATATTAAAATAAGAAAATTTATATATAAGCTACTTATATATGGGTTACTATGAATTCAAGCAGAATTATTATTTTGTGAATATTTCTAGAGTGTTTATTATGTTAAAAAACAATTTTTTCGATGCGGGGAAAAATATCGTTTTGATTTTGTTAGTCTTGATTGTATTGGTTATTTTGAATTAAGCCCTTTCCAAACTATATTTCTGGAACGGGCTCAGGAAGGACTTGAAATAAGGCTGTAAAATAAGGAAAATAAAAACAAAAAACATGGAGGATGAAAAAATGAATAAGAATAGCGTTATAGGGGTTGGATCAGAACCTGGAATTGATGTAAAGGTAAATAACATAATAAATTTTGCCAGGTCGGATAGTGGTGCAGGGGCAGCATCTGCTATGAAAAATATATGGGGGATTATCAGATCTGCAGATTCCATCAGTCTTAAAGCAGGGTTGAGAGGAGTTATGGAGCCGCTAGTTGAAAAGATTTCAGATTCTGTCACAAATTTTGAAAAAACTGGAAGCTGCGTTTTTCCAAATGCAAACGAAATTGGTGATTACATCGATATAATAATGAAGAAAGATTTTGCATATAAAGGAATGACTTCGGAAGAAAAATCCATGTTTGTGTATAATCTGAATGTAATTAAAGGGTATGTAGAAAACTACAAAAAAGATCTCACAAAAGATTTCACGGATAGCGTGAATGGATTTGATTTTGCTAATGGAAAAGTAGTGGAAGCATATAATCAAGATTATTACCTGACAAAGGTATTTAGCCAATATGCTAGATATTAAAGGGAAACAGAGATGAAAAGAGATTAGAGATATAATCTCTGTCAGATGACAATAAGGGCATAAGATTATTTTAGGCTGATTCAGCTTTTTTCTTGATTCTTTTCATTCTGAAGATATTTTCCCTTTCCATTTCTTCAAGCCTTAATCTGATAAAGCCTGCCTGCTTCTGCATTTTAGGGATAACTGCAAACTCAAGGGCATTTACCCTTCTCTTTGTTTTTTCAATTTCCTGGAGAAGCTTTCTCATTGATGTTTCAACTTCTGCTGCAATTATTATTTTCTCAACAAGCTTTTCATATGCTTCAGCTGTCTCGCTTATTGCAGATGAATTGTAAATTCCCGGACCTCTTTCAAAAGTTTTCTTCTGGAGTTCAAGCTGGTTTATTTTTGGAACTTTGACTCCCATGATGCTTTTTGTTTTCATTTCCACTTCAGGCCTGTTTTTCATTGCAAGTGCAACTGATTTTATTGTCAAATCTGATTCAAGCACCCTTGCAACATTAAGTTTTTTCTGTGCATTCTTGAAAAGAGAAACAAGTTCGCTTCTGAGTGTTTTTGCTTTGTTAAGTATTTCAAAGAAATCAAGAATCAAACCATCTCTTTTCTTTTTCAGGAGATTGTAGCCTGACTGCGCTAATTTAATCTTCTTCTTGAGCTTCATGAGCTCGCTTCTTGTTGGTTTTATTTCCTGTGCCATTTTTATTTTTTACTAATTTATTTTGTTTTTATTTTTTGAATATTTATTTTATATTAATTTATATTAATTAAAATAAAAAATAAATCAGCAAAAGCTTATGCTTTTGCCTCTTCCTTCTGTGCTTCCTTGTTTTCCTTATGATACTGCTTCTTGAACTCATCTTTTATTCTTGTGAGTTCTCTTTCAGGTATATCATTCAAAAGGTCCCATGAAATTGAAAGAGTTTTATTAATATCCCTGTCCTCTCTCTTTCCCTGCCTTACAAACTTGTCTTCGTATGCAGCTGCGAATTTCAGGAGTCTCTTATCCCTGTCAGCAAGAGCTTCCTCACCAACAATTGCAACAAGTCCTCTTAAGTCCCTTCCTTCCGCATAATTTGCATAAAGCTGGTCGCTTACCTGCTTGTGGTCTTCCCTTGTTTTTCCTTTTCCAATTCCAAGATTCATTAATCTTGAAAGTGAAGGCAGGACATCAATTGGAGGATAAATTCCCTTCATATGCAATTCTCTTGAAAGTACAATCTGGCCTTCAGTAATGTATCCTGTCAAATCAGGGATTGGATGCGTAATGTCATCTCCAACCATTGTAAGAATTGGAATTTGTGTTATGCTTCCCTTCTTTCCCTGTATCATTCCTGCTCTCTCATAAATTGAAGCAAGGTCTGTATACATATAACCAGGGTATCCTCTTCTTCCCGGAATCTCTTCCCTGGCTGCTCCAATCTCCCTTAATGATTCGCAATAGTTTGTCAAATCTGTCAGGATTACAAGAACGTGCATGTTCTGCTCATATGCAAGATATTCTGCTGCTGTCAGCGCCATCCTTGGAGTAATCAGCCTTTCAACTGCAGGATCATCTGCAAGATTAAGGAAGACAACACTCCTTTCCAGAGCTCCTGTTTCTTCGAAGTCTTTGATGAAGTACTGTGCCTCTTCATTTGTAATTCCCATTGCTGCAAAGATTACGACGAATTTTTCCTTCTGCCCTACAACCTTTGCCTGTCTTGCAATCTGAAGTGCAATTTCATTGTGTGGAAGCCCGCTTCCGGAGAAAATTGGAAGTTTCTGTCCTCTTACAAGAGTGTTCATGTTGTCTATTGTTGAAATTCCTGTCTGAATAAAATCAGCAGGGCTTGCCCTTGCATAAGGATTTATTGCTGCTCCTGTAATGTCGAGTTTTTTCTCAGGAATAATTTCCGGACCGCCGTCAATCGGCTTTCCTGCACCATTGAGAATTCTTCCAAGCATGTCAGGGGAAACTGAAAGCCTGATATTTTCTCCGAGAAATTTTACTGTTGAATTTCTGCCAATTCCCGATGTTCCTTCGAAAACCTGAACTACAACCATGTCCTCGCTTGTATCAAGGACCTGCCCATTTTTCATTGTTCCGTCAGGCAGTTTTATCTGTACAAGGTCTGAGTATCCGACTGGCTCTGTTTTCTCAACGAAAACCAATGGTCCGGCAACCCTTGAAATTGTTTTGTATTCTTTCATCGCAATCACCCTTTAATCTTCTGGAATTCTGCTTCCATTTCTTTTCTTGTGCTTTCCAGAAGCTTCTTGTAATCTTTTTCGAACTTCGCGCTCGCAATCTTGTCCTTTGAAGTTGTATCAAGGATTGCCCTTATTCTTGCTCCTCTCTCAAGTGCTGCATTTGCAAGCTCTGAGAAATAAAGGATTGTCTCCATCAGCATGTGAGTTTTCTTCAGCTCTGAAAAAGTGTCAACGTCATGGAATGCATTCTGCTGAAGAATATTTTCCCTTATCATTCTTGCAGTTTCAAGAAGAAGCTGCTGTTTTTCAGGCAGAGAATCCGAGCCTACAAGCTGAACAATTTCCATGAGCTTGTCTTCCTCCCCAAGAATAATTGAAATCTGTGTGATGCAGTCTTTCCAGTTCTTTGCAACATTTTCTGCATACCATGGCTCAAGCGTGTCAAGATAAAGGCTGTATGATGTAAGCCAGTTGATGCTTGGGAAGTGCCTTCTCTGTGCAAGCTTTGCATCAAGAGCCCAGAATGTTTTTGTAACCCTGAGTGTTGACTGTGTAACCGGCTCTGAGAAATCTCCTCCCGGAGGGGATACTGCTCCAATTACAGAAACACTTCCTTCCTTGTCTGTTCCAAATGGAATAATTCTTCCTGCTCTTTCATAAAACTCTGCGAGTCTTGTTGAAAGATAAGCCGGATAGCCTTCTTCTCCCGGCATCTCTTCGAGCCTTGATGAAATTTCCCTCATTGCTTCTGCCCATCTTGACGTTGAGTCTGCCATGAGTGCAACATTGTAGCCCATATCCCTGAAATATTCTGCAATTGTAATTCCGGTATAAATTGAAGCTTCTCTTGCTGCTACGGGCATGTTTGATGTATTTGCAATCAAAACAGTCCTGTTCATCAAAGGCTTTCCGTTTCTTGGATCTGTAAGATGAGGGAATTCTGTGAGAACTTCTGTCATCTCATTTCCCCTTTCTCCGCATCCGACATAAACAATGATATCTGCATCGCACCATTTTGCAAGAGTCTGCTGTGTTACTGTTTTTCCTGCACCGAATGGTCCTGGAATGGCTGCTGTGCCTCCTTTTGCCAATGGGAATAATGCATCAAAAATTCTCTGCCCTGTAATCAATGGAACTGTAGGAGAAAGCTTTTTTCTGCTGGGCCTTGGTCTTCTTACAGGCCATCTCTGCATCATTTTTATTTCAGTTCCGCTGTCAAGTTTTGCAACAACATCGTCAATGGTGAATTTTCCTGATTTTATTTCTAAAATTTTTCCTGATGCACCATGCGGAACCTGAATTTTATGTATTGTTCCTTCTGTTTCTTCAACCTCGCCTATAAAATCTCCGCCTTTGACTTCGTCTCCTTTTTTTGAAGTTGCCTTGAAATCCCAGACTTTTGAATGATCAAGCCCTGGAGCATCTACTCCTCTTTTGATAAAATCGCCCATCTGGGCTTTGAGAACTGGAAGAGGCCTCTGAATTCCGTCATAAATGCTTGTGAGCAATCCTGGACCAAGCTCTACTGAAAGTGAAACTCCCGTATTTTCAACAGGTTCTCCTGGCTTTATCCCAGTTGTATCTTCATAAACCTGAATTGTAGTATTCTTTCCGTCAATCTGAATGACTTCTCCCATGAGTCTTTCATTTCCCACTCTGACAACGTCGTACATTCTTGCATTGATTCCTCTTGCAACAACTACAGGACCTGCAATTCTATACAGAACGCCTTTGCTTTCGTTTTTGTTTTCAGTATTGTTTTTTTCTTCCATAATTCCACCTTTGTTTTGCATTTTTTGTGTTTGTTTTTTGTTTTGTTTTTCTTTTGAAAATAATTATTAAAATATTAATTATTAAAATATTATTTCTGACTGGCTATTTTTGGCAGCCATTGAAAGTCTTCAGATTACGCCTCCTGCCACAGGTCAATTCCTATGGATTTCCTTATCATTTTTCTGAGGCCTTCTGAACTTGATTCTTCTGAAATAACAATTATAACAGGCTTTACTGATTCTTCAATTTCATTTCTGTCCCTTTCATCCATTTTTTTCATTAAGTCTTCTTCTACAATTATTATTCCCGTATTTTCATCTTCCATTATTTTTTTGATATTCCTGTAAGCGTCAGATTCTAGATTATAAGTTTTCCTTATACCTGCAAGCTGGAATCCCAGCACAAATTTTGATGATCCTGCAATGCTTATTCCTGACATTTTTACACCTTTATATTGTTCAAACTACCAGCTCACTTGAGATGAATTCTTCGTCTATCCCAAGGGCTTTCCCTTTTGCTATTTTCATTAAATTCTGTATTTCAATTTCTTTTGCAAACATGAATCCGAGTATTGTATTAATTGAAAGAGGGTGCTGGTGAACAAAGAGTATTGCCTTCTGGAGAAGGCTCTTGAACATCTGTCTCTCAAATTCTACAAGAGAATTATTTTCTTTATAAGCTTCAATTAATTTGCTGAATGTTTTTCTTACATGCTTATTTGATATTTTTTCTCCCATGCTTTCAATGTTTCTTGAATCAAGAAGCATTCTAATTTGCAAATCCTTGTCTTTAGCACCAGTCCAGAAAATTCTCTCCTTGATTTCATTTTTTACTGCTCCTTCTTTCAGCATTCTTACAATTGTGAGTGTATTTGTCATTTCAATCTGGGAAAACAAAAACTTCCTGAATAATTCCCCTTCAGAAGGAAGAGTACTTGTGAAACTTATTATTGAATGATAATAATGCCTGTCCAGCTCATTTTCAAGCTCAAACAATTCTCCTTTTTCCTTAAGTGCATCAACAAACTTTTGGACAGAACCATAATCTATGAAAGGAATTGATTTTAAAACATCTTCAACTGTATCTTTCTTCAAAATATCTAGATAAAAATCCAGAGGATAAATTCCTGCTGAAATGATAAGTTTTTTTGTTTCCTCTTTGTCGAATTTTGTGTAGACCCCCCTCATTATTGTCTTGATATTCATTATGTCATATTTCATAAGGTATGCATCAATCATTTTTACCAATGGCACAGGGGAAATTTTTCTGAGTTTGTTGAATGTTCTGACAAGATTTTTTGTGAGCGCCATTTCTATAAGCTCTACACCTGAGTATTGCACAGCAAGCTCATCTATTTCTGCTTTGTATTGACTATCCTGCAGATAGCGTGCAATTTCAGAGAATTGCATTTTGAGAAGCTTGTCATAATCTGACTTTTTAAGAAGGAGTGTTCTCATTACATTTGTCCTTACATATGTATAAGGATACATGCTTTCAAGCCTTAGCTTTTCTCCTTTCTGTAAAATTTTTTTTCCTGTTTCCATTTTCCTGCTGAATTTTTATTAAATTTTTTTATGATTTTTTTGATGTGTATTTTACGTTTTATGTTATTTTTATTATTTTGATTTTTCAAATAAAATACCTACAACATCGCTCATTGTTTTTGATTTTGCGGACTGAAGGATGGAATCATAGCTAAAATCTACTTTTACTGTTTTTTCCTTGTTTTCTGCAACAACACCGCCGATTATATTTGCATTAAACCATGAATAATCCTTTGCAAGATCTTTGTCATTCTTGTTTAGATAGAGTATTGAAACTTCTATCTGATTTGATGACTTTTCAAGAAGTCTTCCGAAAAACTGCCCATTTTTCTTTGAATCAAGTTTTTTTATCTGCTCTAAAGCATCATCATAAACCTTGCTGATGAGCTCCTGTTTTTTGTCCAGCATCTGTTTCTTGACCTCAAAGTTTGCCTTTGCAATTTCTTTTCTTTCAGCTGTCTGAAGATCCTTTTCTATTTCATCATTTGCAAACTTTAGGAAATCCTTTGCTTTTGATTTTGCATCAGCTGTTATTTTTGATGCTTCTTTCTCAGCTGAGTCAATTATTGACTTGGCTTCCTTTTTTGCCTTTTCCAGTATTTCGTTTTTTACTTCATCCAATCCCATGTTTATCACATCGTTCCAATTGTCAATTTATTTTGCCAGATGATTTATGTTATAACAAATTATATCTGACACAAATTTGTTTGAAAGGCTGATAACTGCCTGCCAATGCTTATGCTGCACCGGCAAGGCCAATTATCATGATTGCTACAACCAGACCGAAAATTACAATTGTTTCCGGAATGACTGTTAATATCAATCCCTTACCAAACAGGTTTTCGTTTTCTGCCATTGCGCCTATTGCTGCTGTACCTATTGCCTTTTCTGCAAGTGCTGCTGCTATTGCGCTCAAGCCAATTGCTGTTGCTGCTGCAAGAGCAACCAATCCCGTTCCTATTTCTACTACCATTTTCTTTACCTCCTGTGGTTTATCTCATTTATATTTTATTTATGTTCTTGTTATTTTTTCAACTGATGCTTTAATCAGCCTCTCTTCCAAAAGGACTGTAACTTGTTCCTCCGCCGCTGTAAAATTTCGTGAAAAATTCTACATAATGCAGCCTAAGTGAATGAAGGAACGGACCCATTATTCCAAGGGCAATGTTGATTACGTGACCTATGATAAGCAAAATTACCCCAAAGACAATTCCCATTGTACCTGATGCAAACATCTGGCCTGCATAGTGATTTATAACTTCTGCAAGCTTTACTGATGCAACCCCAAGAGCCATAAGCCTTGCATAAGAAAGTATATTGCTGAATATTGATGGAATTTCAATAAGTCCTTTTACGCCTTCTCCTATCCCAAGCAGAATAATTGCAATTGCTCCAACAACAACACCTGCCCAGACATTTGCAAAGTATCCAATGATTACTGCAACTTCAAGAAGTATCCAACTGATTTTTTCCATAAATGCTTTTACAAATCCGTGATGCATCAATTCATTATAAAATCCTATCAAAAGGCCTAATGTAATATGAATTGCACCGATAATTAAAGAGAGAGTTAACAAGTCCATTATCTGCTTTGACCTGCTAAGTAAGTGAGGTATTGCAAATCCCGCTAGTTCTTCATATCCAAAAAATTCTCCAAATATCAGCCCAAAGAATATTGTTGCTATTGATGAAAATATGAGTATGTTAAAAAATGCCTTAAACTGAGGCATGAACTTCTTCATAAGCAGAAATACAATCAAAGTGATGAGTCCGTATCCGAAATCACCAAGCATAAATCCGAAGAATAATGGAAATGTAAGGAACATGAAAAATGTAGGATCAATCTCAGTGTATTTGGGAATTGAAAATAACTCCATTAAAAATTCAAAGGGTTTTACTGGTTTTGGATTGTTAAATTGAATTGGGATATTGTCATGATGCCCTGGTTTTTTAATTTCAATGTATATTTTGTCTTTTGTTATTTTTTGAAGGCTTGTCAGTGTTCTTTCCAGCTTGTCTTCCGGGACCCATCCTGATACAATGAAAGTTTCTTCTGTTGATGCAAACTTAAGAGGAGCTTCTGCTTTCTCCAGTTCTCTGACAACAAACTTCTCAGCATGTTCAAGATAATGTATATGTTTTTTTGAAACTGAGATTAATTTTTGCTGAAGTTTCTCTTTTTTATTTTCAAATTGAATTGTTTTTTCCTGGATTTTGTTAAGATCTAATTTTTCAAAATCCTTGTCCTTCTGCGATTCATTTTGCAAATCTGAAAAATCAATTGACTGGAATTTGTGCTTCTCAAGCACTGGATAAACTTTGTCTTTGTATTCTTTGTCTATAAAAACAGAAATAATATGTTTTCCATCAACACGTGATATTTTTACATGCATTCTTTGTGTTACTGATTTTAATGAACTTGTTAGTTCTTCTTTTGATTCTATATATCCAATATAATGATAAAGTGATTCATACTGCCCTATAAGTTCAAGGTCAAGTTCCAAGTTCTTTAGAGTATGTGCTTTTGAAGCAATTATTTTTCTTCTTTTTATTTCCTGCTCAATGTCCTTGTAATCTTTTATTTCAGAGGCTATCTGCTCATGAAGTTTTATTATTTCTTCATGAAGTTCCTTTGTTTTGAACTCATAAACAACATTCTCAGATTTGATTTTTGCATCTTTTGCATTTGTATTTTTTGCATCTTTTGCATTCTGCTGAAATTCTTTTCCTTTGAAGTAGCTTAAAAGAGAGCGTATTTTTACAAGAGTTTCTGAAAGGATTGCAGAATGCTGAAGAGGTTTGCCTATGTCCAGCCCCATACTTTTTGAGTGTTCAATTATATGAAGGACTTTCTGAGAATACAGTTTTTCGATAATAAGAGATTGGTACCTTTTTGGCGCCACTGCTGTTATCTTAATCATTCCCTTAGGTTTAAGCATTATCTA
>Ga0210057_1009646_pt1 | contig 11115 bp, 12 predicted proteins | sample CryGeyCG2114_010_2_FD_183968 | JGI IMG/M metagenome (GOLD analysis project Ga0210057, IMG submission 183968) | Groundwater microbial communities from aquifer - Crystal Geyser CG10_big_fil_rev_8/21/14_0.10 (SPAdes) (version 2) | ecosystem: Environmental > Aquatic > Deep subsurface > Groundwater ...
TCTAACTACAAATTAATCTTACCCAAAGATCGTCTTACACTGGGAAATCATACCTTTAAAATAGAAGCGAGGGATGATTATTTTGGTGGTTATGGTAGTGGTTACGGTGAGGTTAAGGTCGAGGTGGCAGCAAACCCAGTGTCACAAAATCAAAATAAAACAATTTTAAACATTAAAGTTTCATCTTCTGTTGATCAAAACTATTTCATACAAGATGCGACGGTTTATATTAATAACAGTTCTACGCAAATATCAGGGAGAACAGATCTAGTAGGAGAGTTTTCGACGGTTGTTGGATCGGGAATATATACTGTAACTATTATCAAGCCCGGTTATGAAGATGGAGTACGACAGATAACTATTAGCCAATCGAGCCAAACAAATACAGCTCCCCAAAAATATGATGTCACTTTTGCTCTCATTCCAAAAAATACTGGCGGGACTGGACGACTTGATGTTACGTCTATAATCGAGGGAGTCGATCCGGGATTGCCCATTGAATTTCGGGCAGTATTAACTGGAGGTAATGGAATTACAATGGATAAAGTAATTCTCATCAATCAACAAACGAATATAATCAACCTGTTAGTTCCAGGGACATATCAACTTAAATTACACTCACCATCATCAGTCTTCGCAACGCATGATCTACCAAAAAAAATAATTATCAATTCAGGAAAAATAACGTCTATAGATATTCATTTCAAACAGAGTTCAAAACAAATATTATTCCTCAAGACCTTTCTTGAAAATAGTAAATTAACGCCTGCAAAATATGAGATTAGAGATAAAAAAACGAATAAAGTGATATATATGAGCGCGTATGCAGACTATAAAGAAATGATCCCTTTTAAGCTTAGTAAACCAACTACGCTCGTAATAATATCTCATCCAGAACTCGAGCCCAACCCTTCTATTTCAAATTTGTCGGCTTTGACCAAAGAAATAACTCTTTCTCGGAGTAATTCAGTAACTTATTTAAAATTTATATATACTTCTACGTGTATTTCAAGTATCGATGATATAGAACTCGAATTTCCATTTTGTTATCTCGGAGATGACGCAAAGCAGATAATGAGTTTCAGCGACATGGCTGACAAAACTGATGTATTGAATATATATAATTCATTGCTTACAATACGAAGAAAACTAAATACTTCGACTATTCCAAAGACGTATGTATTTTCAGATATTGAAGGAGATAATGCTAGTGCAGGTGGGGATAAAATTACGCATGGGACGGAATATTTTAATAATTGGAAATATAATCCTCCGTATAATAGTGATGTAGCGATGCATGAATTTGGGCATTTAATAGATGAACAAAATATACAAAATCATCCTGAATGGAATAAATACTTTCTAACAACAAAAAAATCAAGTAACCCCGACATTTTTAAGACTATTATTCAAGATTGCTTATATTCTATCCCCACCCATGTATGCGATGATTCTAATAGTGCAGGTCATCCGTGGGATAATGTATATGAATATTTTGCATCTAATTTTATGGATAATAATAATTATCGTGATGCATATCTTAATAAGATAAGCAACATCACGTATCCAGTTCAAAAAGAAACGATGCAGGATGTTGTAAAATTATTGGAGGCGCTATAATAAAATATCAAAAGAATAAGCAAATTATTTTACTTTTCAGTATTGTTATTATAGTACTTGTAGTAGCTGCCGGTGTGTTACTAAACCGACCTAAGGCAGAAACGATTTCAGAGGGAAACGGATCGATATTCGGTAGAATTAATCATGGCATCGATACGACAAAGTCGTATACGATGATTGTTGGCGATCGAATATTTGCGATTAATCAAGATGGGTCATTCTATATTCAAAATATGCTAGCAGGGTCGTATTCTTATACTATTTGGGACGGAACAAAGGAATACGATGCGAGTTCGGGTAACGAGCAGATGCTCTTTATCGAGCCAAACATACGTAGTTCACTCGAGATAGATACTATTAAATAAAAACCTAGCATCAGGATATAAGGCAGAGCTCTTAGTGTCTATGCCGTTTAATCAGTCGTGCTAGTTTTAATTGTGCAAGAGAACGTTCGAGCAGTGCAGTCGCATCTGCGGAACTTACATCATCGGTAGCTTTGTTTTTAAGTTCGAGTGCACGTTGGCGTGCTTCCTGCGCTTGTATCTCGTCTACAGCGTCTGCACGTGTTGCGCTATCAGCAAGAATGCGAATAGAATGTCCAGATATCTGTGCAAAACCTCCCGATACCGCAACGTGTTCGAGCGTGCCATCACCGTCTGTCCTATTGCGTCGCAATGATACAACACCCGGTTCAAGAAGCGTCACCAGCGGGATATGCCCTGGCAACACTGCAATCTGTCCGCTACTCGTCGGGAGTATCGCTTCATATATCTCTTCTTTAAATTCTAGCTTTTCTAGGGTTACCAGTTGAAATGTAAACATTGAAATACCAATATATACAAATATATTCGAATTAATTCGAATCTTTATTCGTGTTTATTTGAGTAATAGACCCTTTCATATAGAATGCTTGTTCAGGTTTATCATCGTGTTTTCCTTCGAGTATTTCTTGCAGTCCACGGATAGTTTCTTTGAGCGGCACATACACACCTTTGATGCCAGAAAATACTTCAGCGACACTAAATGGTTGCGACAAAAATCGCTGGATTCTACGTGCTCGAGCGACAGTTTGTTTATCATCATCAGATAACTCTTCGAGACCTAAAATTGCAATAATATCTTGCAAGTCTTTATATCTCTGTAATATTTTTTGCACACCTCGCGCACAATCATAATGCTCTTGTCCTATTATCTTTGGGTCGAGGATTGTTGATGTCGAATCGAGTGGATCAACGGCAGGGTAGATACCAAGTTCTGTTAACTGTCTAGATAACACAATTGTCGAATCAAGATGACCAAAAGCAGTTGCGGGTGCTGGGTCAGTCAGGTCATCTGCGGGGACATAAATAGCTTGGATCGATGTAATAGATCCTTTTTTTGTTGATGTAATCCGTTCTTGCAACATCCCCATTTCTGTTGCAAGCGTGGGTTGATATCCTACGGCAGATGGCATGCGCCCCAAAAGCGCAGATACCTCTGCACCGGCTTGAGTAAAGCGGAAGATATTATCAACAAAAAATAATACGTCTTGCCCTTCATCGCGGAATTTCTCTGCAATTGTCAAACCAGTTAATCCAATACGTAACCGGGCACCGGGTGGTTCGTTCATCTGACCAAATACAAGTGATGTTTTTGCAAGTACCCCCGATGCTTTCATCTCGTGGTATAAGTCATTTCCTTCTCGTGTCCGCTCTCCCACACCGGCAAACACCGACAGTCCACCATGTTCCGATGCAATGTTGTGAATAAGTTCAGTAATAAGCACTGTTTTGCCTACCCCTGCCCCTCCAAACAGACCAACTTTGCCACCTTTAGTAATCGGCGCAATAAGATCTATAACTTTTATACCCGTCTCAAATATCTCGGTTTTTGTTGATTGGTCATGAAACGGTGGTGGCGCTTGGTGAATAGAACGTTTTTCCTTAATTGCGATCGCTTTACCTCCATCAATCGGGTCTCCCAGAACATTAAACATCCGTCCAAGCGTCTCTTTACCAACGCCTATAGAGATTGGCGCTCCCGTATCTCTGACCTCCATGCCTCGCACCAATCCATCGGTTGATCCCATCGCAACGGTGCGGACTTGCGTTTCACTCAGATGTTGCTCGATCTCTAGAATAAGTTGTGCATCGTTAAATTCAATCTCGAGCGCATTATAAATTGCAGGGAGCGTATCGGTAAATTCAACATCGACAACAACACCAATGATTTGTGTAATTGTTCCAATATTATGTATCGTATTATTTTTTTGCGTTTTTTCCATTTTTATCCTTTCGTATAGTATCTCAAAACTCAAATGTAAAATATTCAATCTACATATAAAATATTAAAGTTTTAAGTTATTAATTGTGGTTTTAACATTTTTAGTTTATACATTTTAGATAATTATACTGCATTTGCCCCCGCCGTTACTTCTGCGAGCTCCTGCGTAATCGCGCCTTGTCTGGTGGTATTATATGTCAGTTGTAAATCGTAAATAATATCTTTTGCGTTGTCCGACGCATTTTTCATCGCGACCATACGTGCGGAATGTTCACTCGCCGCCGCCTCCGCAACTGCTTGGTATATTTCAACTTCTATATATCGGGGTAAGAGCGATTCTAAAATATCATCAGGTGATGGTTCAAAACGAAACTCGACACTGTCATTTCGAGCCGATTCATCTTGATCGGGTTTCGTATTTTCTATCGGCAATATTTTTTTAATTATCGGTTTTTGTGAGACGGTATTAATAAAGTGAGTATACCCAATATAAACTTGGTCGAATGTTTTTTTGGTATAACCATCAATAACAAGCCGTGCGATTGGATTGGTGTCACGTAGTGTGGGCGGAGATTGGAGCGACGCAAAATCAGCAATAATAGTATTGCCTGTTTTTAAAATAAAATCACGGGCTTTACGTTCGATAGTAATTACATTCAGTTCGTGCGTATTATTTTGGTTAATAAATTGGAGCGTTTCTCGCATAATATTTGTTACCAAACTTCCGGCGAGTCCTTTATCTGGGGCGATCAGTATGAACGCAATTTTTTGTGTTGGACCACGGTGACCAGTTCGCAGTAACGGGTGTTTTGTTCTATCGACTCCCGATCCAACTGTGCCCAATACATATTCAATAACGTTCGAATACGGTCGACTTGCAAGAACTTGATTTTGCGCTTTTCTCATTTTTGATGCAGCAACAAGTTCCATCGCCTTTGTAATCTGACGAGTGTTTGATATTGATTTAATTCGTCTGCGCAGTTGTTGTGTGTTTGACATTTAATTTATTAGTAGCAAAGTAGCAAGGTAGCTAAGATACTCATTTCTCTTCCTTTGCTCCATCGCTCCCCTTACCTTCTTCCTTTGCTACTTCGCTACTGTTCACTTCGCTACTCTTTGGTTGTGGCAAAACGTCGCGTGCAGCGGTTACTATTTTATCGAACGTTGTTTCCGGAACATCTCCCTCTTTTATTAACTCGGCAAGGAGTTTAGGATACTTTTTCTCGAGATGATCTATTAGCGTCTGTTCAAATTGTTTTACTTCATCGACCGTGACTGTGTCAAATAATCCTTGGGTAACGCAGTAGAGAATCGCAACTTGCATGCCTACAGGCATCGGTTCATATTGCGGTTGTTTTAATACTTCTGTTAATCGTTTACCGCGTTCTATCTGCGATTTTGTCTGTGCGTCAAGATCGGTAGAAAATTGTGCAAATGCAGCGAGCTCTCTATATTGCGCAAGCTCAAGGCGAAGTTTACCGGCAACCTTTTTCATCGATTTAATCTGTGCCGCACCACCAACACGAGAAACGGATAACCCAACGTTAAGTGCAGGGCGTATTCCCTGGTAGAACAAATCTGTTTCTAAGTAAATCTGTCCGTCAGTAATAGAGATAACATTCGTTGGAATATATGCTGATACATCGCCCGCTTGTGTTTCGATTATCGGTAGAGCAGTAAGCGACCCACCACCAAGTGCATCGCTTAATTTTGCAGCCCGTTCTAGCAGCCGTGAGTGGAGATAAAAGACATCTCCCGGATACGCTTCGCGCCCCGGTGGTCTGCGCAGTAAGAGAGAAACTTGTCTGTATGCCCATGCATGGCGAGATAAATCGTCATAGACAATAAGGGCGTGTTTACCAGAATCTCTAAAATACTCTCCCATTGCACACCCAGCATACGGAGCGATATATTGGAGCGTTGCAGAATCTGCCGCACTCGTTACCACAATAATACTTTGTTTGAGTGCTCCTTCTTTTTCGAGTCTATCAACCAGCTTTGCGATCTTTGCGACTTTTTGACCGACGGCAACATAGATGCAGACAACTTTGGAATCCTGCTTTGCTTGATTTATTATTGTATCTATTGCGATCGCAGTTTTACCTGTCTGTCTATCACCAATAATTAGCTCACGTTGTCCTAGACCAATTGGTATCATAGAATCAACCGCTTTAATGCCTGTTTGCAACGCTTGCGTCACCGACTGTCGTGCGATAACCCCCGGTGCAATTTTTTCTATAGGGCTTGTTTTTTTAGTCTTTATCGGACCCTTGCCATCGAGCGGTCGACCAAGCGGGTCAACGACACGCCCAACAAGCTCTGGACCTACAGGAACTTCCATTATTTTACCGGTTAATCGTGCTTTTTGTCCCGCTTTGAGTTTGCTATCATCGCCAAGGATTATAGCACCAATGCTATCTTCTTCAAGGTTGAGTGCAATGCCATAGAGCGGTTCCCCGCCAGTCGGGAATTCTATCATCTCTGAATATTGTGCCTGTGACAGTCCATAAATACGAGCGATACCATCGCCAACCTCTGTAATTATTCCGACCGACTGAATATCGGGACTTACTTTAAGATCTTCAATCTCTCGGCGGATCAGATCGACAAGATTAGTTGCGGTTTGTTTGGGTGATTCTACTTTTACTGGTGCCATAGTTGTTCCTCCATCGTTTCTAAATGTCGACGAATTGATGCGTCATATTCATAATTATTATACGTAACTTTTATCCCTCCATAGAGATCAGGGTTTACACTCGATTGAATCTGAACATTTTCTGGTGCATGCATCAAAGATCGTAGCGAATGTGCATAAGTATCGACGATGTTTAGTGCAAGAGGAACGGCACTTTCAACAAAAATACTGTCTTTTGCTGCGCGTGCTTTAAGCGACCGCAGTATAAGCGGGAGAAGTTTGCGCATTCGTTTTTTTTGAAGGAAGCGCACGAATCGCTCAATACGCTCTTTTTGTATATCTATAGGAACATCAAGACTTGTTTCGAGCGCGTGCGCCCATATAGAAGGTTGTATTCTCATTTCTTTTCCTTAAGCGTTGTTTCAATTATTTTTACATGGTCAGCATCATTTATTACGCCATGAGAAACTTTCTTAACTGTTTGCACAACGAGGTCGGTAAGCTCTCGCTTCGCCTGTTGCAGAGATTCTTCTTTAGCTGCCTCGATAGTAGCAATTGTTGATGCGATGATCGCTTCTTGTTCTATTTTTGTTTCCTGCGCTATTTTCTGCTTATTTTCTAGAGCAGTTTTTTTTGACAGCGCAATTATCTCCTGTGATTCTTTCGTCGCACGGTCAAGCAAATCACGATGTTTTTTCTCCCATGATTCTTTTTCAGAATCAATTTCGTGTGCTTTGATAAGGCTACCTTCTATAATTTCACGTCGTTGCCCAAGAATTTTTACAACAGGTTTGAATAGAAACTTAGATAAGAGTAGATACAGTATGATAAAGTTAAGAATCTGGAAAACAAGCGTTGTTCCATTTATACCAAGAGCGCCAATCCCACTTTGTTCTGGGCTCGTCGATAATTCAGATATTAATTGCGCACTTGATGTATCACCAAAAACAGGTGTATCACCATTTAGTTCAATTGGGATTGATTGTTCGGTCGTTATGGTGCTCATATATTATTATTCTTTCTAAACGATTCAAGTCCCTTCTACCTAGAGTAAAAGGGTGATCAATCGTCTAGCTTAAACAAACTTGATGATTAATGCGATAACAAGTGAATAAATGGCAATAGCTTCTGCAAGTGCCATAGCAAGAAACATGGCTGCCTGGATCTTGCTTGCTGCCTCGGGGTTTCTCCCAATCGCTTCCATCGCCTTACTTGCAAGCATACCAATAGCAATTGCGGGGACCATCCCGCCAATTGCCATTGTTCCACCGGCTGCTACTAAACGCATTACTGATTCTTCCATATAGACTCCTTTCTACTCCTCATCTCGAGGAGAAAATTGATTAATGTTCCGCTCCATGCGGTTGTGTTGCAATATTAATAAATACTAACGTAAGCATCATAAACACCAGAGCTTGTATCAAACCAACTAATATCTCAAGCCCAAAAAACGGTAGCGGAGCAATGAGTGGTGCAATTGCTCCTATCACTAACAATAGCACTTCTCCGGCAAAAATGTTGCCAAAGAGTCGGAAAGTAAATGATATCATCTTAGAAAACTCGCTAATAAGTTCGAGCAAACCGACAAAACCCATAATCGGATTGGGAAAAAAATTAAAGTATTTTTTCCAATGTGCAAAGAACCCAAGCTGTTTCATGCCAATATAGTGAGTGACACAAACCGATATAAGCGCCAGTGCAAGCGTGCTGTTAATATCTGCATTCCCGCCACGCAGAAGTGGGACAGTATGTTCTCCATTAAAAATAGTGATCGATCCAAAGCCAGGGAACAGTCCAAACCAGTTATTGACGATAATAAAGATAAAAAGCGTCCCGAGGAACGGGAGGAGCGTAAGTGCCTTTTTTTTATCTCCGGTAACATTTTCAATTGTATCGAGCAAAAATTCAATAATTAATTCGAAAAAGTTAGTTATACCTTTGGGAATAAGTTTAACATTCCGTGCTACTATCAAGGAAAATATGACAAGTACTCCAATGATAATCCACGTCGCAAGAAGTGAATTAGTTATGCTAAGCGGTCCAATGTGTGCTATTTTTTCTGCAGCGAGTGATATTTCTATCATTTTTGTAAGTTTTTATATAGTGAATATAATGTATTTACAGAAGATGCTAATGCGATTGCGATACCGATAAATAAAAAGGTAACTTTTGTTCCCATGCGGACATCAAGTGAATGCCCAATGAAAACAAAAAAAATAAGTGGCACGGCGATGACGAAACCAATCTCACCAAGCATAACTACAACCGACCGAGTCGTAATTACCCTTCGGTGATCTTTCGTCGCGTTTGTATCCGCCTTTTTCACGCTACCATCCTCAAAATATGATTGAATCTTAACCTTGTCAAGAGCCGATTATTGACGGCTACGCTCTACCATGATATCATACAGTTTTATATAACGTAAGCACTAAGGAGACAAGATGTCCCATACATGCAATTATTGCGTCGTAACCTGTATTGATTTTCGGTTTCATCCACTGCTACAATCATTTTTTTATGAGTTAGGGGAGTGTGATAGAGTTGCACTTGCAGGAGCATCTAAAGCCATAGTTGATGAAGATACACGTGATGTAGTATTAAAACAAATCAATATATCTCAAAAACTCCATAATGTGACATCGGTTATTCTTGTTGACCATGAAGATTGTGGGGCGTACGGAGGGAAAAAGGCTGTAACATCTGACAAAAGTGAAATAAACCTACATGCGCAGACCCTGCATCAAGCTCGTGATATTATTCAAAAACATCTTCCAGGACTCACAATAGAATTAAAATTCGTAAAATTAAATGGTGAAATTATTGATCTTTAAGAGACTGCAACATCCATAAGTGCATGCGCCACATTCTCAAGTATGGATACGGTACCCATAATACCGATGTGTTGAGCGTTCATCATTATTGTCCAGATGGTCCATTTGATTGGACCGAGTGATCCTATCAATCATCGTCAGTGATAATACTCCCTGATGCATCTTGTGTCGGGGCATTTATTTAGGTATACTTTCAATTATTAGCGGGTGTAGTACAATGGTAGTACGCATGCTTCCCAAGCATGATACGGGAGTCCGATTCTCCTCGCCCGCTCCAAGCCGATATAGCTCAGTTGGTAGAGCAACACTTTCGTAAAGTGGAGGTCGTCGGTTCAAATCCGACTATCGGCTCCAGAATCAGACTTTCAGACAAAAGACCAACTTTTTGGTGGGACGCGCGAAGCGCGTCCCATTGATTTCCCCCCGCTAATTCAGACGAATTCGGCGCGCTTGCGCGCACTAATTTGTTTTGGAGGAGGAGGTTCGAGCCAAAGATTTCTTTGGCAGCAACCTTTTTGCTAAAAAGGTTGCTATCCAATGCAATTTTTTCCATATTTCCCGCGTCCTTTATCCACTTTTCCATCGGTTCGAGCCAATGTTTCTGCTTTTGTTGATTACGAGATATTTCCTCCTCCAGCGACTTTTTCTCGGACAGCAATTTAGACTTTTCAGCACGATACACTTCCTTGTCTATGTCTTGGTCTAAATAGCCGTCTAAAAGTCGCTGGAGCTTTGCTGTGATATCCGTAATCATTTTTTGATTTTTTTCAACAAAAGCAGAAACAGATTGGGCGGATTCCACTTTGTCTTTTTCAAGTCTTTGGTTCAAATAGTCCGCCCAATCTCGTGGCATAGAAACTTTTTGCAGAAGTGATGAAATTTGCGCGTCCAAAGATTCTTGGCGAATACAGGGTTCAGGACATTTTTGAGTTTTCGATTTTTTAGTGCAGTGGTAGTAAGTATAGAAATGTTGCGTGCCGTTTAGTTGGGTCTTCACCCTGTATTCGCCTGTGATTTGCATACCATATGACGCTCACGAAAGGAGTCCGCAATATGCCTGTGGTTCGTTTTTCTGTTTGTGGCGCGGACGACTTTTTCTTTTCATCACTTCTTGCACAATGTCCCAAAGTTTCTTTGCCACTATTGGCTCGTACTTGCCCTCGTATATTTCGCTGTTGTATCGAAAATGTCCGTAGTAAAAAGGATTGGAAAGGATAAATGTTGCGCGAGAAATGTTGATTCTCTTTCCATTTTTAGCAACGAGGTGGTTGCGCTCAAAATATTCGCCTATACCTTGCAGTGTTTGATCGCCTTTTGCGTACAGCTCAAACGCGTGGCGAATAATCGGCGCGGTCTTTTTGTCTACGATAACCGTTTTTGTGCGTGAGTCGTTGATATATCCTACAGGAGCAAGATTTGGATATTCGCCGCGCCGTACTTTCTGGCGCAATCCTCGTTTCGTATTTTCGGAAAGAGAATCCACATAATATTTGCTTTGCCCGAAAGCAATGGAGAGCATAAATTTACCTTGTGGGGTAGGTTCAAACCAAAACTGGATAAATTTCAAAAATTGTAACTTCTTTTCGTCCACAAGGTAAATTATGCGCCCTCCATCGACAGAATTGCGCGCAAGGCGATCCGGGTGCCAAGCGAGTATGCCGTTTGCGAATCCCTTTTCAATCTGCGCAATCATATCGTTGAAAATGGGACGACCCGGAACCTTGGCAGATTGCTTTTCAACAAATTCGCAAACGATTTCAATATTTT
>Ga0210057_1009647_pt1 | contig 11113 bp, 11 predicted proteins | sample CryGeyCG2114_010_2_FD_183968 | JGI IMG/M metagenome (GOLD analysis project Ga0210057, IMG submission 183968) | Groundwater microbial communities from aquifer - Crystal Geyser CG10_big_fil_rev_8/21/14_0.10 (SPAdes) (version 2) | ecosystem: Environmental > Aquatic > Deep subsurface > Groundwater ...
AGATAGACAATCAATGGACCCTAAAGATTTTGAAAAAAGTAAACGGCAAGGCTCATCTTGAAGCAGCAAATCCAGCATACCCTGCATTTTATCCGAAGCAAGAACTTAAAATTCATGGGGTTGTTCGAGCAGTTCTTCGGAAGATGAATGGAAGAATAAATTAACATCTTGCACAATAAATCAAATGTCTCTATACTGAGATTTAGGTATGTCGTTTTTATTCACCCTTATTTCACTCATCATCTCCATTTATGCCTTAGTAAAGATTCGTTCTCTTGAGTCAAAATTGAATGCTTCATCAAACCCAAACATTCCTCAAGTAGTGGACCAAAAAACGCCACCGACTATTTCTCAAATACCAAATCAGTCTCACTCCCAGACGATACCAATTCCAAAGAATTCTCCCGATCCATTCCAACGATTGTGGAGTTGGTTTTCCCATGAGTGGCCTCTGAAAACGGGAGCCTTATTTATACTTATTGGCTTCGTGTGGCTCGTTTCATATGCTTTCTTGAATAATTGGATCGGTCCCACAGGCCGGATAACATTTGGACTGATCATCGGGGCGCTTACCCTTTTTGGGGGTGAACGGAGAATCAAATCAATTCAATCTCAGGGCATTACCCTTGTCGGTCTCGGATCGGGCATTATGATTATTTCAGTCTACGCAGCGCAAGAAGTGTATCAAATGTTTCCAAGTACGGTTGCGCTCATGCTCATATTACTCACTACCATTTTGACCACATTTATAAGTCTGAGGCATCGAGTGCGATCGCTTGCGATATTTGCGCTCATTATCGGCATGATTGCACCAATCCTGATTGGATCCAGTGAAAAAAGTATTCTCGGATTATACTCATATCTTCTCGTTATCACGCTCGGAACTATTTGGATCGCAAATAGATATGCATGGAAAATTCTCACGCCACTTTCACTCCTTGCGGTCACAATCTATAGCATGGAGTATTTTCTCTACGGTATTTTCAGTCAAGGTACTCAACTGAGTGCTCATATAACTCCTATTGAAATGACTCAACTTCAGTTTATATCAATTACCTTTATCAGTATTTATTACTTTACATCACTTGCATCAATCGTTACCTCAAAAAAAGCTACGAATTACGATTTGATTTCTGCGGCAGGAGTTGCCGCGTTTTCACTTGGTTGGATTAATGGATTGGTTCCTGAGCATTTTAAAAGCATAATCGTCCTATTTACCGCATTGTCATTTGCATTTGGTGCATATGCAATATATATCAAAACCAAAATTCCATCAGCAGTGCAAATCTATACCGCCATATCGATGGTACTCCTGGCAATTGCTACCGCATACCAATTTGATGGTCCCGTTCTGATTATTGCATTTTCGCTTGAGGCACTTATTCTTCCCATTTTCTCCGATCGTTTTATTGGAGGATCGATGACAAAGTATATGCTTCTTTACTTTATTCTTCCCTTTATGCTGTCCTTTGAGTCGATCACCTCACCATGGAGAGAAACCAACGATATGGTAATTGGCACCGTTGTCACTGCATCATTTCTTCTTTCAGGAGTTTATTTTTATTATCAAAATAAGGAAAACGAGAAAACAATTCATACTCTTTCTCTTGGACTGTCCATCATTGGAGGCATCTATGGCTTAATATGGATTTGGCAGATTCTTGATTCTCTTTTTATGGGAGAATATACTGCACGGGTCATAAGTCTCTTTTTGTACACGATTATCGGTCTTTCTTGTTATATCACTGGAGAAATTCAACTGCGAAAAATTCTCCAACGATTTGGACTTGGAATTCTCATTTATGTCATCGGAAGACTTTTGATTGTTGAAGTTTGGGACATGGAAATGGTACCTCGAATTATTACATTTTTCCTCATTGGGCTAATGTTTATCGGATCAGTCTTACTCAGGAAAACAGCAAAGAACCATGCACAATAAACTGCTTACATATCTGGTCGGAATAGCCATATTGTCTCTCGGTCTTATGTATTATCCTCATTTGGGTACTCAAGGATCAATGCTCATGGCATTACAACCGCTCCAACAGCCAACTCCTTCCGTGCAAGATTTGAAGCACTACTTTCAATATGTGACGCGCGTCGAGCCGACCAACCGCGCAACGCCACAAGTGGTTGAGTTGCCGGTCGATATTGGCGATACTAATAAATTTCTTGTTGTCGAAAATGAAACAGATTTGGTGCAATCCCACGCAATTTCTATCACAAACATTCTTTCACCATTTGTTGCTCTTGACTCAAACACCGGATCACCATCGGCATATTTAAATGATGACAATCTATCTACCTATGCGTCATTCCAACTTGATCCAAACCTATCTGGAACAGGAGCGGAAACCGAATCAACCATTGAGCTTCGATACCAAAATAGCATCGTTACCTCCGAACTCAACATAGTATTTGATCAAAATGTTCAACCGCCAAGCTATATAACAATTGAAAAAAAGAGCGCGTATTCACCAGATTTTGAATATGTCATCAGTAAAAAAATATTCCAGAATCCTCTTTTTTTTCCTCAAACAAGCACAGATACATTTAAAATTACATTCTATCATTCTCAACCACTGAGAATTGCAGAGATATCAATGGGGGAACAATCATCTCAAGTGGATTACTTTATCCGTTTTCTTACCCGACCTAACAACTCATATTCTGTATACAGTTTGCCATCTGGATCTCTTCCTTATATGTATACCGCACATTCAAACACGCTCCTTGGAAGTCAGGTTAACCCCATTCAACTTCAATCATTGACCGCATTCATCAATCCTGACTATCAACTTCCCGATTCTGATAATGATGGAGTTTTGGATGATTCAGACAACTGCCCGCACATAGCAAATCCTGACCAACTGGATAAAGATGCGAGTGGAAGAGGAGATGCATGCGAAGACTTTGATCTTGATGGGATTTTGAATACAAATGACAACTGCCCAGATCACCCCAATCCGATACAACAAGATGAGGATGGCGATGGAGTAGGAGATCATTGTGACGGAATAGAGAGTCGCTGGATAGAGAAGCTCCCTTTTCTCCCGTGGTTGGGAATAGGTGTTGGATTTTTGATCGTATTATTTATGTTTAAAACAACTTTGAAAAATGAAGAAAATATAAATCAAAATGAGCTAACTTCACCCATAGATATCACTTGACATCCTTAATATGTAAAGTAAACTTTACATATTAAATGATATCTGCTACTCTTATGAAAGATCAGATTATAAGTCGAGTTCTTGAACAGCGTACTAAAAGTAACGTAACTCAGCAAGAGCTTGCAGATGCTGTTGGAGTGACACGACAGACTATTTTTGCAATTGAAAAGGGGAGATATACTCCATCAGTTTCATTAGCACTTAAAATTGCGTCTTTTTTTCGTACAAAAGTAGAGGACTTATTTAGAATAATAAATGAATGAGCGAAAAAAATGACGTTGATCGCAAAACGTAATAATTTAGTAATAAATATGAAAAAACTTACAAATATCACCCTTCCAATCGTTCTTATCATTGCGCTCATTCTTCTTGCTAATCCATATATGTTTTGGATGCCAACTCCACTTCACATGGGTATTCTCATCGTATTTATTTTGACGTTTGTCCTTTTTGGGACATTTCTCTGGCAAGAAAAAGCAGCTGATGAACGAGAAAATTTACATAGATTTATTATTGGTCGATTTGCATTTCTTGCAATTACGACAATACTTGTTGTTGGAATCATTATTCAGACGCTCCAGCACTCTCTAGATATCTGGCTTGTCACTGCGCTGGTCATTGGAATTTTGGCAAAAGTTGTTGGAGGAATGTATTTAAGAAGTCGATATTAATGATTAAATTATGAATTTATTTGAATAGTAAGGAGGTGAAATACATATGGATATAAAAACAATAGGAATTGGGATTGCTGCCCTCATTCTTGGATTTCTTGGGGGAACAATGTTGTCAGGAAACAGACAACCCGCAATGAATCAAGATACCTTTGACACAATCATTCAAACACCAGAATCGCGAGATATGATGATCGAAAGCATGATGAATGATGATGCTTCTCGTGCGATGATTGAGGAAAAAGTTATAAAGCAAGATGAAGAATCAATGATGGACAACGAAAAAGATGCAGATACTGAAGGATCGATGATGGAAGAAAAAACAGAAAGTGAAAATGAATCAATGATGGAAGAATCGCCAACAGATGCGATGGAGAAATAATTATCAATAACAAGCAATTGAAAACGCTTTTTTTGTGGCTTGGGCTACCCGATCAGCCGGCGATATGGGAGCCCACAAGAGCATGCAAAAAAGAATGTTGAGCTTACTAAAAAAATTATGACAATTTTACTACTATTTGCCTTTTTGTCAGGACTCGTCACCATAGCCGCTCCCTGCATCTGGCCAATTCTCCCCATAGTTCTTTCTTCAGCAGCAACTGGTGGCAAACGGCGCCCGCTTGGCGTGACACTTGGCATTATTATCAGCTTTTCAATATTAACACTGTCAATCGCATACATCGTCCGCATTATCCCATTTGATACCGAATGGCTCAGATACATATCAGTTGCAATAATAACGCTTCTCGGACTCTCACTTATCATTCCTAAACTTGGGGCATTTATCGAAACAGCAGTTTCACGACTAGGAAATACCTTTCAGCCGAAAAGAACAGATCAGAACGACAGGGGATTTCATGGAGGATTCTTGACCGGACTTTCTCTGGGAGTTGTATGGACGCCCTGTGCCGGACCGATCTTAGCAACCATTGCAACGCTTGCTGCAACACGTGCTGTTTCATTTGATCTTATTCTTGTAATGACCGCATATATGGTTGGTGTCGCAATTCCGTTATTTACCTTTTCAATTTTTGGTCAAAGATTATTTTCAAAATCAAGAATATTTTCTAAATACACCGGCTCTCTTCAAAAAATATTTGGCGTTATTATGATTGCAACCGCTCTCCTCATTCTTACAGGATATGACCGAATCTTTCAAACAAAACTCCTCAATGCAGTTCCCTCATATTCACAGTTCCTTACAAAACTGGAGAGTAATTCCATAGTGACACAGCAACTTGATACTCTAGCCGGTAGGAAAACGGTCAATGATCAGCCAATTCCTTCCATGCAATTTCCAAAGGCGAGCGATGCCAACCTTCCCAAACTCGGATCGGCACCGGACTTTGTCGGAATCGAACAATGGCTCAACTCTGAAGCACTCACCATGGATGATTTGAAAGGAAAAGTAGTACTCGTAGATTTCTGGACATATACTTGCATAAATTGTATTCGAACGCTTCCCTATGTGACTGGTTGGTATGAAAAATACAAGGATGATAATTTTGTAGTTATTGGCGTTCATACACCAGAATTTGAGTTTGAGAAAAAAACTGCAAATGTTGAGGGGGCAATCAAACAATATAATATCAACTATCCCGTTGCACAAGATAATGATTTTAAAACCTGGCGCGCATTTGAAAATCGCTTTTGGCCTGCAAAATATCTGATCGATGCTGAAGGAACGATCAGATACACTCATTTTGGAGAAGGAGATTATGATATAACCGAAAAAAATATTCAAAAGCTCCTCAAAGAGGCAGGGTTGAATAACAACAAGCAAGCAAAAGCAGATGATTTGGAAGGGCTGCTTGATATTCCTCACACAAGCTCCTCGGGAGGACAAACGCCAGAGACATATTTGGGAATCTCAAGAATGACAGGCCTTGCATCTCCCGAAAGAGCTACCTCTGGAAGTAATAGATATTCATTACCCAAATCATTGCCCGTAAACAATTTCGCCTTTGTTGGAAAGTGGAATCTCTCTAGTGAGTCTGCCAAAGTTGAGGAAACGGGGTCTGGTTTACTTATTAATTTTATTGCAAAAGATGTCTATCTGGTTATTACACCCAAAACCTTAAAAGACAAAATTGCAGTATTTATAAATGATGAAATAGTGACTGAAAATGCAGGGAAGGATGTCGAGAATGGATATGTAACAATCGATGAACCTCGTCTCTATCATCTAGTGAGCTTTAATGAAAAAAAAGAAGCATTATTACAGCTCAATTTCCAGACACCAGGAACTGAAGTGTTTGCATTTACGTTTGGAGGATGATTTTTCTCAAAAAAATTACCCAGTATCTTTATATATAATATTTTGCCCCTCAAAACCCACGGCTTCATACGTATGTTTTGCTATTTGATTGAACCAAAATGCCGGTATTTTGCCATACCCTCCGGGAGTATCGATCACATATTCTGGCATGCAGAGTCCAGAAATAGTTCCTCGAAGTTTTTGCATGATTTCTTTTCCTCTTGCAACTGATATGCGAAAATGGTGTGTTCCTTTCGTGAAATCCAAATGATGGAGGTAGTAAGGCTTTACTCCACTTTCAACAAGTTTTTTAAATAATTCTCCAAGAATTTTTTCATGATCGTTTACCCCTTTTAGGAGCACGGTTTGAGAAAGTACCAGAGCCCCTGCCGTTCTCATTTTGGAAACTACCGCAATAAACGCTGGAGTAATTTCTCGTGGATGATTGACATGGAGAACAACGCTACAAGGACCGGCATTTTGCAGCGAGGCTAATAAGTTTGGAGTAACTTTCTGCGGATACACTATCGGTGTGCGCGTATGAAACCGGATCATTTTAACATGAGGTATTCTCCGAATTTTTGAAACAATCGAATTTATAAAATGATCAGTAAACATAAACGGATCACCGCCTGAAAAGATGACTTCCCAGATTTCTGTATGAGCGCGAATGTATGCAAGTGCTTTATCTAAATGAGCACTATTGGTATCAAGTATATTTTTGCGAAAACAAAAACGACAATGTACTGCGCAAACATTGGTTAGCATCAACAGACAACGGTCAGGATATCGATGCACGACGCCTGGAGTAGGGGAGCAAACGGCATCACCAATTGGATCTGCTAACTCATAATCTTTTACTTCATGCTCCAATTTGTCAGGCAAAATCATTTTTCGAAGTGGATCATCTGAATCTCTCCAATCAATAAGATCTGCATAATATTTTGGGATAAGAAGAGAGAATGGATGTTCAATCAAATCCTCAATATGTGCAGTTTTTGTATCGATACCCGATTCTTTAAGATACTCAATGAGGGAAGATATGGAACGGATGAAATCATGGCTATTTCGCATTGTGTGTTTGTTGAATGAAATGACACTATTTTATCAATAAAAAACAACATATATTTCCTAATAAATGCTCGTATAATATCTTTATGATCTACATCATTGTCGCATTGCTTCTCTATACAGCAATAACCCTTCTGGGGACATATGCATCGCGGCATGCTGATACTGGACTTGTTACCGCAATCATGAACACTTTGTCAGCGATTCTTCCGATTGCAATACTTATTCCATATTTTTCAAAGATAAACATACAACAATCAAAACATGGTATTATCGCTGCAATATTTGCTGGAGCTTCAATTGCTTTGTTTACCCTAGCAATTAATAAAAGTTATAGTCTAAATAAAGTCGGCATCGTCGCACCAATTGTATTTGGAGGTACCATTTTTCTTTCAACACTCCTTAGTACGATTATATTTAAGGAAAAAATATCATTTTTGCAAATATTTGGGCTTACTTTTTTAGGAATTGGGTTTGTGATTATTACATATGCGCGATGGATCGGAAAATAACATAAATGAACATCATAATTTATATTCAGATTCTATGAATCAAGTACCTTTAAAACCTTTTGTCATCACTGTTCCGGTTAAAAATAATTCCCTTCTCCAACAGGCGCTTGACGCAGTAAATACCAACGAGGAAATTCGGACATTGTGGGATGTCATAAATACCAATGCAATAGAACGAATGAGTATGACTGACCATGGGCCCGTGCATTTTCAGATCGTTTCAAACATTGCTCTCAAACTCCTCCGAATGTTGGTGGAACACAAAGTCACCCCATCAATTGTCAAAGATTTTAAGCTTACGAATGATCATGCTGAGCTTGTAGTCCTTCTTGCAAGTCTTTTGCATGACACAGGTATGTCGATCAATCGTGATGGTCATGAAGAGTTTAGTCTTTTTATTGCCAATCAGTTGCTTCGAGAAGTTCTAGTTTTTTTACCGGTGAAGGTACGTACCATTGTCATATCCGATACGCTCCACGCCATCATAAACCATCGCTCCGGTGGAAAGCCAGTGACGCTCGAAGGAGGCATCCTGCGTGTTGCAGATGCGCTTGATATGAGCGAAGGACGATCCCGTATCCCATTTGACTTGGGGAAGATCAATATTCATTCATTATCAGCACTTGCAATAGAGCAGGTATTAATACGCAAAGGCACAAAGAAACCAATCACGATAGATATCGTTATGAATAATTCCGCTGGAATTTTCCAGATTGACCAATTGCTCAGATCAAAACTCAAAAATTCAGGAATTGAAGATTATATTAGTGTAAAAGCGTATATCGGGAATGAGAATGAAAAAAAACTCATGTCTGAGATTGCACTATAATGAATATATGACAACCGTCCACCATACATCACATCCACTTATTGCCCACAAACTTTCACTTCTTCGGGATGTCAATACAAAACCTAAACTCTTCCGGGAACTGATAAGTGAACTCTCTGCACTCCTTACTTATGAAGCCACAATGGATATGTCTACTGAAGAGATCAGAATCAAAACTCCCTTAGTAGAAACAAGTACCAAGCAAGTCGGTGAGAAAAGTGGCATTGTCCCGATTCTGAGAGCGGGTCTTGGCATGGTAGATGGTATTTTGAGATACTTACCAAATGCAAAAGTATTGCATATTGGACTGTATCGTGATGAAAAAACACTTCAGCCAATCGAATACTACAATAAATTAACGGAAACGTGCAGTATTGATCGCGTATTTGTGGTTGATCCCATGCTTGCAACCGGAGGATCAGTTACGGCAACAATAGATATTCTCAAAAAATGGGGAGCAAAGAAAATCACATTTATTGGAATCATCGCAGCACCAGAAGGCATAGCAGAAGTTCAAAAAAATCATCCTGATGTGCAGATATATATTGCCGCAATTGACGAGCGCTTAACTACAAAAAATGACTCATTTCCTCCCGGATATATTTTTCCCGGACTTGGTGACGCGGGGGATCGGCAGTTTGGGACATAAACCTTTTATTAGTCCTATAGTATTGCTTCTTGAATAAAAAATGATATACTCTTTCAAATGAGACACCTCCCTGAACTTTTAGCAATCGGTGCACTGGCATTTACGCTACAAGCATGTAATGATAATAAAACTAGTCCGCCACCGCCTCCAATTGCTGGAATTGAGCTAAAGGATATCCAGAGAAATGGTGAAGTTGTGCTTGGGAGTACCAAATACAAAATGGCACCCGAACTGGCATCTTCTCCTGTATTTCTTTCTCTTTTAGCCTCTTCTCACGACGTTTTAAATACTATTTGGGGATCTGAACCATTGAATGCTCGCGGAGAAGATGGATTGACCATATCATTCAATATTGATCCAAGACTTCCTGATGGAATGCTCGGCTCAACTGAGGATACTGATAGTAATGACAAGAATACCTCGATAACTCTCAAAAGTTGGAATGATCAGGATCCAGAATCTATTATTGTCTTTGTGGAAGAGCTTTCACATGCATTTGGACTTCCAAAATCTCATCGGGGCCTACTTGGCATGATTGCCGAAGCGGGTGGAGAAGACACTCTGAACGATGAAGTTACGATCCGTGCACTTAATGAATTGGGTCTTGATGGTCGCGCTCATTTTCAACTACCTTCATCACGCTTTGACACATCGGCACTCCCTGCTGGAATTTTTGCAAATCCCAACCAATTTACCGGAAGTGCTAATCGAGGTACGATCATTCGAGATGCACGATCTCAATGGAACAGTCTTCTTTCCATATTTCCGAGTTTTCCTTCACATCTTAAAATGCTCGGACAAAGTATGTCAAGAACACAGCCAGAAAAAGCGCTTTTTCCCTGGGATGCAATATCCCAAGCTGCCGTGCTTGCTCAATCTCAGGGACAAGCTCTTGATATTGCACAACTAAATAATTGGGTTTCCCACGCTCAAGAAAGCATGTGGAATCTTAATCCCGGAATATACATTACCACCGTCCCAGGTATTCTCGGAGGAGATGATGTTTTGTGTACAACCGCTATCGCATCATTTCCCGATGGAAACAGATGGAGATATGAAAATCTCTCTGATCTGGGAATGAGCGCTCAAGTAAATGAACTCATCACTTCAAGAGCTGGAAAAATGGGCACCCAACAGCTTTCAATTGTTCCTGGACAAACCATACATTGTGCATCAGAAGATCTCGCAGACCCTCTCTCTGCAATAACCATCCAAGATGTTAGACTCTTTCCGATTGAAGGAATGCAACCTCACCCAATGTTGGGACAACTCCCTACGTTTATTGGATCGACAATAATACGCAATTAACCTCAGATATTTAGGAAAAAGAGCCTGTCAATTAAAGTATAATAACCTCTATGGAGCGCCAAATGAAACGGAATATTACCCTCGTATATATTCTCACGGCATTAAACTACAGCTGGTTTTGGATTGCGATTTGGGTTTTATTTTATCTGCGATTTACTGATTATGCAGGAATTGGACTTCTCGAATCTGTGATGATCACCACTTCTTTTTTGGGTGAAATTCCAACCGGCGCAATCGGAGATTTACTCGGAAAAAAGAAGACGCTTATCATTGCATTTTTCTTGTGCGCGATGGGGAATCTCACCATGGGATTTGCACCATCTTTTGAGATTCTTGCGATGGGGGTCGCACTCACCACATTTGGAGGAACATTTGAATCGGGGACTATTCAGGCGTTAGTATATGATTCACTCGCTTCAATAAAAGAGCAGGAAAAATATGAAAAAATTTTGGGAAATTTATCATCCGTTCGAATGACTGCACTTGGCGTGGTGAGCATCATTGGAGGATATTTGTATACCATTTCCCCAGGACTTCCCTTTATCGTACTTTCGGTATTTCAAATGTCTGCAGTATTCGTAAGCTTTTTTCTTCATGAACCCCTGGTTGATACCGAAGTATTTTCATTACAAAACTATCTCCGCCA
>Ga0210057_1009648_pt1 | contig 11113 bp, 10 predicted proteins | sample CryGeyCG2114_010_2_FD_183968 | JGI IMG/M metagenome (GOLD analysis project Ga0210057, IMG submission 183968) | Groundwater microbial communities from aquifer - Crystal Geyser CG10_big_fil_rev_8/21/14_0.10 (SPAdes) (version 2) | ecosystem: Environmental > Aquatic > Deep subsurface > Groundwater ...
TTTATTTCATCCATTTTTTTCTTTATTTGATCAACGTCTTTCTTCTCAGATTCCATTAATTTTTTCAAAGTTTCTATTTCTGTTTTCACAGTTTCAAGTTCTTTTGAATCAACTTTTCCTTCAAAGTCTTTGAAGAGTGTTTCTGAAGTGTAGATCAAAGAGTCAGCTTGATTAATTGTTTCAATTTCTTCTTTCTTCTTTTTATCTTCTTCTGCGTGTAGTTCTGCTTCTTTCTGCATTTTTTCTACTTCTTCTTTTGAAAGATTTGTTGTTGAAGTTATTTGGATCTTTTGTTCTTTTCCTGTTCCTAAATCTTTTGCAGATACATGAACAATTCCATTTGAGTCTATGTCAAATGTTACTTCAATTTGCGGAACTCCTCTTGGAGCCGGAGGTATTCCCATTAAATCGAATCTTCCAAGAGTTTTGTTGTCCGCAGACATTGGCCTTTCTCCCTGCAGAACGTGAATATTTACTGCTGGTTGATTATCTGCCGCTGTACTAAAAACCTGAGATTTCTTGGTTGGAATGGTTGTGTTTCTTGTTATTATTGTTGTCATCACTCCACCAAGTGTTTCGATTCCCAGGCTTAGAGGTGTTACGTCTAGTAATAAAACATCTTTAACTTCTCCTGCCAATATTCCTGCTTGAATTGCAGCACCAAGTGCTACTGCTTCGTCAGGGTTTACAGATTTGTCTCCATCTTTTCCTGTTGCTCTTTTTACAATTTCTTGTACAGCAGGAATTCTTGTTGATCCACCGACAAAAATAACTTTGTCCAATTTGTTTATATCCATATCAGCATCTTTTAGTGCTTGTTTTGTTGGACCTTCAAGTTTTTTTAGTATTCCACTTATTAGCTGTTCGAATTTTGCCCTTGTTAATTCCATGTTTAGGTGTTTTGGACCTAATTTGTCTGCTGTAATAAATGGCAGATTCATTGTTGTTTTTAATTTTGAACTTAATTCTATTTTTGCTTTTTCTGCTGCGTCTTTTAATCTTTGATAACTTGTTTTATCGTGTCTTAAATCTACGCCTGTGCTTTTTTTGAAGTCTTCAGCCATCCAATCTATCAGTATTTCATCAATGTCATCTCCTCCGAGATGATTATCTCCTGCTGTTGCTTTTACTTCAAATACTCCATCTCCTAATTCTAGAATTGAAACGTCAAATGTTCCGCCTCCAAAATCAAATACCATAATTGTGTGTTCTTTTCCTTTTTCTAAACCATATGCTAATGCTGCCGCAGTTGGTTCGTTTACTATTCTTAATACTTCTAATCCTGCTATTCTTCCTGCATCTTTTGTTGCTTGTCTTTGACTGTCTTCAAAGTATGCTGGAACTGTGATTACTGCTTTTGTTACTTTTTGTCCTAAGTATGCTTCTGCATCTAATTTTAATTTTTGTAGAATTGCTGCGCTAATTTCTTGCGGCGTGTATTCTTTATTCCACATTTTTACTTTGTAATCTTCGCCCATATGTCTCTTTATGCTTCTTACTGTGTGTTCTGGATTCATGATTGCTTGGTTTTTTGCGATTCTTCCAACTAATCTTTCTCCATCTTCAGACATTGACATAACTGATGGTGTTGTTCTTTCTCCTTCTGAGTTTGGAATTATTGTTGCTTTTCCACCCTCCATTACAGCTACTGCTGAAAATGTTGTTCCTAAATCTATTCCTATTACTTTACTCATTTTAATTACCTCCTTGGTTATTTGCTTTTTTTGATATTTTTACTTTGGCGTGTCTAATGACTCTTCCGCCTATTTTGTATCCTTTTTGTAATTGTTCTAGGATTGTGCCTTGTGCTTTGTTTGATTCTTCTGTTAGCAAAGCTTCATGTAATTCTGGATTGAATTGTCCTCGTGCATTTATTTCTTCAATGCCTTCATCTTGTAATACTTCTTTGAGTTGTGCATAAATCATTTCGATTCCTTTTGAAAAATCATTTTCTTGTTTGTTATGCTCAAGTGCAAGTTCAAAGTTATCCATTATTGGCAAGATTTTTTTTATTAGTTCTTCAGTTGACATTTTGATAAATCTTGTCTTGTCTTCTTCAGTTCTTTTTTTGTAATTTTGAAATTCTGCGTAGACCCTTTGTAGAGTATCTTTAATTTCAGCATATTGTTGATTTAATTTTTCATGATCATTTTGAACATCAAGCTCTTCCAAAATATTTTCTTTAGTTCCGGTTGATTGTTGTTGTTCTACATTTTTTTCTTTCATTCTCGAACCCCCCTTCTTGTCGAGTTCAGCTCAAAAACACTACGCTGTTGAGCTTAAGTCAACATTGTTACATTTGAGTTATATATAAATCTTTCGCAAACTCAATTATTTACCATATAGAAATAAATTATAAGTTATAACACCACCAACAAGTAACAAAAAACAAAATAATTAAATAATAAAGAAAATCACAAAACTTTATGAACGAAATTTCAAGAAGAGACTTTGTTAAATTTGCATTAGCTTCAAGCGCATTATTCGCTTTAGAAAAAAATATGCATTTTATTGATTCTGTTGTAGATAGAATCTTGCCTGAAGACAACATAATAGAAAGAGCAAGAAGAGAACTCAAAGAAAATGGAATAACCCGAGAACAAGCTCGAGGTTACAGTTTTTTATCTCCAATAATTTACAAATATATTCAACCTTTCAACTATGATCCAGAACAGCAGTGGTTTAAAATTAAATATCATTCTAAATTAAGAGATTTTACCGCCATGCCTGGAAGAGAAGCTGCCTGGAAAATGTACTTAGGGATTCCTTTAAATGAACAAGAACGGAAATTTTTTGAAATTTCAGAAACAAGACCTGCAAAAGAAAAAAATCCTGCAAAATATTATTATTGTTTTCCCAATAAGGAAGAAGATATTCTGAGCGCTTACAATAAGTTCAAAGATTATGGAGATGTAAATGTAAGACAAGCAGCTCAAATTGCTTATTACGAACCTCAAGTATTATACTGTAAAACAAAAGATTACATGATTATCTGGGACTCAACTAAAGATCACATCATGGGCAAATTCAAAGTTATGAAAGGAAAAGATGACAAAGGAGAATATATATCTTATTATGACATTTGGGATTTAGAGCCAGGAGGTTTTTCACTTTCACTTTTGTTTGGTAAGCCTTTTGAAATTTACAATAGAATATATTTAAAAAAATAAAAAAAGAAAAGCATTACTAATTTTTAGCATTAAGTTCTTTCAACACTGCGTGTGCAGCTGCTAGTCTTGCAATAGGGACTCTATACGGCGAGCAAGAAACATAATTCAATCCAATTCTGTGACAGAATTCTACTGATGCTGGTTCTCCTCCGTGTTCTCCGCAAATTCCTAGTTTCAAGTTAGGTTTTGTTTTTCTTCCTTTTTCAACAGCCATTTTAATTAATTGCCCAACTCCTTCTTGATCTAACACTTGGAATGGATCTTTTTCTAATATATTCTTCTCAAGATATTCTGGTACGAATTTTCCAACATCATCACGCGAAAATCCTAGAGTCATTTGAGTAAGGTCATTTGTTCCGAAAGAAAAGAAATCTGCTTCTTCTGCAATCAAGTCAGCAGTTAGTGCTGCTCTTGGAACTTCAATCATTGTCCCTATCATATATTTTATTTTTGAGTTTTCTCCAAGAACTTTTCTTGCAACATCTTGAACAATCTTTTTCTGATTCTTCAATTCCAAAATATTTCCAACTAATGGAATCATCACTTCGACAGAAACCTGTGTTCCGTTCTCTGCATTCTGTTCATTGTTGATTTCTTTTGCTGCTTCAAAAATTGCTTCTGCTTGCATCTCTGTGATTTCTGGATAAGTTATTCCTAGTCTGCATCCTCTGTGTCCAAGCATTGGATTTACTTCATGTAGTTCATCCATTTTTTGTCGCAATACTTCTTCAGAAACTTTAAGCTCTTTTGAAATTTCTTGTATGTCTTTTTCTTCTCTTGGTAAGAATTCGTGTAATGGTGGATCAAGTAATCTTATTGTTATTGGTTTTCCTGTCATTATTTTGAATAAGTCATAAAAGTCTTTTTTCTGAAATGGTTTTATTTTTGCTAATGCTTTTTTTCTTCCTTCAAGATCTGCAGACAATATCATTTCTCTTACTGCTTTGATTCTTTCTCCTTCAAAGAACATGTGTTCAGTTCTACAAAGTCCTATTCCTTCTGCTCCAAATTTTATTGCTTGAGCTGCGTCTCTTGGAGTATCTGCATTTGTTCTAACTGCAAGTTTTCTATATTTATCTGCGCGCTCCATTAATTCTCCAAATGCTCCGCTTAATTCTGGATCAATTGTTGGAATTTGTCCTTCGTAAACTTTTCCTAATGATCCGTCAAGAGTTATATAATCTCCTTCTTTGAATGTTTTTCCTCCAATAATAAGTGTTCTTTTTTGTTCACTTATTTTTGCATCTCCACATCCAGATACACAACATTTACCCATTCCTCTTGCTACAACTGCTGCGTGCGAAGTCATTCCTCCTTTTGCAGTTAGTATACCTTGTGCTGCATCCATTCCAATAAGATCTTCTGGAGATGTATCATTTCTTACAAGCACAACTTTATCTCCTGCTTTTTTCATTTTTACAGCAGCGTCATTATCAAATGCGATTTTTCCTACTGCTGCTCCAGGTGAAGCAGGAAGTCCTTTGCCAAGTTCTGTATGTTTTTGTTTTGCAACAGGATCTAGTTGCTTATGTAATAATTGATCTAATTGTTCGGGTAAAACTCGCAATATTGCAGTCTTCTCATCGATCAATCCTTCTTTTAACATATCTATTGCTATTTGTACTGCAGCATGTGCTGTTCTTTTTCCATTTCTTGTTTGCAACATATACAATTTACCTTCTTGTATTGTGAATTCCATGTCTTGCATATCTTTGAAATGCTTTTCCAATCGCGTATAAATTTCTACTAATTCTCCGTATGCTTCAGGCATTATTTCTTTTAATTTTGAGATTGGCTGAGGAGTTCTTATTCCTGCAACTACATCTTCTCCCTGTGCATTCATTAAGTATTCTCCATAGAATTTATTTTCTCCAGTACTTGGATCTCTGCTAAAACAAACTCCAGTTCCAGAAGTTTCTCCCATGTTTCCAAAAACCATTGCTTGAATATTTACTGCAGTTCCCAGTAATCCTTTTATGTCATTTAGTTTTCGGTATGTATTTGCTCTCGGATTATTCCATGATCCAAATACTGCTTCTATTGAAAGCATTAATTGTTCTTTTGCATCATCTGGGAATTCTTTTCCTGTTTCTTTTTTAACAAGTGCCTTGTATTCTAAAACAAGTTCTTTCAAATCAGCAACAGTTAAGTCAGTATCAAATTGTACTCCTTTTGTGTGCTTTTTATTATCAAGTATTTCTTCAAAGTGATCGTGATCAACTCCAAGCACAACATCTCCCATCATCTGTATCAATCTTCTGTAAGAATCCCAAGCGAATCTTTCACTTCCTGCTTTTTTTATTAAACCTTGAACTACTTTTTCGTTCAATCCTAAATTAAGAATTGTATCCATCATTCCAGGCATGCTTACTGCAGCCCCACTGCGCACAGACAACAGCAACGGACTTTCTGAATCTCCTAATTTTGCATTCATTGATTCTTCTAATTTCTTTAAATTTTCTTCAATTTCGTTTAAAGCTTGGGAAGGTATTTTTTTACCAACTTCATAATATTCAGCACAAGTTTCAGTTGTTATTGTAAATCCAGGCGGCACTGGAACTCCAAGTGATGCCATTTCTGCTAGGTTCGCTCCTTTTCCACCTAGACTTTGTTTCATTTCTTTCTTTCCTTCAGTCTTATCTGCTCCAAAAAAATATACATGTTTCTCCATTTATTACACCCTCATATTTTTCTTCATATTTTTTAATTTAAATAATTATTATTTCAAAAAAAAGTTAATATAATTTCAATTTTTTGGACACACCTTTACTATAAAAGCGTTTTGGTGATTTATTATTTACATTTTATATACTCTTACAAATTAATCTTACCAATCTTAATAAAACATCCCGATAGCATATATGGTACTTCCTCTTTTTATGAATTTTTTGCAGTTCTTCACACGATTTATATAGTACATCTATTTCTCAGAAGTACTGTTATTTAACAAATGTTGAATAACTGGAGGAAAAAAATGACCCTAGTACATATAACAAAAGAAAATTTTGAACAAGAAGTATTAAAATCAGACATCCCAGTAATAATAGATTTTTGGGCAGAGTGGTGCGGTCCTTGTAGAATGATGGGCCCAGTATTTGAAGATTTAAGTAAAGAATATACTGGAAAACTAAAATTTGCAAAATTAGATACAGAATCAGAACCTGAATTAGCAGGAGAATTTCAAATCAGAGGAATTCCTTCTCTTTCAATAATTAGCAAAACTGAAGAAGTAAACAGACTTGTAGGATTTATGCCAAAAGAAGCACTAAAGTCTAGAATTGATGAAACTCTTGAGAAAATCAAGAAAAAATAGAAATTAGCAATAAATAAAAACAAAGAACTCCCTTGAATTAAAAATGATAGATTTTGCATGTAAAGAATTTGATTTGGATGAAGTAATTAAATGTAGTCTCGGCCTCACAAAGGCGGATTATAAGTTAATGCTTCATTTTATCAACAGTAAAGAAGAGTGGAACACCACAACAGATTTATCAAAAAAACTTAGACTAACTTTGTCAACAATTCAAAGATGTGTTAAATCTCTTCATGAGAAAAATATTCTTGACAGACATCAAGAAAATCTAGACGGCGGAGGTTATGTTTTTATTTACAGACTTAAAAATAAGCAGGAATTAAAATCAAGAATTAATGAAACTATTCATGGTTGGGTAAAAAAGTTCGATAAAGAACTTGATAAGTGGTAAATGTTCTAAAACAATTATTTTTTAGTTACTTTTTCTTCCTTTAACATAAACTTGGCTATAAAGAACACAACTAATGCCAGTATCACAAAATTTATGAACGCTGCTAAAAATGCTCCCCAGCTTATTACAATTGCACCCATCGTAAATGTTGCTTGTTGCCATGCGCCCCCAGGTATAAATGGTGTGATGATCGGCATAATTATATTATTTACCAAAGACTGAATTAAAGCAGTCACTGCGACACCCATGATAAACGCTATCGCCAAAGGTATAACTTTGTACTCTCCCAGAAACTCTTTAAAATCTTTAATTACTGACATATCCTCACCAAACATAGAAAAACATATTAATTATATAAATTTGATTATTGATTATGAAAGACGAACAACTTGAAACAATTAAGAAAAAGATCTTATCTGAAATGGTTTGTCCCTTAAAGGATTCTGCACACAATCTTGTATTTGGAAAAGGAAACTCTGATGCAGATATACTTTTTATTGGAGAAGCACCTGGAGAAAAAGAAGATATTCAAGGAATTCCCTTTGTTGGAGCTGCAGGTAAAGAACTCAACAAACTACTTTCAAAAATAAATTTGAATCTTGATGATGTTTACATTGCAAACATATTGAAGTATAGACCTCCCAATAATAGAGATCCTTCTAAAGAAGAAATTGAAAGACACACACCCTATTTAATCGATCAAATAAAAATAATACACCCAAAAGTAATTTGTACTCTCGGCAATTATTCAACTAAATTTGTTCTTGGAGGATTTAATTCTGATAACATGAAAACAATTGGCGGGATTTCTACACTTCACGGGAAAATAATTGAAAAAGAATTAGGGGATTTAAAATTTTCAGTTATTCCTTTGTATCATCCTGCAGCGATGCTTTACAATCCTCGTTTGAGAACAGAATTAGAATCAGATTTCATCAATATTGGAGAATTTCTAAAAACTCATAAGAAACAAGATTCAAAATAATCAATACAAAAAAGACTGAGAAAAAAATAACCAATAATTGTTATTGTCTGTCAGATATTGCATGTAATACTAAATCCTTGTATGTGTTCTTATGTATATCCTCAGGGTGCACAAGTTTTACTGAAAAACTTTGAACAACTTCAGGAAATGAAGTATTAATTGATTCAATAAATTCTTGTATTTGTTTTACAGTTTTAAATCCGGAGAATAGTACTATTTGTTTTTCGGGAACTGTAACTTCAAATAAATATACAACTTTTTCTCTTTTTTTCAAATCTTCTAATAATTCTGTGTGTGCGTTATTTTTAGTTAATTTTAAGTCCATTAATGCAAATATTGTTATTCCTAGTTTGTCAACATTAACTTTTGGATTATATCCTTCTAAGACAGATTTTTCTTCCAACTTCTTTTTTATTTTGCTTACCGCCTGTCTAGTTATTTTTAATTTGTTTGCAATATAACTAAAGTTTACATCATCTGTTTCCACTAAGTGTTTTAAGAATTTTTTTTCTGTCTGTTTTAACATTTGATTAGAACTTTAATCAGAAATATATATAGTTTTGTATTTTTTCTACTTTCAAGGGTATACACATCACCAATTATCTAAAAAGAGTTTACAATTTCAACTATTTTGTTTTGAAATATAACGCACAACATCTATTTTTTATACATTTCTTCGTCGACAAAAAGCAAAATAAAGGCAATTTGTCAACCAAATACAAATTATTTTTTTACATTGTCTACACTAAGTTTTTAAAAGCTAAACCAATATACATTTTAGTAAATTAATACCCAAAAAATATACCTTGGAGGTGAAAAATGAAAAAACTACACATCGGAAAAGTAGGCATAATTGTACTAATAATTTTAGGAGTACTTAGTGGACTTTTTGTCTTTGCTTACTCTAACGGAAAAAACGTGGTGAGCGAACCATACACATTATGGGTTTCGCACACAGAATACTGGAGTTCAGATGGACCTGGTGAAAATGAAAGAGCATCAACAATAGTTAGAATTACTGACTATAAAGGAGAACCCTTTGACATCGATAGCTGTGTTGCAAACATATTCTACCCCGATAAAACATTATATATTACAGAGGGAGAAATGCAGCAATCAGGAATATCGGGCAACTGGTATAGAACCGACCCTATCCCTGCATTCGAAGGAACTTACGAACAAGAAGTTATCTGTACTTACGGAACTGGAAAAACTGTGAAAACATCACAATCGTTCCACGTAAACCCAGCACTTAACTTCATAAAGAACGTAAGTAGTCAAGTATTATCTTCTGAAGCTTACTTACGACAAGTAAACATTTCTTTAACAGGAACTGTTGAAAATGCAAAGGCAGATTTATCAACCCAATTAACATCAACAGAAACAAATCTTAGCGGATTAATGAATCAAATTGATTCTGAATTATCCACAAAGATTGATGATGCACAAGCAGAAATTGATACAAGTCTTTCTAACGTAAATGTTTCAGTAACAGGAACAATACAATCAACAGGACAACAAATAATAACAACAGTGAATGCAGCAGAGACAAATCTAACTAATTTGTTAAACGATGTAAACACGCAACTTCAAGCACAATTAACAGCACACGATGCAAGTGTAGATACACAACTCGCTGATTTAGAAGTAACTGTGACCGGATCTATTGATGCAGCAAAAGTAGAAATATTAAGCGCAATCGATGCATCAAACACAAATTTAAACAGTGCTTTAAGTGACTTAGAAACAGACTTGAATGCACAACTAACAGCACACGATGCAAATGTTGACGCAGATTTGAGTAATGTAAATCTTACAATAACAACTCAACTATCAGAGACACAACAAGAAATACAAACTCAATTAACCGATGTAAACGCATCAGTTAGTGAACTAGTTGCAACAGCAAGAGACAATGTTCTAGATTACATGAGCAGCTACTTACCTCAAATAAATGAGACCGTATCAAATGTATACGACGATACTCAATGGCTAGTAGGCAACGCTATGAATCAAGAAGACAAAGCAGAAATTGATACGAGATTCAATACTGTTGATGCAAGCCTAACTGAACTAGAATCTATGTGTGGAAGTGCTTTGACAAACAGTTCAGACCTATGTCAAGAAGTTTATGCATTAAGATCTGTTGTAGACGACTTAAGAGTTGAACAAACAGAATATTACACTGATTTGGATACAACTACAACAAATACCTGGAACTTGTTAAGTGGACAGATAGCAACCAACCTTGATGAGGCATTAACTCAACTCGGAATTATCAGACAAACAACTGAAGACATAAACTCTACTGTAAACGCAATAAGACAAGATCAGATAGATCAAGTGCACATACAGATAATAACATAAGCAATTTATTTTTTTATTTTTTTATTATTTTAAACACAAGATGAAATCAACATGTATCCGGGAAGAAGATTCAAACTTGACAGAAAAAAAATCACAATTCTAGCTAGCGCTCTAGCAATCATAGTAATCAGTTTATTCATTTTTTGGCCAAGAGATCCTGGATTAAACATAAAAATGGTTTCCGGAACGGAATATATTAGCGGAGAAAACGGACAAGTAATTGCAAGAGTTTCCGATAGAAACGGAGTACCTTATGACAATGTTCTTTGTACCGCAAAAATAATTTATCCTGATAAATCATATTTCTTATTAGATCAACCACTATCAGAATCTTCTGAACCTGGAAACTATTATTTACAATTCACAACTCCCACCATTAACGGTATTTACGAATATATAATTACCTGTGACGTTCCTAGGGGAAGTAGAAATGAAACTTTGAAAATATCTTCTTCATTCCACGTTTCTCCAGCGTTAAATTTTATTGTAGAGATGTCCATACTTCAAGCAGAAAGATATAGAGATATCATAAGCAGAATTAACCAAACGCGAGAAGAACTGCTTGCACAAATTAATGAAACTTTTTCCGAAGATATTCTAGCAGCACTTGATGACAAATCAGGTCAAATAATTGGCAGAATAGATTCATCCAAAAACGAAACAATGACTAATGTCAACAATAAATTTGAAGATTTCAATAAAGACATGGCAGATCTTGGAAATAGCATGGCCAATATTTTTGGAAATAATAGTTAAGAATAAAAAAAGTGGCGGCTCCTGCCGGATTTGAACCGGCGACCTGTTGGTTAACAGCCAACCGCTCCACCGCTAAGCTAAGGAGCCAATTATCTCTAAGAACCAGTATTTTATTTAAATATGTTTTGTTT
>Ga0210057_1009649_pt1 | contig 11112 bp, 3 predicted proteins | sample CryGeyCG2114_010_2_FD_183968 | JGI IMG/M metagenome (GOLD analysis project Ga0210057, IMG submission 183968) | Groundwater microbial communities from aquifer - Crystal Geyser CG10_big_fil_rev_8/21/14_0.10 (SPAdes) (version 2) | ecosystem: Environmental > Aquatic > Deep subsurface > Groundwater ...
AACCCAGATCATAGTACCGCGCGGAATAACAAACTCTTGCGTGGCATCTTCTTCCTTACCTTTCTCGTCTTTGATCTTGTAATTCAATTTCAAAATCTTTTCTTGAGAACTGTTAACCACAATTTCTTTGCCGTCCTTATCCTTGATAGTCTTTTGACTAAATTCAATCTGAATAGAGCCATCAGTATCAGCCATCAAAGCCTTCTTCTTTGGTGGACGAGCTTCAAAAATTTCTTCCACCCGAGGTAAACCTTGCGTAATATCATCAGATCCCGCCACACCACCAGTGTGAAAAGTTCTCATGGTTAACTGGGTACCGGGCTCACCAATTGATTGGGCGGCAATAATCCCGACAGTGGTGCCTAATTGAACCTCTTTGTTATAAGCTAAATCATGCCCATAACAATGAGCGCAAATACCTTTATGTAAATGACAGCTTAAAACTGAGCGGACACAAGCACTTTCGATATTAAAAGTCTTAATTTCTTTAATAGCATCTTCATCCAAAATAGCTCCCGCTTTTAAAACAACTTGGCCTTTAACATCCACCAAATCTTTAGCTAAATAACGACCAGAAATTTTCTTGAAAAAATCATCATCATTATCCTCACATTCTTTCTTAGTAAAAATAAAGCCCTCGGTATCGCCACAATCTTCTTCGACTACAATTACGTCCTGAGCCACATCCACTAACCGACGAGTCAAATAACCGGCATTAGCAGTTCGAAGGGCGGTATCGGACAAACCTTTTCTGGTGGCGTGAGTGGAAATAAAGTATTCCAGCACACCGAAGCCTTCTTTGAAATTACCTTTAACCGGTAATTCGATAATGGCACCGGAAGGTGAAGTCACTAAACCTTTCATACCTAAAATCTGTACTGGCTGGGACCAAGATCCCCGAGCGCCAGATTCAATCATAGAATAAAGGGGCAAAACGTTAGCCAAACTCTTCTTACAGATACCAGCAATTGTCTCCTTGGTATTAGTCCAAGTTTCAATCACTTTACCGTAACGTTCGCTTTCAGTTAGCAAACCTTCCTCGTATTGCTCTCTAATCTTTTCTACTTCTACGTTAGCCTTTTCGATTAAAGCATCTTTTTCTGGTAAATTAGGGAGATCACCAAAGCCCCAAGATAAGCCTGATTTAGTAATAAAATCAAAAGCTTTATTCTTCAAGTCATCAACAAATTTCACAGTTTCGGCTTCACCGTAAAGAGCTAAACATTCTCGAATCAAAGTCTTTAATTTTCCTTTACCCACCACCTCATTAATAAACTTCAATTTTTCTGGAATAATAGTATTCAAAATAGCCCGACCAACCGTAGTTCTGACTAAGCCTTTGCCGAAGAACTTAATTCTAATTGGTTCATGTAAACTAATAAAGCGATGTTCATAAGCTAAAATAGCATCATCTTCGCTATAGAAAGCATGAAGTTCTTTGTCGTCTTTAGTATTAAAATTATCATCACTGAAAGTAATGTAGTAAGCGCCCCAAACAATGTCCTGAGATGGAGTAACGATTGGATCGCCAGTCGCTGGTTTAAGCAAATTATGGGAAGACAGCATGATGTCACGAGCTTCCGCTACGGCTTCTTTGGTAAGTGGTACATGAACGGCCATTTGGTCACCATCGAAGTCGGCATTGAAGGCTGTACAAACAAGGGGATGAATCTGAATCGCCTTACCTTCAATCAGAACTGGATGAAAAGCTTGGATACCTAAACGATGTAAGGTCGGAGCTCGATTCAAGAGCACATAAGCACCCTTAACAATCTCTTCCAAAATGTCCCAAACTTCGTCATGTCCAGCTTCCATATAACGAGAAGCGGAGCGCACATTATGCACTATTTCTCGTTTAATTAATTTCGAAATAATAAATGGTTTGAATAACTCCAGAGCCATAATCTTCGGCAAACCACATTGATCTAAATTCAATTTAGGGTTGACCACAATAACCGAACGACCGGAATAATCGACGCGCTTACCCAATAAGTTCTGGCGGAAACGACCCTGCTTACCTTTCAAAGTATCAGCTAAAGATTTTAACTGACGTTTTTGACCAGTAGAGGCAGTAATAGTTTTGGTATTACGAGAAGAGTTATCAAGTAAGGAATCAACCGCTTCCTGGAGCATTCGTTTTTCATTACGACAAATAACTTCTGGAGCATTTAAATCAATCAACTGTTTCAAGCGATTATTACGGTTAATCACGCGACGATACAGATCATTTAAATCAGAGGCGGCAAAACGGCCACCATCTAAAGCCACCATTGGTCGGAGATCAGGCGGGATGACCGGAATAACGGTTAAAACCATCCATTCGGGGCGAATATTATTATTTCGAAAATTCTTTAATAATTTCAAACGTTTAACTAATTTTTCTCGTTTAGCATCTTGGGCGCCTTCTAACTTTTCTTCTAATTTAACAATACTCTTATCTAAATTAATCTTAGATAATAATTTACGTACCGCATCCGCTCCGATACCAGCTGCAAACAAATGACCAAACTTCATACTTAAAGTTTGATATTCTTGTTCGGTAATAATTAATAATGGTTTTAAATCTTTAAGCTCAGTTTTGGTTTCTTCAAAATCAATATCTAAACTAGTCATCTTTTCTTCCTTAATTTTTAGGGCCTGATCTTTAGCTGTTTTATCAACAGCTTCTTTATATTCGCGGTCATAAGCATCATCAATATTCTTTTTTTTACTCTTATATTCCCGTTTGATCTGGTCCAAAGTGGCTTCCTTCAAAGTTTCATCAACATCAGTAATAATAAAATTAGCAAAGTAAACTACTTTTTCTAAAGACTGAATACTGAGATTTAGAATCAAGCCAATCTTAGACGACAAGCCACGTAAGAACCAAACGTGAGTCGCTGGCACCTGCAAAGTGATATGGCCCATGCGTTCACGGCGAATAACACTGCGAGTAACTTCCACGCCACACTTGTCGCAGACCACCCCTTTATAACGAATCTTTTTATATTTACCACAGGCGCACTCCCAGTCCTTAGTTGGACCAAAAATACGTTCGCAAAATAAGCCGTCTTTCTCCGGCTTCTGAGTGCGGTAGTTAATAGTTTCCGGACGGATCACTTCGCCGTGACTCCAAGAGATAATTTCCTCGGGAGATGCGAGCTTCAAGCGGATGGCATCAAAATCACTGGTTTTTATAGGATTAAGCATATGTTTAATTATGGTTTAATAAATAATTAGGATTAACTTACTCCTCTGGCGTGATAACCGATAACCCAGAAAGTTCTTCCGGATTAAGTCCTTCTTTTTCGGTCATTGCTTTGTATTCTTCGGTAATGCCAGCCGCTGCTTCGACGATTTCAGCTTCTAATATTTTCTCACCTTTCAGATGAGCCTCGGTTTCTTCTTCCTCAGTTAATCTTGGAGTGCCACCTAAAAGTTCAACGTTCAAACATAAGCCTTTCAATTCTGAAACTAATACATTAAAAGATTCTGGAACGTTTTGTTTTTGAATTTCTTCACCTTTGATAATAGCTTCATAAGCTTTAGAACGACCAGTTACATCATCTGATTTGATGGTCAAAATTTCCTGTAAAGTATGAGCCGCGCCATAACCTTCCAGGGCCCAAACCTCCATCTCACCAAATCTCTGGCCACCAAATTGAGCTTTACCACCTAAAGGTTGTTGGGTGATTAAAGAATAAGGCCCAATAGATCGTTGGTGGATCTTATCTTCCACCATATGATTCAATTTTAAAATATATTTAATACCAACCGTAATGGTATGATCATAAGCATCGCCTGTTTTACCATCATTTAAAGTCACCTTACCATTTTCGGGCAGTCCAGCGCGCACCAATTCGTTTCTGATATCTTCCTCCTTCAAGCCGTTCAAGGCTGGGGTAGCGACGCGGTAACCTAATTTCTTAGCCGCAAAACCCATATGAGTCTCAAGCAACTGACCCAAGTTCATACGAGAGATAATACCCAGTGGCGATAAAATAATATCAATTGGAGTACCATCTTCCATATAAGGCATATCTTCAACTGGAACGATCTTAGAAATAACACCTTTATTACCATGACGACCAGACATTTTGTCACCCACCTGGATCTTTCTCAAATTAGCTACTGACACTTGAATAGACTTCAAAACACCAGTGGAAAGCTTGTCGCCCTCTTCTCGGGAGAAGATCTTAACATCTACCACCTTGCCGTGTTCACCGTGCTCTAAATATAGAGAAGAATCACGCACATCCTTGGCCTTTTCACCAAAGATAGCGCGTAATAATTTTTCTTCGGCGCTTAACTTAGTCTCACCCTTAGGAGTAATTTTACCTACCAAAATATCGCTGGAAGAAACTTCAGCACCGATTCTGATAATACCATCTTCATCCAAATTCTTTAATTTTTCTTCCGAGATATTAGGGATATCGTTAGTGATAATTTCTGGACCAAGCTTGGTATCGCGAACATCAATAGTGTAGTTTTCAATGTGAACCGAAGAGTAAACATCTTCCTTTACTAGTCTTTCAGAAATAATAATAGCATCTTCATAATTATAACCTTCCCAGGTCATAAAAGCGACGAGCACATTCTTACCCAGCGCTAACTCGCCATTATCAATTGATGGACCATCAGACATCACGTCTCCTTTTTTGACTTTGTCACCCACGTCAACTAACGGATGTTGGTTAATACAAGTCAAAGAGTTAGAACGTAAAAATTTATTTAAATTATAATGAATGGTTTTGCCTTTCTTGTTTTCCACTTCAATGTTAGCGGCATCAACCTTAGTAACTATACCATCGTCTTCAGCGAGCACAACGTGACCACTATCTCGAGCAGCCCGCGCTTCAACGCCGGTACCCACCACTGGGGCCTCAGCCTTGATCAACGGTACAGCCTGACGTTGCATGTTGGTACCCATCAAAGAACGCTGACCATCATTGTGTTCCATAAAAGGAATCAAGGAGGTAGCAATAGAAATAATTTGATTGGCCGCTACACCAATCAAGTTAACATTCTCGACATCTTCCGTAGCTGGCTTACCAAATTTTCTGACATCAAAACGACTCACCAAAAAATGACCATTCTTATCAAATGGAATAGTAGCATCAGCGGTAATATATTTTTCTTCTTCAAAAGCATCTAAAAAAATGATTTCATCGCTCACGGTTTTCTGCCCCTTTTCATCTTTAACTTTACGATAGGGAGTTTCCAAAAAGCCGTAACTATTTAATCTCGAGTAACTAGCCAAATGACCCACTAAACCAATATTTGGACCTTCTGGAGTAGCAATTGGACAAATCCGACCATAATGAGTGGTGTGCACATCACGGACATCAAAACCTGCCCGTTCGCGGGTTAAACCGCCCGGTCCCATGGCTGATAAACGACGCTTATGTTCCAATTCGGCCAAGGGATTAGTTTGGTCCATAAACTGAGATAACTGAGAAGACATAAAGAATTCCTTCACTACACCAATCACTGGACGAGCATTAATTAATTTGTTTGGAGTTAAAGTGCTGATATCGGAAGTACTCATCTTATCCTTAATAATTCTCTCCATGCGAGCCAAACCAACCCGGAAACGATTCTGGATTAAACCACCAATAGCTCGAACCCGACGATTACCTAAATGATCGATATCATCTTCTTCGCCTTTGATAATATTTAATCTGATAACTTCACGCACAATATTTACCAAATCTTCATGACGCAGAATTCGGTTTTCTTTAGTGATTGGTAAATTTTCCGAGAAACGACGATTAAGTTTATAACGACCGACGCGACCAAAATCATAACGATCGAAACGGAAGAACATAGAATGAATCAGAGAGCGAGCATTTTCAGCCGTAGCTAAATCGCCCGGACGAATCCGACGGTAAACTTCTTGTAACCCTTCCGCCTCATCATGAGAAGCATCTTTGGCCAAGGTCGCATCGATATAACCGATTTCATCGGCTTCTTTAGTAATATCAACATCTTTAAAAAACTTTTTAATTTCTTCATCAGTCACAATGCCAAAAGCCCGCATCAAAGAAGTTACGGCTACTTTTCGTTTGCGATCAATTCTCACCCAGATAACTTTGTTCGGATCAGTTTCAATCTCCAGCCAAGCACCACGATTCGGAATAATTTTAGCACCGTAATATTTCTTGCCTTTAATAAAGTCCGAAGTGAACATCACACCAGCTGATCTGATAAGTTGAGAAACCACGACCCGCTCAATACCATTAATGATAAAAGTTCCCTTGTCGGTCATCAAAGGGAAATCACCCAAGAAAACTTCTTGTTTGATTTTTTGATTAGTTCTTTTGTTGAGGAGAGTAGTTTTAACGCGGAGAGGAGCTTCAAAAGTAATATTCTTGGCGCGGCTTTCCCCCTCACTGAATTTTGGTTTATCTAAATAGTAGTCTTCAAAATATAATTCGAGATCACGATTATTAAAATCAGTAATTGGGGAAATTTCATCAAAAAGTTCAGCCAAACCTTCCTCCAAAAACCATTTGTAAGAGTCCTTTTGAATTTCAATCAAATCGGGCATCGGTATCGACTCCTTGGAGTCGGTAAAAAAACGGCGTTCACCCAATTTAAGTGAATGCGGAGCAATCGTGTTATTGGCCATATTTGATATTAGCCACCCCTCCCTTTCATTAGAAGTGCAGGGACAGCTGTTAATTTTATTTAAAGTAGTAAAAAAATTAGGTAAAATAAGCGAAAAAATGACTAGCAACAAAAAAATCCCAATACCAATCAGGGCTTGAGTTTAGACAACTTTGAATTATTTAAAATAATTAGTCACTTTTAAAAAATTAACTGTTTAAAAGTAATTCTAATAATATTACATTATTTGACTTTTGTCAATCCACAGTTTATCCACACTATTTTAGAGCTTCAAAAGCTCTTCTCTGGCCACCCGTCTGTCGTCCCAAGGAATCTTAGCTCCCCGGGCCACACAGATGGCTTGCTCACTCCCTTTTCCAGTCAGAAGTACGATGTCACCCGAGCTGGCCAAGCTCAAAGCTTTTAAAATGGCTTCGCGTCTATCTAAAATTTTAAATAAATCTTTTTTATTAGTCTTGCCCTCCTTCTCAACCCCCAAAGAAACTTCTTCAATGATCACATTGGGATCTTCGTCGTAAGGATCTTCATTGGTAACAATAACATAGTCAGCGCCCCGGCCAGCAATCTCTCCCAAGATTGGTCGACGAGACTTGTCTCTGCCGCCTCCGGCCGATCCGAGGACATGAATGATTTTATTATGAGGAATAAGACCGACAGCCTCATAGAGTTTAGAAACAGCTTTCGGCTCAAAAGCATAGTCTACCACTACCGTAAAATTTTGCCCCTCATTAATCATCTCTAATCGACCAGTAATTCCTTTGACATTCTCTAAGCCCTTTTTAATTTGACCTAAATTTAAATCTTGACTGAGACCAGTCGCCACTGCCGTCATGGCATTAATAGCGCTAAAATCACTTAGAAGATTGAGCTTAATATTAATCATCTTGTTAGCTTTGTTTTGGGTAGCAAAAAAATCCGACAACAGAAAGACGTCAAACGAAGTTCCCTGGCCAGAGACGTCAATATTTCCACATTTTATTAATTCTACACTTTGCTTAATTTCTTCGTTGTAATTTAGCTCCTCTGATTTGTCGCTATGAACCCCGCAGGTATAACCAATCTTTTGCTCGGCCCAAAAACTTAAAAAATAATTAACCTCATCGTCGTCATAATTAGCAATAATGGTTTTTTTAACCCGACTATAATTTAATTTCTTAAGTTCAGTCTTGGGATGGTGCACAATTTTATAATCATCAGCGTATTTAGTTTGACAGTTTTTTAAATGAGCAAATAATTTGCCCTTAGCTTGTTTATAATTTTCAAAGCCACCATGAGATTCAATGTGCTCCGGATAAAGACCAGTAAAGACCAAGATGTCATAATTGATAAAACGATGACGGAATTGTTTAATGCCCTCAGAACTAGTTTCAATTATCGCATATTGGCATTTATTTTTAACCATTTGGCGTAGAATCTTCTGCGTAAAAAAACGGCCAATCATGGTCATTTTCTTGTCATTTAACCACTCTTTTTGGCCATCATTAAACATGGCGGTGGAAGTATAACCCACTTTGTAACCAGCCGCTTCTAAGGTTCTAGCAATCAAAAAGACGCTGGAAGTTTTGCCAGTAGTTCCCGTCACACCCACAACAATTAAGTTCTCACTAGGATGATTATAGAGAGCGGCTCCCAGCCCACTTAAGAAAAAATGATAAGCTGGTTGTAATGAAGAAAATAGCCTCTTCGGCAGATATCTTTTTATCAGATAAAATATTTTGTCCATGGTAATAATTATTTATTTTGAGAAAAACATGCCCTCATCCGCATCATCAGAAAAAGCGCGGAGTGAAGTAGATTTATCCTTAGCTTCAATTGGCTGAATCTTCTCAGATTCAGCTTCTTTCTGTTCTTCCTTGGTAGTGTCAATAACTTCAAGCTCTGCTGGTGTTTCAGCCGCCTCAGCTTCAGCCATCAGACTATCTAAGGTTGGAACTGATGCCGCTTCTGGTTCAGGTTCAGAATCAAAAGCCAGAGTACCATCATCGCCCTCATCGTCGCCAAAATAACTCGCTGGAGCCTGAGCCGATTTACGATCATGCAGTGGCATACCGCTTGGTCCCAAATTATTAATACTGGCAAACTGTTCCTTACTAACCATCACTTCCCGAGGCTTGGAACCATTGGCTGGACCAATAATTCCCGCTTCCTCTAAAGCATCTAAAATACTGGCCGCCCGGCCATAGCCCACCCGCAAGCGTCGTTGTAAGAGAGAAGTGGAGGCCCGACCCATGTTAATAATAATTTCTTTGGCCTCTTGCATTAACTCATCTTCATCGCCATGATTACCATCTATGCCCACGCCAGCTAAACCAGCTACCTTTTGGCGGTCGGTAATGCCTTCCATATATTCCGCTTCGCCGGAGTTAGCTTTGATATAATCAGTAATTCGAGAAATTTCATCGTCACTTAAATAAGCGCCCTGCAGTCGTTTCGGCTTGGACATTTCTGCCGCACCGAACAACATATCACCCTTACCTAATAATTTTTCGGCACCCGAGCAATCCAAAATAGTTTTAGAATCAATCGCTGAGGCTACTGAGAAGGCAATTCGAGCTGGGATATTAGCCTTAATCAAGCCGGTAATCACATCCACACTCGGACGCTGAGTAGCTAAAATCAAATGAATACCAACGGCGCGCGACATTTGAGTCAGACGAATAATACTGCCTTCAATATCTTTAGCAGCCGTCACCATCAAGTCAGCGAGCTCATCAATCACAAAAATAATGTAAGGCATTTTCTCGCTGGCCACTTCATTGTGAGCTTGAATATTTTTTTTGCCGCTTTGATTTAGTAAATCGTAACGACGATCCATTTCATTCATACACCACTTCAAAGCATTGATGGTCTTGCTAACTTCAGTAATAACTGGAGTTAGTAGATGAGGAATGCCATTGTAGGCGGGCAACTCAACTCGCTTCGGATCAACCATAATAAAACGCAGAGACTCGGGACTGTTTTGGTAGAGCAAACTGACAATCATGGCATTTAGACAAACTGACTTGCCGGAATTAGTCGCACCGGCCACCAGTAAATGAGGCGTCTTAGTAATATCATACAACCAGTTAGCACCAGCCACATCTTTGCCGAGGGCCACCAGTAAATTACTACTTCTAGTCTTAAACAATTTATCTTCTAAAATTTCGCGCAGTCCCACAATGGCCTTAGTCTTGTTCGGTACCTCAATTCCTACCAGGGCCTTACCTGGAATAGGAGCTTCAATTCTGATTGGATGAGCTGCTAAAGCCAACGACAAGTCATTGCTCAGGGCGGTAATGCGGGACAATTTAATCCCTTCCGCTGGCTTAAAAGTATATTGGGTAACGGTTGGACCAACGCTGGTTTCAGCCATTTCTACCGGAATACCAAAGTTTTCCAGAGTGTGCTGAATAACCGCCGCATTTTTCTCAATATCACCTCCCAAGGCCTGGCCGGTCTTGACACTCAATAAATCAAGGGGCAAATCAATTTTGACACTACGGGTCCGCCACACATTTTTAGGTTCCTTAGGTTCGTCGGATTTGATAGCTTTCTGTTTGAAAGAAATTCCCTTCTTGGCTGGTCGTTCAGCTTTAGTCTCGGCCACAACTTCTTTAACTGCCATCACCGGAGCTACCACCCCTGCCTCCAATTCCTCTTCCTTTTCTGTTGTTTCATCATCACCCTCTGATTGATTGTTATTGAAAAAAAGTTGATTAATCACAGAGTTAGCTCCAGCAAAAAATTTAGCAAAAATACTTTCTGCGCCAACAATCCGCGACAGCGGAGTATTAAGAATCAAAACTAGGGATACAAAAAACAAAGCCAACAAAATAATCAATCCACCCCAAAATCCCAATACATTATGAAAAAATAAAGCTAAATAAAAACCGACATAGCCACCGCCATGACCGACGCTAACAGCTGCTTTGGCGTTATCTGCGGCAAAGAAAAAATGAAATAAACTTTGATATGATATGAAGAGACAGAAGAGGCCCAGATAATTGAAAAAATTAATTTGATATTTTTTACCCTTATACAAAAACCAACCCCAGACTAAAAGTAGCAACGGCCAAGCCCATTTACCCCAGCCAAAAGCTAAGATTAAATTAGTCGATAACCAAAGACCAAAACTCCCAGATAAGTTAAAAAGACCCAAAAGACTAACTAGTCCGAGAGTTATAATCAAAATAATAATAATACTATTTTTAGCGCGATGATCTAAATTAACCTTAGGTAAGGCAATCTTATCGAGAGAATTATTGTTTTTAGACATAAAGAAATTGACGATTTAAATCACTTAACTTCATTTTACCATCTTTTGGTATAATTTAAAATATTTAGCCGCCGCAAGTGTCCAAGAAAAGTCTTGATTCATACTGTTTTGACGCTTTTTGTCAATGACCTTAACTTGAAAAGAAAAATCATGCAAGGCTTTGATAATGGCTTTTTGTAAGGCTAGACTAGAATAATCTTTAAAAATATAGCCGACTGAATTATCAACTGTATCCTTTAACCCGCCCA
>Ga0210057_1009651_pt1 | contig 11111 bp, 13 predicted proteins | sample CryGeyCG2114_010_2_FD_183968 | JGI IMG/M metagenome (GOLD analysis project Ga0210057, IMG submission 183968) | Groundwater microbial communities from aquifer - Crystal Geyser CG10_big_fil_rev_8/21/14_0.10 (SPAdes) (version 2) | ecosystem: Environmental > Aquatic > Deep subsurface > Groundwater ...
ACATCTTTTATACTATTTCCCAACCTTGCTCCCCCACCAGCTGAATTCTCTAAGATAAGCTTAGTCCGTCCCGGAACTTCGGTGATAACTTTTTTTACCCCTTCAATAACCGCCGCCATCGCCTCGTCTTTGGGTCCCTCCTTGCCGGAACCAATGTGAAAAATTAAGCCTTCAGCCTGAATCATCTCAGCAATTTTTATATGATCCACCAAACTCTTTATCGAACGAAGTCGAATAATATCGTCCGGGCTGGCTAAATTAACCAGATAAGCGGCATGAAGAAAGACTTTTTTAATATTACTCCTGGAAATGCCAACCCTGAACTTCTCAATCTCCTCCGACGCTGGAAATAAGACCGACCATCGCTTAGGAGAAGATCCGAAAATTTGAATCGCCTCTGCGCCTATCGCCTCCGCTCTATCAATCGCTGAGCTTAAACCTCCGGCGGCGGAAACATGCCCGCCTATCTCCGGTCTATTTATTTTTGACATTGATAGCCAATTCTAGGGTTTTCTTAATTAATTGCTTTAATAAATCGGCAGTTTTGGGGTTAATCAAAAACCCATCACCGTCAAAAGCGCTCTCGGCATTACTAATAAAAACCTCCGGAGTCGGGACAACAAAAACGCCCAAACCTTGAAGAACCTGACGAAGGTGATATTGTCCCCGAGCGGTTCCAAATCGACCAGTCGAAGCGCCAAAAACAGCCCCCACTTTTCCCTTAAAAGAATTTCCCCCACGAGAAGCCCAATCGATAGCATTTTTAAGCGATCCGGGGATTGAATGATTATATTCCGGCGAGGCAATCAAAATAACATCGCCTGCCTCAATAATTAATTTCAATTTGTTTACCGATTCGGGCAAGCCTTTGTTTTCAATATCCTCGTCGTAAACTGGAACTGCCAAAGTTTTTAAATCAACCTCCACGACTTCAGCTTCAGATTCTTTTAAAAAATTAGTGGCTATTTTGAGAGCCTTTCGGTTATAGGATCCAAACCTAAGACTACCAGAAACAGCCACGACCTTAACTTTTTTCATTATGAAACCGCTTTTAATATGACCTTATAATCCAAAAATACCGAGGTGATAATACCCTCTTCTAGTTAGAAATTATGAATATTTTAGGCAGAAGTTGATTCGTTAGGAGCGCTGTCCCTGTTCTGTTCGGACACATCGCCGCTTTTCACATCTGAATGAGCGCCGTCAGTACAATCACACTCAAACAGTGACTGTCCTTTTCGGGAACAATCTGGAGACTGACAAGTTCCAGGTTGCATAACTACTCCTTGACATTCACCGGTACAAATATAATGAGCCATAAATTATTTTCTAAACTAAAATGACCTTTCTAAGGCGCTAAAACCTTATCTATATTTTACCTTTTAAAATCTGCTTCTTCAATTTATCTACCGAAATAGCTTGTTGAACGGTAAATTTCCCCACCCTAATCCTTTCAAGATCAAATAAATAGCCACCAACCCCAAGAAATTCGCCAATATCTCTAGCTAACGATCGTATATATACCCCGGGGCCGGTTATTACTCTTAATTTTAAAAGCGGCCATCGATAACTTAATATTTCTATATTTTCTACCAGAACACTCCGGGGAGATAATTTAACCTCCTTGCCGGCTCTTGCCAATTTATAAGCCTCTCTCCCCTTAATTTTTATCGCGCTAAACAATGGGGGTACTTGGTTGATCGGCCCGATAAATCTATCGACGACTTTTTTAATTTCCTCCTTGTCCGGATGAATTTTTACTTCTCCAATTGTTTTTTCTCCCTCTTCGTCATCAGTAGTACTAATCTCGCCTAATTTTATAAGAGCAACATATTCTTTTCCTCCATTTATTATTGAGGTCAAATTTTTTGTCGCCTCTCGGCCGATTCCGACAACCAGCACTCCCCTTGCCAAGGGATCCAGGGTTCCACCGTGGCCAACCTTGTCCTTACCGGCAACTTTTTTTATTTCCCTAACAACCGAAGCAGAACTCGGCCCTTTGGGCTTGTAAACAGCGAAAATATTACTCATTTTCCCCGGGTCAACTCAGATTCGTATTCCGGGAAATAGTGACTGATAACTTTTAAATTAAACTTTTTGAGAATCGACTTCCTTGATTCTCGGGCCAGCAAAAATTTAAACGAATCTATTATTAAATCATCGGGGGTCTTTTTTCTATCGGTAAGTTTCTGCCAATAATCTTGATCCAACCTAACTATGAATTTAGAATCATTAACACCGACCACAAACTCCCAACCCCCCCTGAGGTTTTTCGAATCAATAATCATTATTTCTTCCGACATAACTAAGATCTAGGGCTGAAGAGCTTCTTCAACGTTACCTTCTACCGATATTATCACTTCACTAATTGAAGATATTTGCTTTAGCGAGTTTTCGATTTGAGATCTAATTGCCGCAACTCGGCAAGATCCGCCAACACCTTCATCTAATTCTTTATTAAAATCAATCTTGGCAACCCCATCTTCAATAACCAATCTATTTATTCTAACCCCCTCATTGATGCTGGTTAAATAGCCTTCGGCCATTTCTCTCTCTGTTGGCCCCGAAAGAAGTTCGCCGATTATCGTTCTGGCAATAGATAGGGTTCTGGGAACGATTCTCTTTATTGGAATTGTTTTCTCACATTCTCCATTTGGTTCATCACTATTGAAATATAATAAAATTTCCATTGTTTGGTCTTCTTGACCAGACAAAAACTCTCCAGCAACTTCATTAAATTTTCCATCAGTGATTGCTCTAACTACAACTCCTTTTTCAACTTCTAAAACGATAACGTGGGGAACAATTACTTGAGCCAAAAAATCGCCACGATTTTCCCCGTAGCCCGAATTAGCCGATTGGAAAGAAAATTCAAACTCAAAGCAATCAGAACAATCGATCTTATCAGATCGCAGAACATTAAGTTCGGACCCATCGAAATTATAAGTTGGGGAACTATTGATGATCCACTCCCGGGCTATCTCTTGGGATGCCTCAAATCCGAAATTTTCTCCTGGCTGGATAGAAAACAACGTAATTAACCCGGCAATTACTATTGCTACGACAAAAATTATTACCCCAACAAAAGACCTTGCACCCATACAAAGATTATATCATCGACCCCCTTTCGGACGGAAACCTCAAGACGATTTAAATATCAACTTTTTTAAATAAAATTTTATAAAGATTTTCTAACAAATCACCGCCGGCATATCCGGCAATAACTGCTAAAGCCGGCGAAAAAGGGATCTGGAGGAAATCGGCATTAATACCTCCTACGGCCACGGTGACAATCGAGCCAACAACTCCCGAAATAAACATCATGGTAAAAAAATAGGGAACATCAAAACCTACTTTTTTATAAGAATACTGATGTTTGATAAAACCGACCAACCCCCTTATTACCCCACCGCCGAATCCAGCTATTATTATCAATGAGTAATCCATGAAGTATGAACAAATCCGATCCGACCTTTGGTAAATATCCTACTTGCCAAGACTAAATTTGATGGGAATCCTTAACTCATCATCGTTCTCCGGTAAATCAGAAGGGTTAGATCTCTTCAAGATAATCCAGCCATTTTTTGTCTCCGGTGGTAAAAATTCAACTTCAGCCGAAAAGGGAACAAAATCCGTGGTCATCCAATTGTCTTCTGCCATTGCTGGCAATTGGGCAAGAATATTTCCTAGGCCGTCAATAATCAAAACTGGAAAGTCGGCCTCAAAAAACCAAAATCCTCTCGCCTCCCCTCTTAGTATAAAAGGACCAGCAATTATTTCGTTTATCTGCGGTGAGAATAATCGTATCAAATCATCTTTCTTTTCCTGGTCATTGATATCCTCAATAAAACTATCACCGCCAGAAACCAAGCATTGTCGAGGATAACTCTCCAGAACAGGATAGCCAGCATCAACACATTCATCGAAAGTTAAAATTTCTGGAGGAGTCGGTTTGATTAAGTATGTGATGGCAATTCCCCCGACAAAAACTACGGTCAAGATTACTAAAAGTAAGAATAAAACTTTATCACTGTTTTTTTTCATTATTTAATTCATAACTTTAAGGTCGTGCCGTTTCAGTTTTCTCAAAATAGATAAAATATCATCTTTACCTGCTATAGCCCGACCGATGTATTGACCAGAGGTGAAATAGGGCAAAATAACATAGTCGGCTCCCTTACTATATAGAATTTTTGCTTCATCTTCCGTCTCCGCCCTCAGAACCAGGCGGAACATTTTTTTAGAATGCTTCAAATTTTCAATCAGAGTAAAGTTATCTTCAAAATTAGGACTGGTTGAGATAATTAATCTTGCTCCGCTGGATTTAATTTTTTCAAACACTTCTTCGTCATTTATATCTCCAAAAATATAATCAAACTTTTTATTCTCAAGTTTATTTATAATTTCGGGATCAAAGTCAATTATTAGCAAATCTCTTTTCGGAACAGCGGCGGCGATATTTTCGCCGGTTCTGTGGCAACCGATGAGAACAATCGATTTTTTCCCACTCTGTCGGGTAATTTTTTCTTTCACTACTCTACGTTCAAAAAAGGACAGTATTCTTGATAGACGCTTGAATATGGCCTCACTATAGGCAATGAGATAAGTGGAAATGGCAATTGTTACCACCCCTACGGCCGTGATGAGAACTAGGATCGGCTCAGTTATGTGTCCCAATCTTAATCCCAGAGCCGCAAGAATCAAGCTAAATTCTGATATTTGAGCCACCGTCACGCCAGCATAAAAACTGGTTCGCTTTCGATATCCCATAATCCCCATAAGGGCTAAAACAATTATAGGATTACCGATAAGCACAAACAGGGAAAAAATAATTATAGGAATGGTAAGCCCGCCAAGATTAGACAAAACGACAGACGATCCCAAAACAACAAAAAACAAAAGAATGAAAAAATCTCTCAGGGGTCTTATTTTTTGAGCGATCTGGAAATGTTCAGAAGAATTAGCGAGGGCTAAGCCAGCAAGAAAACCGGCCGCCTCTATCGAAAACCCTATTCGATTGACAATCGCCACTACCGCGAAAACCCACATCAAACTCACGAGAAATAAAAGCTCATGAGATCGAGCAACTTTATTCATCACGATAGGGATGATTTTTCTGCCTAACCAAATCATAATCGCAAATAAAACAATTCCCTTAAGGAGTATTGGCAATAGGCTAAAAAAGGTAAAACCGCTATCAGCTTCAATTCCTGATAGAAAAATTAAAATTAGAATGGCAACAATATCCTGAACTAATAAAAATCCAACGCTTATTTTCCCGTATAAACTGCCAATATCCCTTTTATCAGAAAGAAGTTTAACAACAACAATAGTACTCGAAAAAGTAAGAGCAATTGCAACATACAAAGCTGGAAGATTTCCAATCCCTAAAATGGAGGCAATGAAAAAACCAATGATAGAAGTGAAAATAATCTGACCTAAGCCAACAAAAATTGCCGTTTTCCCAACCATTTTTAAGGAATCATAGTTTATTTCCAATCCCACTAAAAATAAAAGGAACATTATTCCTAAACTGGAGAAAAGATGGAAGACCTCAGTGTTGGCAACAATAAATCCGGCATAAGCTATCAAAATTCCGGTGACAAGATAGGCTAAGATAACTGGTTGCTTAAGAATTTTTGCCAGAACCGCAAACAGGGCGGCGACAAAAATAACAATCGTTAATTCAAATAATCCGACAATCATGAATTTTTAGTAATTATACCTTGTTAAAAATTGCCAAACAAATTTCCTAATCTGGATAATCATTAGCGTCCGTACGGGATGTGCTAAAATTGACAAAAAACCAATATTCGACCTACAATCTAACTAGAATTCTCCCACTGGCGTTTCTCTTCCCTCCCCTTCTTGGCCAGGGGTTTAGGGTTGAGAGTAGTGTCCATCCTCGGAAGAGTTCCTCTCTTGGGGCGGTACATAAGTACCGCCCATTTTTATTTTCGAACCAAGGAGATTAATTCGTTATTTATGAGCCTAAACAAAGAAGAGGGTTTTTTGTTTTTTCTCCCCCCATTAACATAAAATTCTACCTCTCCGTCAAAATATTTTATTGCTCTCTCTATGCTTTGGGCTGGTAATTCACCCTCTGGATTGGCGCTCGGAGCAACCAACGGCCCGGTTAATTTTAACAACGTTATTAACTTCTTATTGTCTGGAATTCTGAAAGCAATACTCCCGGTTCCACGATGGAGATATTTAAATTTTTGCTGACGACAAGGAAAAATGATACTGGACCTGTTGGGCCAGGGAGAAATTAAATTTGATTGAGAAGTGCTTAACTTTATGCCAAAGTATTCAAACTCTTCCGGAGAACTTATTAAAACTATTAGGGGTTTCTTGGGGTTTCTTTTTTTAAGACAATATATCCGAGAAACGGTAGTTCTAAATAAAGCCGAACCGACAAGACCGTAAATAGTATCAGTAGGAACAACTCCCACTCCTCCTTCAGATAATATTTTTACTACTTTAGCGTTAAAGCCCTTATAAACTTTCACCCTAATATGCTTTTTCAGCTTCGGTTTTCGTAATTGTCCGCACAAAGCACCTTCTCCCTGGCTCATACACCCAATTCCCTCCATTTATAGAATAAACCCCATCCCCAACTGGATAGCCAATTGGCCGAGGAACAGAATATTTATCTTCTGAAGAACTACCAAATACCGCGCACAAAGAGAACTTATTTTCACCCTCGACAATATACTCATAATTTTCTCCTGTCTCGGGATCTTTCAAATTTTCCCCCCCAAGAGATCCCTTGGTAATAAAATCCAGATTATTTGGCAGTTGCCCCTCCTGTTGCCAAAAATCGAAAACTTGAATCTCCAGCGACTGAAGGTCGCTTATTCTTCTCTCATCAAATCTCTGAACCCGCTCTTCTCCCGGAGAATCAATAATAAAAAATCCGATAACGATAACGGCGGCAACAAAAATTATAATTACGGAGGTAAAAAACTTCATAGTAACGTTTTATCATCCCTCTTAATATCCCAAAGATAATAGCCAAAAATTGAACCAGTCACCAAAAACACAGAAATAACTTTCAGGATAAAGCGAGTAGTTAACTCCCCTCCAAGAAAATGATTTACCAAAACAACTAGATCAACTATAACAACAACGGCGGCAACAAAAAGAGTAAAATATATAAGCCATTTCCTAATTCGAAGCTTCCTTTTTTCAATATTTTTAATATAGGCCTTGGCCAAAATCCAACTTGAAATTATGTAAGCCGGGAAGACAACAATCAGGACAGAAAGGGCGGAACGAATAAGGCTGTCGTAACGAAGCCGGGAATAGTAATCCAGCTCGTCTGGAAATAATATATTTACATACTGGAACAATAGAACCAAAACACTAATAGCACTAGCGTAAAGAGTTATTATCGCTAAAAGATGAAGGAAAAAATCTCTCGGGCTGGCTATAAGTTTATTTTTTATAATTTTATCAGACATAGATAAATTATATCAGAATCTTTTTATATTGAAATTAAAAGTTCCCCCATCTTCGACGAGGGAACCAAACTGGATCCTGGAGCACCCGGATTGACTAGCATTCTCCAACGGTCACATTTCCCGTTACCCGAACGCCAATTGAGTTATCAAAAACCATTCTCGGTCCAAGATCGAAATTAACTTGAACCAGCCCAATCCGCAATTCAACCCTTTGATATTCTTTGCCTCGGATAGCCTCAGCTAGATCGTCATTTTGAGTCCCGGGAAGTAATTTCGCCTCAAACCGAGCTACTGCCTTACTCACTGCAATTACTCCTTGTTTAACTAATCGCTTGCGGTGCTTCGAGCATAGTAAAACTTTCATTATTTCAAGTTAAGAAAGATCTTCCCCGAACCTTACGGTGATAGCTTATAGCAAATCTATGAGCTTCATCACGAACCTTAATAAGGGTTTCCTTTTTAATTCCTTTAGGAATCGAACCAACAAACCTATTAGCCTTCCTGCCAACCCCCTTAGCAATCCCGACGACAGGGATAGATAAGCCTTCATTTTTTAATACTGATTTTGCGGCATTAACCTGTCCTAACCCTCCATCGATAAGGAAAATTGAGGGTAGTGGCCATGGATTACCTAGACGTCTTTGAACAATCTCTTTTATCATGCCAACATCATCAGATTCTTTTATCGTTTTAATTCTAAATTTCCGGTAATCATTTTTTTGGGGTTTATTATTTTCAAACACCACCATAGAGCCAACCGCCGAGGCGCCCGATATGTTCGAGATATCATATCCTTCAATTCGTTCCCCGTTTTCTGAAAAAAATTCCTCGTCTTTCTCAATAAGAGAAATGTCCTGAATATGACTAAGGGCAAAAATTTGTCGACGGATCTTCTCTGCCTTTTCAAAGTCGAGAATCTTGCTCACAGACATCATCTCTTTCCTCATCTGATTAACAATTCTTTCTTTCTTCCCTCCAAAAAAAAGTTTAAAGTTTTTTATAATCTTTTTGTATTCCCTCTCCGATATAGATCCGACACACGTCCCTGGACAAAGCCCGATTTGATAATAAAAACAACCTCGACCAATTTTCTTAGCCCCCCCTGGAAATATAATTTTCTCTGGCGGGTGAATGCTAAACGGAAATACTTTTCTCATAATCCTAAGGGCCTCCCGGACGCTTGAGGCCGAAGTAAAGGGTCCGAAATAATTAGATTGTTTAACTTTTTCTTTATTTAAACCTTTCCCCCTGACTAAGACAACCCGGGGGAACTTATCATCGGTAACAACGATATAAAGAAAACTCTTATCGTCTTTTTCCTTTACATTATACGGCGGCTGATATTTTTTAATCAATTGAGATTCGAGAATCAAAGCCTCCAGGGCGCTGTCGGTTTTTTGAAAATCAACTTTCTTTATCTTCTTAACTAGTTTCTCTATCCGCTCATTTCCGGACCTAATAAAATATCTGGCCACTCGCCTCCTTAAATCTCCAGCCTTACCAATATATAGAATTCCATTTTTTGAATCCTTCATTAAATAAACTCCCGGAGAATGGGGGAGGGTTTTATATAAACTGCTCTTATTCATATTCTCAATCTAACACTTTTCTTAAATAATCAGCGGTAAAACTCCCTTTTTTTCTGGATAATTCTTCGGGTGTTCCGGAAGCAACAACTTCTCCACCGCTGTCTCCCCCTTCGGGACCAAGATCAATCACCCAGTCGGCAGTTTTTATAACTTCAAGATTATGTTCTATCACAACAACCGTGTTACCCCGATCAACTAACTTATTGAGTACATCCAAAAGATTACGAACATCATCAAAATGAAGACCGACTGTTGGCTCATCTAGGAGATAAACGGTTTTTCTAGTATCTCGTTTCCCCAACTCGGAAGAGAGCTTAACCCTCTGAGCCTCACCTCCGGACAGAGTAGTTGCGGATTGACCAAGTTCTAAATAACCTAAACCAACATCATTTAAAACATTGAGTCGATCGGCTAGCCAGGGAATATCATCAAAAAATCCCAGAGCCTCTTCTATGGTCATCTCAAGAATATCGTGAATATTTTTCCCTCGATATTTTACCTCAAGGGTTTCCCGATCAAATCGTTTTCCCTTGCAGATATCACAAGTAATGTAAACTGTGGGGAGAAAGTGCATTTCGACGGCAATTGTGCCATAACCCCGGCAATTTTCGCATCGCCCACCGGGAACATTGAAACTAAATCTTCCTGGCTTGTATCCCCTAACCCGAGCATCTTCTGTTGCCGTGAATAAATCACGGATATAAGCCCAGGCGCCAACATAGGTAGCCGGATTCGATCGGGGTGTCCGGCCAATCGGCGATTGGTCAATATTTATAACCCGATTGACATACTCCACCCCTAAAAGATTCTTAATTTCTTTTATCTTCAAATTTGACCGGGTTAGCTTTCTAACCAGAGCTCGATAAAAAACATCATAAACTAAAGAACTTTTTCCCGAACCAGAAACTCCCGTTATCGCTGTAAAACGACGCAGAGGAATATCGACGTCGATATTTTTAAGATTATTAGCCGAGGCACCCTTAATTTTTAAGCAATCATGATCCCTGCTTACTTTCCTCCTTTTTTCGGGAATTTTAATCTTTAGATCCCCTCTTAGATAATCCAAGGTTAGGGTTTTCTGTTTAACATCTTTAAATATTTCGGGAATTGCTCCGGTGGCGACAATTTTCCCGCCATGAACTCCGGCCCCCGGGCCAAAGTCAACCAGGTAATCAGATTCCCTAATAGTATCTTCGTCGTGCTCAACGATAATAATTGTATTGCCCAAATCCTTTAGGTCTTTTAAGGTTTTTATAAGCTTGGCATTATCCCGTTGATGAAGACCAATAGTGGGTTCGTCTAGGATATATAAAGTTCCGACTAATTGAGAACCAATTTGAGAAGCCAAACGAATTCTCTGAGACTCGCCCCCGGAAAGAGTGCCCGCTTTCCGATCGAGAGTTAAATAATCAAGGCCAACATCAATCATAAATTTTAGTCGATCATTTACCTCTCTTTTTGGTGTTTCAACCACTTCTTTAAATTTGCTTTCAGAAAAATCTAAATTATCAAAAAAATCATGAGCTTCGGTAACAGACATTGAAGTTATCGAAACAATATTCTTGCCAGCAACCAAAACACTTAAGGCTTCTTCTCGTAATCTTTTCCCCCCGCATTCTTCGCAGACCCTATCTGACCAAGCACTTTTAGTTCCTAAACCATGACAAGCCTCGCAAGCGCCATAGGGACTATTAAAAGAAAACAATCTTGGCTCAATTTCTGGGAAAGCAAAGCCATCCCGAGGGCACGAAAACTCGGCAGAAAGGTTTATCTCTTTCCCCTCGGCGACAAGAGTTATTAAGTTGTGCCCATAATTTAGGCCACTCTCAACCGCTTCGGCCACTCGGAGGCGATTTTCCTTATTCCGAAAATCCAGCTCCACCGGAATCCGATCAACCACCAACTCAATAGTGTGCTGTTTATATCGACTAAGATTAATGCGGTTTTTTAAAGATTTTATCTCGCCGTCAATCCTCGCCTCGGAAAATCCGGCGTTTAGAAGATCGTAGAGAAGTTGATAATATTCCCCCTTCCGACCGCGAATAATTGAAGCCAA
>Ga0210057_1009653_pt1 | contig 11110 bp, 9 predicted proteins | sample CryGeyCG2114_010_2_FD_183968 | JGI IMG/M metagenome (GOLD analysis project Ga0210057, IMG submission 183968) | Groundwater microbial communities from aquifer - Crystal Geyser CG10_big_fil_rev_8/21/14_0.10 (SPAdes) (version 2) | ecosystem: Environmental > Aquatic > Deep subsurface > Groundwater ...
GTGCTCGAGCCCAGCGCGAGCAGTTCGCGCTCGTCTTGGAATTCGTGGCTGGAAACCTTGCGGTTCGCGAGCGCGCTCGTGGTGCTTCCCACGAATGCCGCCGCGCCCTTGGAAAGGAACATCAAGGAAAGGCTTTCGTTCTCGTTGCGGTACGGGTTGCCGCCGTAGCACGCGTCCGCCAGGATTATCTTGTCCGAAAAATTCTGGCTTTCAAGGGCGGGCAATCCCCGTGCCATCAGGAAGTATTCGTTCGAGCCGTCGGAAGCGGAAAAAACCTGCGGCCACGGAGGGCTAGAGCCGTGAACCGAAAGGAAGAGCGCGGAAGCCGGACCCAGCGAAGCCAGCATTATGGCCAGCCGTTCAGCCTCGCGGCCGTCGCTCGCCTGCATCGCCCTGAAGTAATTCGGGGGTGCGTCAACCACGCGGTTGCCCAGCTGCGAGTAAAGCGAGTAATGCAAATGCCCCCCGTACGAGTCCTTGGACACGAGCGAAGCCATGGAATCCAAGACGGGTTTTTGCTCGTGCGCGGCAATCGCGTAGTTGAGCAAGTCAACCAGTATCCTTGATTCGCTTTTCGTATCGTTGCCGTCGGGGAGCCTTCCCACCGCCACGTCGGGGTAGCATTCGTTGCAGTCGTATTCGGCGGCCGGGAACACTCCATAATCGTTGTCCGTGGGCACGGTCGGGTCCTGCATAGCGACGAAGCCCAGCCCGGATGCGCCCTTGAGCGGCGTTTCCGCCTCGCCGAAAGGCACGATTGCGGGGCCGCCGACGATTAGCAGATAGGCGGGTTGCAACGCGTTAACCGCTTCGCCCACCGTCGAATAATTGCCGTCCAGGAAAATCGCTTGCGTTTGCAGGCCGTCGTATTGCTGCGCCGCGGAAGCGAGCTCCAAGATTTTTGTTTTTATTTCGTTAGCCAAGGCCGCCCCGTATTTTTTTTCGAGATTCGCGTAACCCGTCGCTATGACGAAATCGGTTTTTTGGGTTCGCGCGGTTTCGCGCTGCATCGTTATTTTAACCGCAGCGCCGCTGAAGCCCGCGCGCGTCGGGATGAATCCGTCGGCCGAGGCGCGCGCCATGAGCGCCGCGCCTTTCTTGGCGGAAATCTTGACATTCGCTTCGCCGTTCACTTGCGCTTCGGCGGCGAGCCTGTCGTCGGCGTAAAGCTGGACTGTCGCGTTGATTGGCAGACCTTGGCTGTCCGCCAGCTTGACCGAAACCGTGAACTCGCGCGGCATGAAATTGTCATAGGCGAGCCAAGCCGCGGCGGCAATTATGACGATGGCAATTGCCGCGTATTCTAGGCGCAACTCAAGTCACCGATACGAGGCGCACGATTTCGCCGTATTCGTCCACGAACGCGGCTGCGCCCGTCAAGCGTTCGTAGGCGGGCGTTTGGTTGGTTGCGGGCACCGAAATCTTTTCGTGGCCAGACACGGCCCAGCATTTCCCGGCGCCGCGCCTGCCGTCGCAGTCAACGCCGCCCTCGATTTCGAGCGATTCGGCCGGATACCTTGAGACGAACGCCCTCGCCGCGTCCAGCGCCTCGGCTTGCGTTGTTATTTTCTTGCGCGCGGTTGCCTTGAAAGAGAAGGTCGCGTTGCCTTGGCCGAGCGATTGCAGAGTCACGGATACGCCTTGGTATTCTATTGACTCGTTGAGCGCGATGAAAGCCTGCGTGGGCTGCCCGCAGTCTAGTTCAATGAACGCTGCCGTTGCCGAGTAGTCCGACAGCGTGAGCGTGCAGCCGTCGGCGTAGCTCGCGGTTTGCCCCGTCGCAAGCGTTGCGGTGGACAAGAGGAGGCTGCCGCACGCCAAAAGCGCGGCAACGATGAGCGCGGCTTTTTTCACGGTTTTACTTGGTGCCGCCGCCAATAAAAATCAGGCGGCTGTCGAGTTCGCGCACGCGTCCGGGCGCACGAGGCACAATCCCGCCTCGAATTCGTCCGCGCTCAACGCCGGGAATTCGTACTTGCAGTCCACGACGAAGCGCGCGTTCGCGTCCGCGTTTATCATGTATTCCGAGTAGAGCTGCTGGCTTTCGGTGTAGTTCGCCGGGCCGATGTCCTGCGCGCACTTCTGTTGCGTGGCGTTGTCGCTCCCGTAGCAGCGCATGCGGAAGTCGATTCCGCCCTTTTCGGCCGCGTAGTCCTTGGCGTTGGCCACGCCTTGCGCCGCGATGATGGAAGAGCCGTCGTAGAACGCGTCCACGCGCGGCTTTGCGTTCCTGCAGCCCGAGTTCACGAGTTCCGTGTAGCCCGGCATTATGACCGCGACGCCGTCCTGCATTTGCACGAGTTGGTAGCCGCCGTTCTGGACGAAGTCGTTTAAGACGTCCACGAGGCCCTTGTTGTTCGCCACGTCCGTGCGGGCGGCGTAGAACGAGGGCAGCTTGCCCATGGGCGCGACGGTGCCCTTCGCCACGTCCGTGACTTCGACTTGGACGTTGTTCGTGGCTGCCATCGCGCGCGTGAAGTTTTCCATTCCCGCGAGCAATGCGCCGTTCTTGCACGAGGCGCACGACGAGTCGTAGTACAGGCTCAGCGTGGCGTACTTGAGCGGGTTCAGCTGCTCGAGCGCGCCGACCTTGGTTTCCAGCTGGGTGAGGCGCGCCTGAAGCTGCAGGTTCTGGTCGAAGAGCGTCTGGGTTATCTTGTTGTCGAGAGTGCTAATCTGCGTGAAGAAGTACACGCTCGAGAAGACCAGCAGGATTGCGAGCGCGGCAACGCCGTAAACCATGTAGGACACTTTTTTCTTCAGTTCTTCCATCCGACCCACCTTTTCGAAGTTCAAGCTTTTTCCGCGGCGAAGCACAGGTTTCGCGCGCTTTGCGCGGGCGCCCGCTTGCCGTTCGATTCATAAAAAGCCCTCGCGCTTTTAAAACCGTTCTCCCGCAGCATTTCCTTCCATTCCAGCGCCGAGTGGAACGAGTGGAAGCGCTGCACGAGCCCGCCGGCCTTGAGGCGCCATGGCACGCGGGCGTTTTTTCCAACGTTTTGGAATTTCGGCTGCTCCTTGTTCCAGACGCTTGCATGCAGCGAGCCGCCCCTCTTGAGCACGCGGTTCAACTCGGCCAGCGCGTGCCGCAGCTGGGGCTTCCGAAAGTGGTGCAGCGCGGCGAGGCAGAACACCGCGTCAAAAGTTGAATCGGCGTACGGCATTTTCCGGATGTCCGCGACTACTACGCGCACCTTCTTGTTTCCGCGCAAATTTTTCTTCGCGTTCGCGGCCATTTGCGGGCTGAAGTCGCAGGCTTCGACGGACGCGAACTTTTTCGCGATGAGCGTTGCGTTCCTGCCGTTGCCGCAGCCCGCGTCCAGCGCCTTTTTTCCGCGGCAGCCGCGCAGCAGCAGCTTCGCGGGGCCGGACGGCTTTGTGCGGTACTCGTTCCATTCGCATGCTATGGCGTCCCACGCTTTCTTGACGGTTTTCACGGTTGGGTGACCTGTGGTGAAAGCTGTTTAAAAACGGTTTGCTTTACTTATGGCGTGGCAATGAAGAAACTCGCTTTTTCGCTGTTGCTGGTCTTTGCCGCGGCCTGGCTGGCTTGGCAGGACGTTGACGCGGGGCAGACGCAGGCGCGGCCGTGGATGAGCCCGGTCGTCACGAGGGAGGAGCTGGCCGCCATGGATTGGGTTCGCGCCAACACCGCGCCGCGCACCCTGTTTGCGACCGACATTTTCGGCGGGGAGTTCCTTATGGGCAACACGCTGCGCGAGGCTACGGTTGGCGGCGACTGGGCAATCATTCCCAACGTTGTCGAGCGCATGCGCGCGTTCCAGTACGACTTTTACGGCGCGGCCAGCGCGGAACAGGCGCACGCCACCGCGGTGAAATACGGCGCGGCTTACGCGTGGGTTCCCAACCGGCAGATTTTCGCGGGATATTCCTGGGTGGAAGCCAACCGCTCGCTTTTCGTCGAGCCGTACTTCACCCAGGTTTACGGCAGCGGCGTCGCGATTTACAAGGTGAACCCGTGAACGGCTTGCATGGTCCGTTGAACAAGAGGCTGCCGTTGCTGCTTTTGCTTGCAGCCGTTGCCTTGAGCTTGTGGACGCACTCCATGGTGTTCAACGAGTTCGTCATGCCGACTTACGGGAACACGATGATTCACGTGGCGAGCAGCCGCGAGCTCGTGGAAACCGGGCAGTACCCGTTCGCCGACGATTATTCCTACGGCGGGGGGCAGCCCAACCTGTACGTGCCGGTTTACCGTTTCGCGTACGCCGAGGCGGTGATGCTGACGGGCCTGCCGTTCGACTTGGTCGGCCGCCTGTTCGTCATGCTGTTTGCAATCCTGCTGCCTCTGGGCTTCTTCGTGCTGTGCCGCGAGTTGTGGGGCGAGTGGCCCGCTGCTGCCGCCGCGCTCCTCGCTTCAGCCGTGCCCGAACTATTGATTTACACGGTCCGCCCGCTGCCGCAGGCGTTAGGATTGGCGCTGTTGCCAATCGCTTTTTACCTCATAATCAAGAACAACCGAATTGCGGCGCTTGCGGCGACCGCGCTGGTCGTGCTGACGCACCAGGAGGCGGGCGTGTTCCTCGTGGGCTGCGCTTTCGCTTTCTTCGCGCTGAAGCTGTTGCAGGCGCTCGCGGCAAAGGCGGAGAAGAGGAAGCTCGCGCTTGACGCGCCCGCGAAGCTGGCGTTCGCGTGCTGGCTGGCCGGCGTCGCCGTCTACTTCGGATGGCACTTCTTCATCACGGGCAACCTGGACGTGTTCGGCTTGGCGCAATTCCAGAACCACGAGGGCGGCAAGGTGACCGCGGACTTGCTCGCCACCAAGGCGGGGCGCGCGGTGCTCCTGTTGGGTGCGTTGGGCGCGGTGGCGGCGTTGGTGCGCGTGGTGCGCAAGCCGTTCGAGCCGCTTAACGCCGAATACTTTGCGCTTGCGTGCGCGGGCGCCGGGCTGTTTGCGTGTTTCAACGACTTGGTCGGCATCGGCGTGTTCATGGACCGCTTCATCGTCTTCTTGGGGGTTGCGCTAATCCCCCTCGCGGCGCTTGGAGCCAAAAAAATATTCGACTTGGGCGAAGCGTTGGCTGAGAACCTGCTTTAGTCTGTGGCCCTAGCAGGAATAGACCGCGTATCCGCCCGACTCGTAGGCTTTTCGCATGCGGCTGTCGAACGCCTGCGTCGCGGGAGTCATGCTTTTTTCGCGCGGAGACACCAAGGCGTACTGGGCGCCGAGCGCCCGCAGGGCGGCGCACGACGGGTCCAGGTAGAACGCTTTCACCCGGTCCGCGCGCTCGGAATACGCGAGCCCGTGGCTCCACAGCCAGCCCGTGAAGCCCATCACTATCTTGCGCCCCGCGAGCGAGGAAACCGGGTCCTGCGGCGAATCCGCGGTGACGAAAACCGCGTTCGCGGAGGTATTGCTTTTTGCCCACTCCGCGATTTTGAAGTCCTGCGCGGTGTAAACCTCGTAACGCGCGTTCGAGCCGAAAGCCATCCACGCGAAAGTCAGCAGCCCCGAAGCGATTGCCGCGAGCGCGAGGAAGGCGGCGAGCGCCTTCAACTCGTTGCGTTTGGCGGACCACAGCCTGTCGATTAGCACTCCCGCGAGGCAAGCCGAGGCGAGGAACCAGTAGGACAGCACCTTGATGTTGTCCCAATCCCACGCCTGGAAGCGGAGCGTGTTTCCGATGACGAAGAAAGCGGCGAACGGCAGCGCGAACTTTTTCGCCTCGGGTTTCGCGTAAAACCAGCCGAGCGCGCCCAGCGCGAGTACGAGCCACCCGTTGCGGAGCCAGAAAACCGCAAAGTCAAGCGCGCTTTTTCCCTCGTTCACGTTGAGCCAGCCTATGTGCACGCCCGAAAAGCCGCTTTGCGCCTGTCCCAGCATCCACCAGAGTTGCGGCAGGCCCAGCACGGCCGCGGGCAACAGGAACCACAGCCACTCGCGGCGCGGCTTGTAGGCGAACAGCCCGGCGAAGACGAGCCCTATCGCCAGCGCCGAGTGCGCGTGCGCCATGGGGCTCAAGCCCGCCAGCACCCCTGCCAAAAATAATTCCTTTTTGCCTCCCTTGCCGAAAACGAAGTCGTAAAACAGGAAGAAAACGCAGCACGCGGTCGCGAAGCCCAGCAGAATCGAGCGCTGCGGGATGAACAGCGCGTAAGTGAGGTTCATGAACGACAGGCCCGCGTCTTCCAGGTGCGAGTAGTCCTGGTCCAGTGCGAAGCCGTTGCCCGTCGCGTGGATTATTCCCGCGTTGCCGTTCGCGAAGAACAAAAGCAGCCCGATGAGCGCCGCGCGCCTGCCCCCCAGCCTCTTGAAGAGCGCGAACGCGCCGCACAACAGCGCGAGGAAAACGAGGGCGTTCGAGAAAACGACGGCCTCGCGCAAGCCCGCGCCTCCCGCGACGAGGCAGGCGGTCCAAAAGTCCATGAGGAACGGGTAGCCTAGCTTGGCGCCCGCGAGGACCGGGTATTCCGGCGGCAGGTTCGACCCGAAGGCGAACGAGTCGACCAGGCCGTAATGGAACGGGCCGTCGCCCCACACGTTGATTACCGAAGCCGCGCCGCCCGCCGCGTTGGGCTCGAGAGTGACGCGCCAGTTCAAGAGCAGGAAAAGCAGTGCGGCTGCGGCTAGGATTGCGAGCGTCTTTTTGTCGAAAGAAACCGGTTTTGGCAAACCGAATTTTTTGTAGAGCGCCAACGCCGCGATTGACAGGATTAGCGCCGTCGCCAGCATGGGCGCCGCATCCAGCGCGCCGAAAGCGAACCACGACAACAGCAGGCATAACCAGCCGCCGGCGAGCACGCCCGCGGCTATGCCGACGGCGACGCGTTCGGTTGCCTCGAGCTTGAACGCGAGCGTGGCTGCGAAGCCGAAAGCCAGGCAGGCCGCCGCGAAAACGAGCGCGATGATCATTCGAAAATCATTAAGGCGCCCATTTTAAAAACAAGTAGCGAGCCCGACGGGATTCGAACCCGCGACCTACTGGTGTCTCCCCCAACTGGGACCGAAGCTTCGACTCCCGCCCCTCTCGCGAAGGGTTCGGAACCAGTCGCTCTATCCAAGCTGAGCTACGGGCCCGCTCGAAAATATCTGGCGTTGCCGAAGTTTAAATAACGCGCAGGCGACCCGTCAAAGCTTGACGAGCGCGTACCAGGTGGCGACGGCGATGCCGCGCACGAAGAACAATGCTATCGCGCCCAGCGTCCACACTATCGGGATTATCGCGATTGGCAGGGCGGACTTGACGGCTTTTCCGAGGTCCGACGCTTCCGCGTAGTGCGTTATCACCCCGCCGCCCTCGATTCCCGCGGGCAGCTGCCCCGCGCCGGTGGCTTGCAGCACCTTCGCGTAAGCCAGGTCTTCCACGGATGCTTCCAGCTGTATCAGCAGCAGGCTCTTTTGTTGGGCGGTCATGTTATGCGTCGCTTCGTTGAACACGGCGGATTTTGCCAAAGCGTTTTCAACGTCGTTTTTGGTTATCGCGGACTTGATTTGGTCCTCGCTTATCAGCGGCGCGGCCGAGCCGCCCGCGCCCGACAGCATGCCCGACAATTGGGCGTCCTTCATTACTACCACGTCGAGGCTCGTGAACAGGATGTTCGCGTAGGCGTCCTGGCTCATCCAGACTTTGAGCGCGCAAATCACCACGGCGCACAAGAGCAGCAGGGCGAGCGAGCGGCGCGCAACTTTCCACGCTTTTTGCAGGTCCAATTGCTGTTCGCGAACCGTGAGCAGCGCGGCAAGCGTGAGGCCCAGCGAGAACGCGGCGAAGACGAGCCCCATCTTGGGCATGAAGAGCCAGAGGATTATCGCGGGCAGCAGGGTGGCGGGAAGCACCAGTAGCGCAGTTCCAGAAGTCGCGCCGTTGGCGTAGAACATGGCGAACGCGAGCGCGAGGGCGAAGAGCACGGCGAAGAGGATGAACGCGAAGCTGAACAGCTTGCCGTACACGCCGGCGATGCGCGTCAAGTCGAAAACGTCGATGATGCGCAGGTTAGCCTTGTCGAACAGGATGCACGAGAATATGAAGAGCACGGCGATTATGAGGAGGAGCGGCAGGCGCTTGCGTAACTTTTCGTCGAACCGCAGGCTGATGGTGGGGAGCGTAATCTTGATTTCGTGCGGCTGTTGCGCCGGTTGCGCGGGCGCCGCGCTTTTTTCGTGCATCGCACTTCGTAACTCTCGCGGCTTTTAAAAGGCTTGCTAGCCGAGAACCTTAACCGAGTCCTTTTCCACCATAACCGTGCATTCGGCCTGGCTGACGAGCCCCTTGTTGATTTCCACGAGCGGCGGGTAATCGCGGACTATCTCCTGCCTGTACAAGTCGCGCAACGCCAATTCCACGCCCGCCTTCGAGGGCAGCGCTTCCGAAAGCCAGCGCTTGCAGAACGGAAGCGTCTGGAAGTTCTCCATCGCGTACTCGAGCACGCTCCTGCTCTGGGGCAGGCGCACGGGTTTCGGGTTGACGATTGAATAAATCTCGGATTCGCCGCTTTTTTCGGTGACGCGGCCCGCGCCCGTCGTCGCGAACGGCTCGACCGCGAAAAAGTCGCCTTCCTTCAATACGTAGTCGCCTTTTGCAACGTTCGGTATTTCCCGGCCCGCGTGCAGCAAATATTCGTCAAGCGAGTGGCCGCACAGGTTTTCAATGGGCTTGAAGCCGCGGGATTCGATTGCCTTCTGTATTGCCGCGCCCACAGCGCGGATGTTCGCGCCCGCCTTCATCACGGAAAGCGCGTCTTCCAGCGCCTGCCTGCTCGCCTCGACGAGCTTTCCGTTCTCCCCGGTCAAGTCCACGGTGAACGCCTGGTCGATGATGAACCCGTTCACGTGCACGCCGAAGTCCAGCTTTACAACGTCGCGTTCGGTGAAGGCGGTTTCCTCGCCTTCCCGCGGGGTGTAGTGCGCCGCGATTTCGTTGATCGAGATGTTCACGGGGAACGCGAACTCGCCGCCGTCCGACTTTATCTCGTTCTCGACTTCGATGGCGACGTCCAGCAGTTTTGCACCCGGCTTTACGGCGTCCTCGGCCACGGAGCGAACGCTGGCGCCTATTTGTGCGGCTTTCACGTAATCCTCGACGGCCATGCGCTTCGTTCCCCCGTTACTCTTAACGCCCCGCGGTTTAAAAACGGTTAGCACCCTATCCAGTCATGGCTGCGAGGGTGGGCGCGTTCGAGCACGTTTTCGACTCGTTCGAAGAGCTGAAGCGTTCTGTTGCCGCGAACGACGGAAAACTGATGATATTAGTGCATCCCCGCGCCCCTTCCCTGTTCCGTGCGCGCGGCTCGGAGGATTACCAGGCGCGGCTCAGGAAGACGCTCGAGCGCGCCAAGACGCCCTTGCTGGTTTTGAACGATAAGGATTCGGACGAGGACTTAAAGCTGCTGTCCGAATTTGCGCAAGGCGGTGCGCGCTTTTTTTCGCGCACCCAAGGGGGCGGTCCCGAACCAATGGAGCGCTGGCCTTCGCTGCACGAGCTGCTGCGCATTGCGGGCGTAAAGAAGATACTCTTGGGCGGCAGGCTTTCAACGGAGATTGATGAATCGGACCGTGAATCGGCCGAGTTTTATTCAAAGGCGCTCGGGATAGAGCGCGCTTCGCGCCGCCGCGACGGCGAGGCGTTGGGGTTGAAGGGCGCGGCGCTGGACGAATACGCGCTCCGCAAGAAACCAGTAGGCGCTTGCGTTGGGGGCGCGTGGCGGGAGTTCACGCTCGCAGGAAAGCCGAACGCGCCTTACTTCAAGGTGCGTCGCATGCCCAAACTGTGCAGCCCGTTCGAGCACTGAATTACTTGCGTTCGGGGGCGTGGGCCTGTATCGCTGCGCACACGTCCTCGAGCTTGCGGACGCCCTTCTTTTGGAGGCTTTCGAGTATTTCCTTGCGTTCGTTGATTTCGCTTTCGATTTGCTCGTCCGTCCAGCCCGTGTAACGCTTGAGTTCCTGCAGGTAGTGGCACTGCCTTCCCGTGGCCTTGGTCTCGTCCGTCACCGGATCCCACTCGTAAAGCACTTGCAGCGAGATTTCGCCTTCCTCGGTGGGCACCACTTCCGCGAACTCGGTAATCCTGCGCAGCAGCCCGCGCTTGCGGTCGTGAATGCGGTTCTGGAGTATTATGAAGTTGAGCGCGGAAAGCATGATGCGCGGCACGTTGATGGGCGGCGACTCGAGGCGCACCAGCGTCTCCCTCGCCGAGTTCGCGTGCACCGTGCCCATACAACCCGAATGTCCCGTATTCATCGCGGCGAACATGGTGTAGCCCTCGGCCCCGCGGATTTCTCCCACGAGGATGCGGTCCGGGCGCATGCGCAGCGAATTCTTGACGAGCTCGTTCAAGTCCACTTCCCCCGTGCCTTCCAGGCTGGGCGGGCGCACTTCGAAGCGAATCCAGTGGTCGAGCGGCAGGCTCAACTCGGCGGTGTCCTCGATGGAAACGATGCGCTCCTGCCGCGGGATGAACGACGACAGCACGTTGAGGGTGCTCGTTTTTCCCGAAGCCGTGCCTCCCGCGACGAGTATGTTCGCCGGCTTGACTCCCAAGCCGTCAACGCACAGCCACATGAACGCGGCCAGCCGCGGGTTCATGGTGCCATAGTTCAACAAGTCTATCGCGCTAAGCGGGTCCTTCCTGAATTTTCGCAGCGTGAGCGTGCTCCCGTCGAGGCTGATGGGCGGAATCGTGGCGTTGACGCGCGTGCCGTCGTTCAGGCGCGCGTCGAGAATCGGGACTTGCGTGTCTATGCGGCGGCCGATGTTGCGCGCGATGCGGTCTATCAGGTCGCGTATGTCGTTGTCGTCGTAAAACACGACGCTCGTCTTCATCATGCCGTACTTGCGGTGATAGACGAATACGGGCTTGTTCGGCCCGTTCACCATTATTTCCTCGAGCCACTCGTCCTTCGTGAGCTCGTCGATGATGCCGTAGCCCGCCATTTCGCGGACGACCGCGCGCGCGAAGAACTCTTCCGAGTTCACGGGAATCTTGATTTCGGGCGTCGCCTTGATGATTTCCAGGATTTCCTTGAGGTAGCGCTTTTCCTTCTCGTCCTGCGACAGGCCCTTGTAGACCGGGGGCATCACGTTGACGGCGATGTCGATTAGCGAGGTGATCAGCTTTTTTTCCTCGCCGCGGTAGTGCGGCGCGGGCGT
>Ga0210057_1009654_pt1 | contig 11109 bp, 10 predicted proteins | sample CryGeyCG2114_010_2_FD_183968 | JGI IMG/M metagenome (GOLD analysis project Ga0210057, IMG submission 183968) | Groundwater microbial communities from aquifer - Crystal Geyser CG10_big_fil_rev_8/21/14_0.10 (SPAdes) (version 2) | ecosystem: Environmental > Aquatic > Deep subsurface > Groundwater ...
GCCAAACATCTCGATATTCCGATCGAAAAAACAACTAAAACTATCTTGTTTGAAGCCGATGACGGCCGGTTGATCGCGGCCGCCGTGAGGGGCGAGTACGACATCAACGAAGAGAAACTGCGCAAAGTGGCGGGCTGTTCGGGCCTACGGCTGGCTTCCGCCGAGCGTGTCAAACAAGTCACTGGGGCAGAGGTGGGCTACGCCGGCATCATTGGCCTGCCCGATGAGGTAGCCGTGTACCTGGACGACTCGCTGGCCGGTCGGGTCAACTTTGAGAGCGGCGCCAATCGAACCAACTACCACATCATCAACGTCAACTTCGGCCGAGACCTGCCCGAACCAAGCAGGTTTTACGACATCAAAATGGCCCTGGCCGGCGACTACTTTCCGGAAACCAGCGAGCAGTACGAGGTGTTCCGGGCAGCAGAGGTAGGCAATATTTTCCCGCTCTACACTAAGTTTAGCGATGCTTTTGGCTACACCTTCACCGACCAACAAGGAAAACAGCAACCGGTCTACATGGGTTCATACGGGATTGGCACTTCCCGGGTGATGGGTGTACTGGTCGAGAAGTTCCACGACGAGCACGGCATCATTTGGCCCGAGCAGGTGGCGCCGTTCAAAGTTCAGCTGGTGTCTTTGGCGGGCGGCGAGTCGCTGGCCGAGTGGCTCCACGACCAACTACAGGCCAACCAAGTTGAGGTGCTGTGGGACGACAGACAGCTGGGAGCGGGCGAAAAACTGGCCGATGCCGACTTAATTGGCTGCCCGATTAGGCTGGTTACGTCGGCCAAAAATGGTAATCAGGTAGAGTTAAAACGACGCGACGAAGCCGAGGCCCAGCTGTTGGCCCATCATCGAGTCTGCGCGGCTGTCTCATAGTGTTTTTTTCTGTTGGTCGAGGAAAAGTGTTATAAAGCCTACCATCAAGCCTTTTTGCTGCTAGGTTTTTCTCCATCAATCCCTATACTACTGATTAATCCCGGTGAGGACCCGCTGCAAAATGACTGAACTTCACGTCCTTTGCGGCGGGACTTTCCTTGGGCCCTCTTTTTACGCCGGTTTGTGTCGGTTTGGCGCCGGTTGGGCACCACCATCGACTGCTATACTGCAATAAGAATGGATCGCCGCTTACTGGTCACCCACCACGCTCCTGATCTGGACGCCATCGCCGCCGTCTGGCTGTTCAAGCGATTCGATAATCAGCACTACGGCGACGCCAGAATAGCGTTCGTCGATCCCGGCCAAACTATCAGCCAAGCAGAGTTGGGCCGGCTGGGTTGGGAGGGCAGTGACGTCACTCACGTAGACACTGGTCTGGGCGAGTTCGACCACCACCAGCCCGGCAGGGGAGAGCGCGACCTGAGCGCCGCTCGGCTGGTTTACGACCATGTTTGCCAAGTACATCCCGAGCTGGCCCAAGACCAGCCATTAAAATTCCTGGTGGAGTTCGTCACCGAGATTGATCACTTCGGAGAAATCTACTGGCCTGAGGCCAGCCACCAGCGCTACGTTTTCATGGTTCACGACTTGATCCGCGGGCTGGAGTTCATCCAGCTTCACAACGACGACTCTCAGCTCCAGTTTGGCATGACTTGCCTGGACAGTGCCTACTCTACCCTGAACCAGCGGTTCAAGGCCGAAGAGATCATCGCCCAAGAGGGACAACAGTTTGAGATCAGGCACGGCCGCTGTTTAGGGGTAGAAACAAGTAACGACGACACCATCAAAGTTGCCCAGAAACAAGGTTATGTGCTGGTGGTGCGCAAAGACCAAAAACTGGGGACGATCAGAATCAAGTGCCGGCCGGACGCCCCGTTTGACCTGCGGCCGCTGGCTGACAAAATCAAAGCCGTCGATACGGCTGGCTCCTGGTACTACCATCCCAGTGGTAAAATGCTGTTGAACGGCTCGAGCAAACAGCGTCAGCTTCAACCCAGCCCGCTAACACTGGCCAAAACTATTGAGCTAATCAAAGAAACGTATGGCTAATCCCGCCCAATCCTCTCAGTCTGCCCAGTCCGATCAGCCCACCACGAAAAAGACAATTTTTAGCAAGATTGTCGACGGCGAACTACCGGCCACCGTTCACTACCAAGATGACGACTTCATGGTCATCGACGACATCCAACCGGCGGCCCCGGTCCACCTGCTGATCATCTCCAAACGTCCTTATGCTTCGCTCGAGGAAGTGCCGCTCGATCGGGTCGGCTTTCACAGCCGGCTGCTCCAGCTGGCTCGGCAAATGGCCGCTAAGTTGGGTATTGCCGACAACTACAAGCTGGTCATGAACGTCGGGCGCCAAGTCCAGCAAGTCCAGCACTTACACTTGCACTTGTTGGGTGGTTGGCGGGCCAAGAAAACGGCCCGCCAGCTTGATCAGGAAACTGAAGCGTTCGTCAACCGGAGTCAGTGAGGCAGCTCGATCGCTGGATAACTTAGCCAAGTGCGTTATAATACACCTTCGCATCAAAGGGATGCGCTGATAGTACAGTAAATACTTTAAGTCGATTTATTGGTTATGCCGATTGTAGTAAAGGCCAGAGGCCGAGACAACACTAACGACGTCATCAAGAAGTTCAAGAAAGCCGCGGCGGAAGTGGACATAGTGACACTGGCCAAAGACCGGCGCTATCACCAAAAACCGTCCCGGCTCAAGTCTGTCATTAATACCGAGCGCAAGCGGCTGCGCAAAAAACTGCGCTCGCTCAAGCGCCAGAAAAACATCGATCCTGACGTAATTTCCCGAATGACCGAGCGGGTAGGCCGCTAACCACAGTTTGGGTCCTTCAAGTTTTGCCGCTCTTTTTTTGGCGGCGGTACTCTACTGAGGTACTGCTCGAGAAGCTCCGGCCGGCCCGGCGCTTGGCGAACGGTTGCGGGGCGAGTACCATAACGGTATGCGCCTCTCCTCACTCCATGCCCGTCAAATCTTAGACTCGCGCGGCAACCCGACTGTGGAAGTGGAAGCCGAGCTGACGGACGGCAGTCAAGGCAGGGCGGCCGTTCCCAGCGGGGCCAGCACCGGCCGGCACGAGTCGGTGGAACTGCGTGACAACAACCCGCGCCGGTACCACGGTAAAAGCGTTGAGCGGGCAGTCCGGATAGTTAACGAGCAGCTGCGAGAGTTCTTGATCGATAACGACGTCGGCAACCAAACCGCCGTAGACCAAGAGCTGGTGATGCGTGACGGCACCGACAACCTCGGCCGGTTCGGCGCCAACTCTATCTTGGCAGTGTCGCTAGCCATCTCTAAAGCAGCGGCGGCCAGCTTGGGGTTGCCGTACTACCGCTACATCCGGCAGCTGATGTCTGAGCTGGACGGCCAACCGGCCCGGCGGCGCTTGCCCACCCCGATGTTTAACGTCATCAACGGGGGCGCCCACACCGGCTGGCAGACTACCAGCTTTCAAGAGTTCATGCTGGTGCCGCTGGCGGGAAAGACGTTTGCGGACAAACTTGAAATGGGCAGTGAACTCTATCACCAACTAGAGACGGTTCTCAAAGAGGCCGGCCTGCAAACGATGGTTGGTGACGAAGGCGGTTTCGCGCCCCAACTGCACAGCGACGAACAAGCGCTGGAGCTGTTGCTGGCAGCCATCACCCGGCTCAACCTTAAACCGGGAGAAGACGTAGCCATCGCCCTCGACCCCGCCATGTCCGAACTTTACCAAGACGGCCAGTACCTCCTCAAGAACCTGCCCGAGAGCAGCGACCGCGTCCGCAGTACTGCCCAGCTAATTGAGCAGTGGCAAGACTGGGTGGAGCGCTACCCAATCATTAGCCTGGAAGATGGACTGGCCGAAGACGACTGGGCTGGCTGGGTGACGCTCAATGAGCGGCTGGGTGACCGGCTGATGATCGTCGGCGACGACCTGCTGGTGACCAACCCCGGCCGGATCGAAAAAGCCATCACCGAGCGGGCCTGCAATGCTTTGTTGATGAAAGTTAACCAGATCGGCACTCTGACCGAGTCTCTTCAGGCCGTCCGGCTCGCCCAACGGGCCGGCTGGCAGGTGGTAGTGTCCCACCGCAGTGGAGAAACCGAAGACACTTCTATCGCCGATATCGCGGTCGGTGCCGGTGCCGGTTACGTCAAGGTGGGTGCTCCAGCCCGGGGTGAGCGGACAGCCAAGTACAACCAGCTACTGCGCATCGAAGAACAACTGCAGGCAGAGGGCTGAGAAAAAAATGAAACGGGGGCTAAAAAGGGTGACCAGAGCCACCAGAGAGCCGACAGAGCCAGTGAGCAAAATTGACCGTTAGGCCGGTCAGTTCTTAGCTTTGCGCCGCGGCTTGACCCGGGCCTTGACCTCAAACTCCCATTGGTCGCCGTCGCTGGTGTCGAAGCTCTTGGAGTTGGTCAATTGGTAGTAGTTTACCAAGTGGTTACTGAGCGTTTCTTTGAGTTCCTGCTGCTGTTCTTTCAGCTCGCCAATCTGGACTTGGAGGGCAGTGACTTGGGGATCGGCCTGAAGGCTGGTCTGGCGCTGCTTGGCTTGTTGAGAAGCCAGCTGGGCTTGTTCCCGGGCTTGCTCCAGCTCTTGGTCGTTGGCAAAGACGTTGCCTAGGCTGTCGCGTTTTTCTCTGAGCTGACGGCTGACGCTCTCTAGCTGTTGGGCGCCGCGCTCGATCACGTTTTGGAGAGCGGTGAGCGTCTCGGCCAGTTCGTCTGAATCGGCCGCCTCGTCGGTCCCAGCAGGACCAGCTGCGGTCGAACTTGGTTGTTGGTTGTCAGCGCTTTGCTGACGATCAAGCATTTCCCGGGCCAAGTCTGTCCCGGTCTTAGGCTCGGTCTTAGTCTCAGTTTTAGTCTTAGGCCCGGTCTTAGGAGAGTCGTTTATCATTAGGTTCTTTCTGTTTTTTTCACGTTGTCAATACTACCACCATGAAGGCTGGTGTAAAACAGGGAAGCAGGCTTGGTACTTGCGCCGCTAAATATTACTTTTAGCCACTTGCTTGCCAACAAGCCGAGCCTTCACGAAGTAGGGCTGTTGGGAGATAATAGACTTGTTGCGAAATAAGAATTGTTGGTATTTCAATGCATGTTTGAGCAGTATGAAGTTGACGAAAAATGTAGTTACCATCGGTCCGGCCAGCGATTCCACTCAGATCTTGGAACAGTTGATCGGCGCAGGCATGAACGTGGCCAGGTTCAACACCAAACACTCCGATCCCACCTGGCACGACGAGCGGATCAAGCGCGTCAGAACCGTTGCTGACAAACTGCACCAAACCATCGGCATCCTGCTTGACCTACAGGGGCCGGAGATTAGGATCGACTTGCCCAACCATCAAAGTTTTGACCTCAAGAAAGGACAAACAGCCACTTTCACTTCCAACCACGCCGGTGACAGCCAGGACCGAGTTTTCATCCCCCAGGATGTCATCGAGTCGTTATCCGCAGATGACAAAATCCTGATAGAGGATGGAGCGTGCGAGTTTGTGGTCCAAGAGAAAAGTGGCGACTCGCTGATAGCAAAGACACTGCACAACTGCACCGTCAGCGACCGCAAAACCATGAACACGCCTGGGATTATTCTCGATATGCCGTCACTGACCGAACGCGACTATCAGTACTTAGACCAAGTTGATCTGGAGTACATCGATTTGGTGGGGCTGTCGTTTGTGCGGCGGGCCTCGGACATTGAGATTTTGCGCAGTGAGCTCGAGTCCAGGAAGTCATCCGCCCAGATCGTGGCTAAGATCGAGAACCAGAGCGCCTTGGACCACCTCGACGAAATTATCGAAGTAGCCGACGTGGTGATGGTGGCCCGTGGCGACCTGGCCGTTGAAGTGCCGTACGAGCAACTGATTTACTGGCAAAAACTGATCATCGATAAGTGCCGCCACCTGGCCAAGCCGGTCATTACCGCTACCCAGATGCTCAAAAGCATGGTGGATAACCCCCGGCCAACCAGAGCGGAAGTTAGCGATGTCACCAATGCTATTTACGATGGTACCGACGCGGTGATGCTCTCGGAAGAGAGCACTATAGGTAAGTACCCGGTCCAGAGCGTCCAGGTCCAGGCCCAAATTGCAGAGTTCAACGAACTCAAAGTCACCAACCTGGCCAAGCTGTCCCGGGAAAAAAACACCGACACTACCTTGTGCGTCACTGGTGCCGCTATCCAGCTGCTGGAGGGCGAAGAACTCGGCATCGAAAAAGTGATCTGCCTAACCGAGACCGGTCGGACTGCCAGGCTGATGGCCAGGTTCCGGCCCAAGATACCGATTGTCGCTCTGACCAGCAACCAAGCTACCTGCCGTAAATTGAGCGTCACCTACGGGGTGTACTGCCAAACCGTCGACTTACCTGAGCACAAACTTGATTCTGCCGACAAGCTAATGGCTGTGTTCAAAGAAAGCGGCGTAGTCCAAGTAGGCGAGACAGTGCTGATGTTGTACGGCACGTTCTGGAAAAAGCCAGGCCTGACGAATACAATTAGTATTGTTACAATTCATTAGCATCTATAACGGGAACGACTATCATGCCAAACCAATCTCGTCATCAGCCACAGAGCCGAGAGGGCCATGGTCTACTGGGCTTCGTGTTCGGGCTGGCAGCCGGGGCGGCAGCGGTGTTTCTATCTCGGCCAGAAAATCGTCAACAAGCTGCCGGCCGCATTAAGGACGCCAAAGAAACGCTGGAGGATACTGTCGACAAATTCCAGCAAGACCCGGAAAAGACAACTGCCGAGGTCAAAGCTAAAATCGAGCAACGGCTGGGCGACGCCGCCCAAAAAGCCGCCGCTCGGACCAAGAAAAAAGCTGGTGGTGGTGGAAACAAGACGGGGCGCCGGTCAGCCAACTCTGGCAGGACTGCCAGAGTTGCCGGGACTGCCAAAGCCCGCAAATTTACCAAGACCGACGCTAAAACTTAAAAAAGAGGCTTAGCAAGTGATGGTTTGCCCTGTTGCTTCTTCACGGTTTGAGGTCAGGGACGTTTACTCCTGAAGGTGTCTCGAGGTATAGAGGTATAATAGCTGCTGAGCGCCAATAGCTCAGCCGGATAGAGCAACTGCCTTCTAAGCAGTAGGTCGCAGGTTCGAGTCCTGCTTGGCGCGCCAATGGTCAGTGATGGAGAAAAATAAAGGATCACATGAAAACACTGAAATGCGATCTCTGTGATCACCAAGCGCAAGGTGAAACATTTGATGAGTGGATGGAGGAAATGAAGCCTCATTACGCAAAAGCACATGCTGATTTTATGCAACAACAGGGCAATAAAACGGAGGATGAGCAAAGGGCAGGAATGATAAAGTGGATAGCAGACAACCACGCGCGGTTTGACACAGCGTAAGTTTAATACCGCCTAGTCTCAAATATCATTGACCCACATAGGGTGCTTGCATAGCTGTTCGAGTCGTGTTACATTTGAACTGTAGTGCAAACAAGAAAGTTGCTCCGACTCAAAAAAGAACTGGGGAATGAAGCCGCCCTCATCCAGTGCTCCGAAGAGTTTAGTATGGTCGGTGATCCCACCCGGCTAAAAATCTGCTACCTCCTCTGCCGCCACCGAGAACTGACGGTAGGTGACATCGCCGAGCTGGTCGGTGTTTCAATCTCCGCCGTTTCCCACACCCTGAGCAAACTTAAAAGAGCAAACATGGTAGAGAGCCGCCGGGACTTTCGCCACGTCTACTACAAACTGAAAGACTCGCCATTGCGGGAGTACCTTGAAGAAAGGCTGGAACTAGCATGAAAAACTTTGACCTTATTATCATCGGTGGCGGAGCGGGGGCGTTCGCGGCCGCTATTCGCGCCAACGAGCTGGAGGCAAATACCGCCATCATTAATGCCGGACTTCCGCTCGGCGGCACTTGTGTCAACGTGGGCTGTGTGCCGTCAAAAACTCTGTTGTGGGCTGCCGAAACTATCCACCACGCCAAACACCATCAAATCCCCGGTGTTGAGCTAGAGGTCAAAAATTTCGACTTTCAAAAAGTGGTTCAGGATGAGCTGGCGCTGGTTGAGAAGCTTCGCCAAGAAAAGTACGAAAAAGTGCTGCAAAATCTGAAGTACGTCACCGCGATAGAGGGAAAAGCTACCTTTGATTCTGCCAACCAGGTAGCTGTTAATGATGAAAAACTGACAGCGGAAAAATTTATTATCGCCACTGGGTCTACGGCTACCGTCCCGCCAATCGACGGTATCCGCGACGTCGGTTTTATTACCCACATCGAGGCTTTACGCCTTGAGAAACTGCCACAAAGCTTGGTAGTGATCGGCGCCGGGCCGGTTGGCCTGGAATTTGCCCAAATGTTTGCTCGCTTCGGGACAAAAGTGACCATTTTACAGCGCGGCGGCTCAATTTTTCCGCCGGCTGAAAATCAGCTCACCCATCGACTGACCGAGATTCTCACCAATGAAGGAATTGACATCAAAACTAATGCTGAGGTTACCAGTGCCCGAATTGAAAACGGTCAAAAAATTGTTTCCTTTTTAGTAGGCGATGCCGAAGAAAAGGTGGCCGCTGAAGAAATACTGCTGGCGGCCGGCAAGACCCCCAATACTCATGGGCTGGGACTTGATTTGGCCGGCGTTGAGATTAACGATCGGCAGGCGGTAGTGGTGAGCGAGAACTTCCTAACTTCAAACCAAAGCATGGCGGCGGTGGGAGATGTCACCAACGCTCCCTTACGGCTGGAAACGACGGCCGGGCGCGAGGGCACGCTGGCCGCGGAAAACATCCTCAAGGGAACAACGCTTGCCATTGACTACCACACCGTGCCGTACACCATTTTTACCGATCCGCAGCTGGCCGGCGTGGGTCTGACCGAAGACGACCAGATGAAAGAGATGGGCGTGTGTGCCTGCCGGACGGTTTCGCTAAAGGATGTGCCCAAAGCCATCATCATGCGCCGGACCGAAGGGCTGGTTAAAATGGCGATCTATCCGGACTCGCACCAAATTCAAGGAGTTCATATTCTGGCGCCAAACGCCGGTGAACTTATCGCCGAAGCGATGATGTTGGTCAAAAATAAGAACACCATCGAAGATGTGATCAATTCCTTGCCGATGTTCCCGACGCTGGCCGAAGCTATCAAGCTCGCCGCCCTGTCATACACCAAGGATATCTCCAAGTTGAGTTGTTGTATATAAATTGGCGATTTTGATTTCTGCGAATTGGTCGGCTGTACTGCGGTTGTTCTGCGCGGTTGTTCTGCACACAATCGTTCTGCGCTTGAAAAATCGTGATATCATATGATATGTTTTGATTGCAGCTGATGCGCGCTTAGCCAGCAGCCTGCCTGCCCACCTAGCCCCCAAGGCCATCCTCCTTGGCCTTGATCCTCTACTCGTAACAGACGGTACTTGGTTCGACTTCATTCACGCCGTAGACGTTGACCCGGACTGGCACTGGCTGCTGTATAGCCAGCTACTGAAAGGGGAGTCGAACTGGGACGAGGTCCGAGGCTTGATGTTTCCCTTTTTGGTAGGCGAGGCGGCCCACGTCACCGACGGTTTGCTTTGGGACCGGCTGTTGTCGAAGCTGGTGGTCCGTGGTGATGCTTTCGACACGATTTCCCGGCTCCAACAGAGCGGTTACTTGATAGGCATCCTGTCCGGATCGATAGATGTGCTGGTCCGAGAGGTTGCCTGTCGACTAGGAGTAGCAGATTGGTTTGCCAACACGCGGATCGTTTTTGACGAGCAACAGCGCGTCCAGGACGTGCGCTACGTACAGGCAGAGGCGGAAAAGAAGTTGATGCAGGCGGAGTCTTTCCTGCGGCGCCACCGGCTCCGTCCCGAAGAGTGCTTAGTGATAGGGCACAGTCAGGCGGAGGAGTTGTTGTTCAGCTACATACCTGGCGTGGCACTGGGCGAGGCTGACCGTTGTCTTGAACCACTGGCAGTGGACCATATCAAGCACTTGGCTAGGTTACCCCAGTTGGTCAGCTCTCTGCGCAGGCCCGCAGGAGTTGGTGAGAACCATCAATTGAGACAGCAGGTTGTATCAGAAAAGCTTTTAACCCCTAGTGAGTTTCAACACTTTTTAAAGAGTTCATCCGCCAGGTAAACACCAGCCTGTTTGTTTCTTGATATAATATTGATCTGTTTAGGTGGTTGTAGCTCAGTAGGTTAGAGCGCCGCTCTGTGGAAGCGGAGGTCGCCGGTTCAAATCCGGTCAGCCACCCATTACGGGACTTTCAGATAAATACTCCCTAAAATTAGCCGAATTATCAACGTTTTCAAGAGGTGCGAACCTTTCAGCAGCAAGTTGCACGTCTTTTACCATCTTTTGAACGATTTCTAGTGGCTCTCGGAGTTCTATATCAAGTGTCTTATCAGCAAGCAACAGGTTCGAGCCAAGATTGCTAATAATTTCACGTCGCTTGTGATCGTCGCCATCTGCAAAGCTTTGACTAGCAGAGACGGCAAAACCAAGGTCTTGATCGAGTTCTTGCAGTCGTTCGTCTACTCGCTCGTCAATGGCGTTTAACACCTTGTGGCGAGTGGCTTTTTCTTTTTCTAACTTGGCAAGACTCCTTTGGTAGTAGTCTTCGGGAACTTTTCCTTCAAGATACTTGGCTACCAGGTTATCTAATTCTTTGAGTGTCCAGTACCCAATTCACTCCACAGTTAGTTTAGAAATATACGGGACAGGTTTCCAGCCGTATTTTTGTGCGTAACTGTTTGGACTCATCATACCAAGACTTTCGTGTGGACGCGAATGGTTGTAAAAATTAATCCACTTTTCTGCTTGGTGCAGAAAGGATCCAAGCGTTGGATATTTTTATCTGCGAACCACAGCGTGCTTAAACTGACCAACAAACCGCTCTGCAAACGGGTTATTGGTTGGTGTACCAGCTCTGCTCATACTGGGAAGTAGTCCTTTTTCAAGTACTAGGGCGATAGTTTCTTTTGCTCCATACTGCTTTCCTTGATCTGAATGCCAGATATACAAATCATCTTGCTCACTCATGTTTTGCATTGTTGCCTGTACCAATGCTGCTTTCATACTGTAATCAAATACCATAGATAAAATCTGTCTTGTTTGTCTGAGTAGTGCAAAGCAACCTCGCAGCTTTGATCCATCTATGAGTGCAAACTCAAAAATGTCTGAATACACCACTCCTTGATCAAATGACTCTCTGATCCCTG
>Ga0210057_1009657_pt1 | contig 11106 bp, 10 predicted proteins | sample CryGeyCG2114_010_2_FD_183968 | JGI IMG/M metagenome (GOLD analysis project Ga0210057, IMG submission 183968) | Groundwater microbial communities from aquifer - Crystal Geyser CG10_big_fil_rev_8/21/14_0.10 (SPAdes) (version 2) | ecosystem: Environmental > Aquatic > Deep subsurface > Groundwater ...
CTTTTTATCTGATCAAGACTGAAAGAGTGAATCAAAAATACCTAGTCGCTATTTTAAATTCAAAGCTGGTTGCTTTCTGGCTTCGACATAAAGGGAAAATGCAAGGTAACAACTACCAAATTGATAAAGAGCCAATCATTGATCTTCCTCTTTATGAAACTCCTAAAGCGGGTCAAAAAGACTTAGCTATCCTTACCACCAGAATTATTGAGTTTATAAAATCTCCGGATTACTTAGAACATACAGAAAAACAGGCAAAAGTTCACGACCTTGAACATCAAATAGATGAGTTGGTGTATAAGCTTTACAGTCTTACCGAAGATGAAATAAAAATTGTGGAAGCGAATTAATCTATGTTCGTAAACGACAGACCAATTGATGATAAGAAAGATGACCGGTTAAGCCGATCGAATTTCTCAACTAATCTTGCTAAGTCAATTATTAGATGGAAGGGAGCCGACAGTCTTGTCATTGCACTGTATGGATGGGGAAAGTAAATAGAATAAGCCTAGGAAATATCCTCCTGAGTGAAGCTCCTTATGGTTACACCTACGTACCAAATACAGGTAAAAGAGGGACGGGAGAATACTGTGTGGGGCATCTTGAAATAAATGAAAGTGAGGTTGACCACCTCAGAGATATGTTTAAGTGGGTTGCGGATGAAGGTTTAACCCTTCGTGCTGTTGTAAGACGGTTGCAAGAGCAGAAGATACCTCCCCGTAAAAGTAAAAGAGGTGTATGAAATACTAGTACGTTGAGTAACCTTTTCCGAAATCAAACTTACATTGGTGAGGCTCACTGGGGGGCTTCATATGCTGTGGTCCCAGAAAAACCATTAAAAGATGAGAAATACAAGAAAATAGAAAAGACTAGCAGACGAATGAATCCAACAGATAAATGGATGACGATCAAAGTACCCCGTCTTATTGATGACGATGATCTTTTTTATCGCGCTAACCAAAGGCTAAGAGAGAACTTTGCTGTTATGGACAGAAACAAAAAGAATGATTACTTGCTTGCTGGAAAGATTTGGTGTACTTGCGGCAAGAGAAGGACTGGAGAAGGACCCAAGCGTGGTAAACATCTCTATTATCGATGTAATAATAGGGTGTACATGCACCCACTACCTCGTACGTGTAAAGAGAATGGGATAAATGCACGAATAGCTGATAAAGCTGTCTGGGAGAGACTGAAGACGATCTTGAGTACACCATCATTGCTGAAGACCCAAGCCGGAAAATATCTAATGGGCTCCAAGACTAATGGGATTTCTACGCTAGGGATTGATATTGAAAGCACAAAAAATGAAATATTAAGACTCGAAGGGAAGGAAAACAAATACGCCGATGCATATTCAGAGGGGGTAATTTCTATAGAAAAGCTAAAAGAGTTCGTGGTCCCGTTAGGCGAGAGGATTATCTTATTAAAAAAGAATCTGGCACAAGCCTACGCAGAGCAAAAACCAAAACTGGAAACAATGCAGCCAACTAATGAAGAGATAGAGCTCTTTACTAAGGAAGTGTCGGGATTCTTAAATAATTTGAGTTTTGCATCTAAAAAGGTCATTATTCAAAAAGCCGTTACTAAGGTCTATTCTACCCAGAAGGATCTACAGGTTCACGGCTCCATTAATCTAAACGAATTACATGTCTTCTTGTTCTCTGACGATAGGTATTGTTGGTTTGCCGAACGTGGGGAAGTCCACGCTTTTTAACGCCCTTACCAAAAAGGGTGTGCCTGCAGAAAATTATCCCTTTTGCACCATTGACCCCTCGGTGGGGGTAGTGGCAGTGCCGGATGTGCGCGTAGATACGCTTGCAGATTTTTCCCACTCAAAAAAGCGCATCCCGCCGGCGATAGAATTTGTGGATATTGCAGGGTTGGTGAAGGGTGCTTCGGAGGGCGCAGGTTTGGGGAATAAATTTTTATCACACATCCGTGAGGTGGACGCGATACTTGAGGTCGTGCGCATCTTTGAGGATGGCGACGTACTCCACGTAGATAATAAAATAGATCCACGCTCCGATGTGGAGACGATAAATCTAGAACTTATTCTCGCCGATATGCAGACGGTGACTAAACGTTTGGGTTCTGTGAACCGTGATGCAAAGCGAGGAGAAAAGACTGCGCTACTTGAACAAGCGGTGCTAGAAAAAATAAAAATTACATTAGAGGCAGGATCTCTGGTTTCTACACTCACTTTTACGGATGAGGAAGTGTTGATAGTACGGAGTTTGCAGTTGCTGACGATGAAGCCCATCCTCTACGCGCTCAATGGCAAGGTGGGTGCGCAAGAAGCGGACACAACAGCGCTCATGAAATTTTTGAAGAAGGGCAAATCAAATTTTGTGCGCGTTGATGCGCGCATTGAGCACGAACTCTCGGAGCTTGAGGTGGAAGACAAGGCAAACTTCCGCACGGAACTTGGAGTGGAAGATGACGGCATCAATGCGCTCATTAGTGAGAGCTACACGATGCTGGGGCTCATGACCTTCCTCACCACGGGCGAGGATGAGACGCGGGGATGGATGATCAAGAGGGGAAGCACGGCACCACAAGCGGGCGCCGCCATCCACACTGATTTTGAAGAAAAATTTATCCGCGCAGAGGTTATTAATTGGGAGCTGCTCTTAGGCGCCGGCTCCTATGCTGCCGCACGTGAGCGTGGTCTCCTGCGTACCGAGGGCCGTGACTACATTGTCAAAGACGGCGACGTCATTGAATTTAAAATCTAAGCTTATCATTTTAGTTCATTTGAACATAATAAATAACTCACGACCGTGATATAATTGTTATGTGATGAAAGTGGAGAAAAGGAAAAGGAGTGAGCGGTTAAGTGCCGTTGGGTATGCGATATTGACTGTTGTTGGTGTGGCTGGGGTCATCACTCTTGCCACAGTTGCTCCGGGGTGTATAAAACTCTTGGGGTATGCCTTACGACACCAATCACAGAAACGGTATTACATACACAAGGTTGCACAGCGCTGTATAGATCGAGGATTGATAGCTCGCGTAAAAACTCAGCAGGGGATGCAGTTACGGCTTACCCCGAAAGGAAAGGAAATCTTAGGGTTCTACGAAGTAGAAAAACTTTCTATCAAAAAACCAAAACGGTGGGATGGTAAATATAGAATTATCATTTTTGATATTACTGAACGTCGCCGTAGCGTGCGCGATAAATTACGGACATGGCTTACTCACTTAGGATTCGTGAGATTACAACAGAGCGTGTGGGTACATCCCTATGAGTGTCAGGAAGTAGTGACTCTTCTCAAGGCGTATTTTCATATTGGAAAAGATGTTTTGTATTTAACAGTGGAGTCTCTTGAGAATGACACGTGGGTCAAAAAATGTTTTGACCTTGCATAATAAATAACTCACGACCGTGATATAATTAGTATATCGGGAGAAAAAGAATGGGAAGCGAGGAGGACTTCGGGGTTTGTATTTAAGGAGTCAATGTTGCATAATGGGGATTAGTGGGTAATAAAAATTTTTGTATGAAAAATCTACCGATTCTCAAGTGGGCACTCATCGTCGGCATCGTGGTCGTGCTCAACCTCTTCTTTAACTATGCGATCTCTCTCATCTACAAGATGCCCCAGTGGGATAAATACTGCCCACAACAACAAGTCACTGTCCCTCCTAAGACTCAAGCCGAGTGTGTCTCAAAAGGTGGCGCATGGACTGAAGGTGGTGACGTCGCTATCAAGGGGAATGTAACCGTACCGACACCCGCGGGTGATCGCATTGTGGGTTGGTGTGACGTTAACTTCACTTGTAACAAAGAATTCAATGATGCACAGAAGCTCTACACTAGGAATGTCTTCATTGCATTGGTGGTCCTCGGCGTTGTTTCGCTTGTTGTTGGATTCTTCTTCTCCGAAATTACTGCCGTGTCGCTCGGGCTCTCCTTCGGCGGCGTACTCTCCTTCATCATCGGCTCTATCCGCTATTGGTCAGACATGGATGATTATTTCCGCGTGATTATTCTTGGGCTCGCGCTCATCGAGCTCATCTGGCTCGGTGTCAAAAAAATTAAGGACTAGGCGTGAAGAAGTACGACCACAAAGAGATAGAAACGAAGTGGCGTGCTCGATGGGAGGAGGCCGGTCTCTATAAAACGGAAGAAACCCTTAGACAAGCTCAAGGCAAGAAACCTAAATCCTATGTCCTAGATATGTTCCCGTACCCCTCGGGGAAAGGGCTCCACGTAGGGCACCCTAAGGGCTACATTGCGACCGACATCTACTCCCGCGCTAAGCATATGCAGGGGCACGCAGTGCTCCACCCCATGGGCTGGGATGCCTTTGGCTTGCCAGCAGAGAACTATGCCATCGCCAACAAAGTGCATCCGCGTGTTGCGGTAGAAAAAAACATCGCGCGCTTTAAAGAGCAGTTGGGGAAGCTCGGCTTTAATTACGATTGGAGCCGTGAGATCAACACCACCGACCCTGCCTACTATAAGTGGACACAGTGGATATTTCTCAAACTCTTGGAGAAAGGACTTGCTTACGAGTCCTATGAGCCCATCAACTGGTGCCCCTCTTGCCAGACCGGCCTTGCCAATGAGGATTTGGAGAACGGACGTTGTGAGCGCTGTGGCTCCGTGGTGGAGAAGAAGCCCATGCGCCAGTGGGTACTCAAAATCACGCAGTATGCGGAACGTCTCCTCACTGACCTCAATCTTTTGGAATGGCCCGAGAGTATTAAAGAGAGCCAGCGCAATTGGATAGGGAAGAGTGAGGGAGCGCTCATAAAATTCAAGATCTCGCCAAACCGAAGTCGGACTTCCCAAGGAAGTCCGACTTCAAGTCCTACCGAAATTGAAGTATTCACCACGCGACCCGATACGCTCTTTGGTGCGACCTACATAGCAATCTCTCCAGAGCTTGCGCAAAAGTGGCTGGATGTTGGCTGGCAACCTGATGACGAAGTAAAAAAATATATTGCAGACACACTTGCATCACGCACGACACAAACCTACAAAGATAATCCAGAGAAAACGGGCATCTGTAGTGGCGTGCGTGCTACTAATCCTGCTAACAATGAGGACATCCCTGTGTGGGTGGTGAACTACGTGCTTGGTGATGTGGGCACGGGCGCCATCATGGCCGTGCCCGCGCATGATGAACGTGATTACGAATTCGCGAAGAAGTTTTCTCTTTCTATTATTGGAGTAATTTCTGGTGGAGATATCTCTAAAGAAGCGTATATCGGAGCAGACATATTAATTAATTCTGGGAAGTTTGATGGAATGAAAAGTGAAGAGGCGAAGCAAAAAATTACCGAGTTTGTGGGTGGGCAGATGGCGACGACCTATCGCTTGAAGGATTGGGTGTTTAGTCGTCAGCGGTATTGGGGTGAGCCGATACCGGTTATACATTGTGAAAAATGTGCCCTAGGCAATCCTGCCGGGCGAGGCGTAGTCCCCGTTCCAGAAAAAGATTTACCCGTTACCTTACCGGAGGTAGAGCACTACGAACCTACGGGTACAGGCGAGTCACCACTTGCCGCTATCAGCAACTGGGTCAACACTACCTGCCCCAAGTGTGGAGGCCCTGCAAAACGTGAGACCAATACGATGCCCCAGTGGGCCGGCTCCTCATGGTACTACTTACGCTACATGGATCCGCAGAATGCAGAGGCACTCGTGGGCAAGAAGGAAGAAAAATACTGGGCTCCCGTGGATATGTACGTCGGCGGTACCGAACATGCGACACGTCATCTTATCTATGCGCGCTTCTGGCATAAATTTCTGTTAGACATTGGTGTGGTATCTACGCAAGAGCCTTTTATACGGCTCAAGAATCAAGGACTCATTATGGGTGAGGATGGACGCAAGATGAGTAAGCGCTACGGCAACGTGGTCAACCCCGACGATGTGGTAGAGCGTTTTGGTGCTGACACCTTGCGGGTGTATGAGATGTTCATGGGCCCTTTTGAAGACGGCATTGCGTGGAGTACCGACAATATGGTCGGTTCGCGCCGCTTCTTAGAGAAGGTCTGGCGCATAGGAATGAGGGTGTTGGAAGTGGGACTTCCAACACCAGGTGTTGGAAGTCCCACTTCCAACAGTGCACAACGTGTACTCCATCAGACGATACAAAAAGTTACGGAGGATATTGAAGCTTTTAAATTTAATACTGCCATCTCACAGATGATGATTGCCGCAAGCACTTTTGAAAAGGAAAATATTTTAAAAGAAAATTTCTCTCTCTTCCTCACCATCCTCTCTCCCTTTGCTCCACACATTACTCAAGAGCTCTGGGAGGTTCTTGGGAATAGTGGATTTATTTACGAGGCCCCGTGGCCTACATTTGATACAAGTAAGACGAGGGCAGAACAGGTGACTGTCGCCATCCAGATCAACGGGAAGGTACGTGATGAGATGCGCATAGAGGCAGAGCTTCCAGAGGAGGAAGTGATCCACATGGCCTTGAAGAGGGAAAAAGTCACCCTGTGGATAAAAGGGCACACTCCTCAAAAAACTCTCTATGTCAAGGGTCGTTTAGTGAGTATTGTGGTATAACTTGACCAAAAATAGGAATAGTGGTAGATTAGGCACACTCATTATTACACAATACAATATGGCTAAGACAAAAAACATAACAAGAGGTTCTCTCGAGGAGCTCTCGTTCAATCCCAAGGAGGTCGTTAAGACCCTCCTTTCTGTGTTGCCTACCCGCGCACAAGATGTCATCAAGCAACGTCTTGGACTTGGTAAATCTACAGATCGTGCCACGTTAGAGGCTATTGGCAAGACCTACGGCATTACCCGTGAGCGCGTTCGCCAGATTGAAAACTTTGCCCTCAAGGCGCTCCGTAAATCTCCTGCCTATCAAAACGCGGAGAATATTTTTGATGAGCTTGAAGAATCAATTACCTCCTATGGTGGTATTGTCAACGAACAAAAGTTTCTTGGCTATCTTTCAAAAGATAAAGGCACTCAAAATATTCTTCACTTCCTTCTTGTGCTCGGTGACCGTTTTGAAAAATTAAAGGAGGACGAAGAGTTCCATCATCGCTGGACAGTGGACAAAAAGTTGTCCGAGAAGGTGCACGGTGCCATTCGTAAACTTTGTTCTAGTGTTTCCGAAGAGGATCTCATTAAGGAGGAACAGCTTATCGCGCAGTTCTTGAAGGAGATCAAGGATATTGTTCGTGATGCTGACAATCCCGAGCTTGCCCGTCGTTGGCTGGACCTCTCTAAACAACTCTCCCGTAACCCGCTTGGTGAATGGGGCAAGACCTCCTCACCTAACATCAAGCTCCGCGGCATGCGCGACTACGCGTACCTCGTGCTCCGTAGCGACGGTAAGCCGATGCACTTTACCGCAGTCACACAAAAAATTCGTGGACTCTTCAATCGTAAGGCGCATACTGCAACCTGTCACAATGAGCTTATTAAGGATCCTCGTTTTATCCTCGTTGGCCGTGGGCTCTATGCGCTCCGTGAGTGGGGCTATCGTGAGGGAGTAGTCCGCGACATCATCCGTGAGCTCCTCAAACGCAAAGGTCCTCTCTCTAAGGACCAAATTCTTGAGGGCGTGCTCTCTGAACGATTAGTAAAGCACAATACCATCATCGTCAATTTGCAGAACAACCGTCACTTCAAAAAGCTCCCTGATGGACGCTACGCAGTAGTATAATCCCCATGTAATGGGGTGAACGTGTTATACTATAGGAATGGAGGCCGTAGGCGCCGTTAGCCATTTATTTTCAGAATTTTTTTCTAGTAACGCAACAAGCGTGTTGCGTCTGCTTGTTCATTATGGATGGTACTGGCTCCCTCCCGTGCTCGCTTTTGGGCTCTGGCATGCCTATCGTGCCTATACACTATTTGAGGGTATGTCTTCTATGGAGTGGGTGACACTTGAGGTTAAGCTACCACGAGAGATTATGAAGTCGCCACTTGCTATGGAAGTGGTGCTCGGTGCCTTCCACCAAACGCGTGACGCTACGTGGTGGACTCAAATAACAACAGGATTTAGGCGAGCGTGGTTCTCATTGGAATTAGTCTCTATTGGAGGAGAAATACATTTTTTTATTCGCACCCCCTCTTTTTTTAGAGCGCTGGTGGAGTCAAGTATTTATTCTCAATATCCTAATGTGGAAATTTATGAGGTAGCTGATTATGTCTACTCTGCCGATTATACAGGACCAGAGTCAGAATATGATATGTGGGGAGGCGAGTTTATCTTGACTAAAGATGACCCGTATCCTATCAAAACATACATACATTACGGGTTAGAGAAAGATCCTAAAGAAGAATTTAAAAATGACCCGATTACACCAATGATTGAGTTTTTAGGTGCTATCCAACCAGGGCATCAAATTTGGGTCCAAATTATGATCCAAGCTGCTAAAAAAAGATATAGAAAAAAGGATGGCAGTATGGGGGATTGGAAGGATCAAGGAGAGGCTATCATTAATAAATTAATGAAGCGGGATGAAAAGCCAAAAGAAGGCGAACTTAAATTCCCCGCCCTCTCTTCAACAGAAAAAGACGTGACTGAAGCAATTTCCAAAAGTATTAGCAAACTCGGTTTTGATTGTGGTATCCGCACAATTTATATTGCAAAAAAAGACGAATTTAAACCCATCAATTTTGTAGGTATTATTGCACTTTTTAAACAGTATAGCTCTGTTGATTTGAACGGTTTTAAGCCAAATAATACGACCAGTGTTGATTATCCATGGCAAGATCCGTTTGGCACGCGAGTCGCGCGAATGAAGCGCAGGATGCTCCGTGCGTACCGTAACCGTGGCTATTTCTATGCACCGTTTGTGAAGAGTAAACCTTTTGTTCTTAATACGGAGGAGTTGGCGACAATTTATCACTTCCCCGGGAGTGTTTCTGAAACTCCTACCTTTGGTCGTATAGAGAGTCGTCGTGGAGAACCGCCTAGCAATCTCCCTTTATAACTTATGCGTGTTATTACTACACTTCGACGCCGTATACGCGCCTTTGTCCCTCGGGGCTATACTCCCTGGAAGGTGTATGGTGTATTAGTACTCGCTATACTCTCACTCTCGTACTATTTTATTTTCTCTCCACCACTTGATTTTCCTCTTCGTCAGACTGTACGTATTGAAGAGGGGATGAGTCTAAAACAAATCGCACTTCGGCTCAAAGAGACGGGGGTCATCCGTTCTCAAATAGCGTTTGCCTCCATGGTGGAACTCTCAGGGAAGCAGGAAAATTTGGTTGCTGGTCAGTATAAGTTTGATAAACCGTATTCACTCTTTACTGTAGTGGGACGATTAGTGAGCGGTACTTTTGGTTTTCATATGGTCAAAGTAGTTATTCCTGAAGGAGCGACCAACGTGCAAGTTGCGAGTCTTTTTGATGCAAAACTCTCATCATTTAATCGAGAGAAATTTTTGATGATGGTAAAAGAAAAAGAAGGATATCTTTTCCCCGATACCTATTACGTTACTCCTGTTGCGACAGAAGAAGATGCGCTCGCTCAGCTCAATAAAAATTTTAAACAACAAGCTGGACCATACGAGGTAGAATCTTTTGTCACAGGACACTCATTTCACGATATTATTACTATGGCGTCGCTTATTGAGGAGGAAGCAAAAAGTGAACAAGATCGCGCTATGGTATCGAGCATCCTGTGGAATAGGATAGAAAAAGGAATGCCGCTACAGGTAGACGCGGTGTTTCCCTACATCATCGGGCGAAATACCTACCAAGTAACAAAAGCAGATCTTGCAAATAAATCTCCCTATAATACCTACGTGCATGAAGGACTCCCTCCAGGCCCTATCAGTAATCCCGGTCTCTCATCTATCCGCGCAGCTATCCATCCAACGCAAAGTGATTACCTCTTTTACCTCCACGATCGTCGTGGTACGATGCACTACGCTCGCACATTTGCCGAGCATGTAGTAAATCGTCGTAAATACTTAGATACTTAAACTCATAATGAAGAAACACACCCTCGCGTTTATTGATCTAGAGACGACAGGTCTGGACCCCGAGCGACACGAAATTATTGAGATTGGATGCCTTACTGTTAAGCAGGATTGGTCGGGAGCACAACCAGTATTTACGGTACTCAACGAGTTTGATGTAAAGGTCAAACCCAAGCATATAGAGACTGCCGAACCAGAGGCTTTACGGATTAATCACTATAGTGAAGCCGACTGGCTCTTTGCTGTTGATTTGGAACAGGCACTCCGAGAACTAGCAGAAAAAACAGCGGACGCTATTATGGTGGGGCAGAACGTTGCTTTTGATTGGGGATTCCTCCGACATGCGTTTAAGGAGATGGGGGTGCAAAATAGAATGTATTTTCATCGACTCGATACTATCCCTATGGCCTTCATTAAATGTTGTCACGATCCAAAATTGGAGCGGTATAATTTAGGAGAACTCTCACGTTATTTTGGCGTAGAGAACGAACGTGCACATTCTGCGATGAGTGACATCCGCGCAACATTTGAAATTTATAAAAAATTGATCGCCCTCCCCTAAGCCTATGCAAAAAGTTGTGGTAGGGATGAGCGGGGGCGTTGACTCTTCGGTAAGCGTGGCGCTCCTACAAGAAGCGGGGTATGAAGTGTACGGGGCTTTTATCCGTGTCTGGGAGCCTGCCATAGGCACTCTAGGGGCTTGTGATTGGAGGGAGGAGCGCCGAGATGCGCTACGGGTGGCGGCTCACTTGGGCATCTCCTTAGAAACTTTGGATGCACAAGAGCTCTATAAGAAAGATGTGGTGGACGAGATGATAGCCGAGTATACAAAGGGGCGTACCCCGAACCCAGATGTACTCTGTAACCGTTCTGTAAAATTTGATGTATTGATGAACTATGCGCGTTCTATCGGTGCAGAAAAAATTGCGACAGGTCACTACGCACGGACAGAGGAAGGAAAACTGTTTGCGGGCGTGGATACAGAGAAAGATCAGAGTTATTTTTTGTGGGGTGTCTCACAAGAGCTCCTTTCCCACACCTTGTTTCCTATTGGTGGAATGACAAAAAAAGAAGTACGGGAATATGCACGTCGCGTTGGTTTGCCTAACGCAGAGAAAAAAGATAGTCAGGGAATCTGTTTTATCGGGCCAGTTGATGTAAAAGATTTTTTACGCGCTT
>Ga0210057_1009659_pt1 | contig 11103 bp, 11 predicted proteins | sample CryGeyCG2114_010_2_FD_183968 | JGI IMG/M metagenome (GOLD analysis project Ga0210057, IMG submission 183968) | Groundwater microbial communities from aquifer - Crystal Geyser CG10_big_fil_rev_8/21/14_0.10 (SPAdes) (version 2) | ecosystem: Environmental > Aquatic > Deep subsurface > Groundwater ...
AGAACTCCAGGATTCACACCACCTTTGACCAGCTGGGGGCCGCGACAGGGAGACTGTCTTCCTCCAATCCCAACATGCAAAATATTCCCCTGCAGGGCGAGCGGGGGAAAAACATTAGGAAAGGGTTTGTGGCAAAAAAGGGTTACTCCCTTGTTGCCTTTGACTACTCCCAGGCCGACTTGAGAATCGCCTCCCACCTAGCTCAAGAAGAGAAGCTCCAAGAAGTGTTTTTGGCGAACAAGGACGTGCACAGACAGACCGCGGCCATTGTGTTTGGAGTTCCTGAAGACAAGGTGACAGACCAAATGAGGTTTCGCGCCAAGGCCTTGAACTTTGGAGTGCTCTACGGCATGGGGGCTCGGGGGTTTGCCAGGTCAGCTCACATACCCCTTGAGGAAGCCCAGGACTTTATCGATAACTACTTTGCGCAATTCCCTCATATCAAGCAATACATGGAAGACACCATCTCACTTGTCAAAGAGCATGGGTACGCAGAAACCCTGTTTGGCAGAAAGAGGTACCTGCCAGACATCCATTCTGCCACCCAATTTATCAGGGCGGCAGCCGAAAGGGTGGCTATCAACCATCCCATCCAGGGAACCCAGGCCGATATCATAAAAATGGCTATGGTTAAGGTGGCAGAAGAGCTGAACCTCCAGCAGGACAACTGCCGCATGCTCTTGCAGATTCACGACGAATTGTTGTTTGAAATAGCAGATGATATAGTACAGGAACGGGTTAAAAAAATACGAGAAATCATGGAGTACACGGTAGCGCTAAGAATTCCCATGGCAGTGAAAGTAAGCTATGGGCCCACTTGGGGAGCCCTCCGCCCCATTTCATGAAGAAGTTTTCCATCCAACTGACGCTCACTGTTATCATCGGCCTTCTCATTGTCGCCTCGGCTGTTTCCGTGTACTTCGCTTTTCTGCGGGAAGACGCGCTGCCCTTAATCTTGGTGGCGGCAGCTAACCTCATGGCGGTGCTGTCTCTAACATTCTTAATCACCAGGGGCATCATGCGTCCTTTGCGGGATATGAAAAAGCGCATTGACGAGGTGGGGCAAGGCAACCTCTCAACGCGCATTGAGCTGAAAGCCTCAAGGGAAATGGAAGAGGTGGGAGAGGCGTTCAACGATATGATTTGGAAGCTTCATGTGGCAAGAGAGCAGGCCAAAGACGCCACCAAGATTTTAGAGCACAGGGTTGAGCAAAGAACCCGGCAGCTGCAAGAGTTAATGACTTCTTTGGAAGAGAAGGTGAAGACCCGCACGAAAGAACTGCAAGAGAACGTGCAGGAACTGGAGCGCTTCCAGAAGCTTGGTGTCGGACGCGAGCTAAAGATGATTGAGTTGAAAGACGCCATCAGGCGCCTGGAAGGCCGCGTGTTAGACAATAATAAAGACCATGCCAGAACAACAGCAAGACAGAGAAAAGCTCCAGAAGCTTGAGGCTTCAGCAAAAGACCTCCAGGAACTCCGCACCGCCCTCCTCAACATGCTAGAAGACACGGAGGAGGCGAGGCGCCAGGCAGACGAGGATAGAAAGAAGCTCGAGCTGATTATCAAAAACCTGTCTGACGGGCTTTTGGTGTTTGACGCCTCTTGGAATCTGGAGTTGCTGAACCCCAAAGCGGAACAGCTCTTTGGGGTATTGCACGATGAGGTTGTCGGGGCAAACTTTGAGAAATTAGGGAAAGCGGGACAGTTCGCGAGCCTGGTGGCCCTGCTCAGTAATGCCAAAGAGTATTTGTTTAGGAAAGAGATGAGCATTGACGAGCGGGCCGTGGTGGAAGTGACCACGTCGCCCTTCCATGAACAGAGGGGAGAGCTTAGTACTCTGGTCATGCTCCACGACATAACGAGAGAGCGTGAAATGGAACAGACCAAGACCGAGTTTGTCTCTTTAGCCGCCCACCAGCTAAGAACCCCTCTGGCCGCCATTAAGTGGTCCGTGCAGATGCTCTTGGGCGGGGACGCGGGCGAGATTTCCAAAGAACAGCAAACCTTTCTAGACAAAATGTCTCAGTCAACGGAGCGCATGATACGCTTAATTAACGACCTGCTGAACATTACGCGCATTGAGGAGGGAAGGTATTTGTACCAGCCCACCTTTCAGGAATTGCCTCAAATAGTAAAAACCATGGTACAATCATACCAGGACCTAGCTGCACAAAAGGGGATTAAGCTCCAAGAGGAAGTGGCTTCAGGAAAGGTTCCTCGGGTACTCGTGGACGAGGAAAAGATTCGTCTGGCCGTGCAGAACCTGATTGAAAACGCCATTCACTACACTCCCCGGGGCGGGGAGGTGACAGTTCGCGTTCTCCATGATACAAAAGAAGTAAAGCTGGAGGTTGCAGATACCGGCATGGGCATCCCAGAGCAGCAAAAGAAGCGGGTATTTGAGAAGTTCTTTAGGGCCAGCAACGCGAAAACCGTGGATACGGAAGGTTCGGGCCTAGGCCTGTACTTGGTCAACAACATTATCACAGCTCACGGGGGAAAGGTGTGGTTTGAATCTGAAGAGGGCAAGGGGACCACGTTTACCTTCACGCTCCCGGTGAGAGAAGAAATTTCAGAATTCTTAAAAAAGTTTTAACACCATGGCAAAGATTTTAATCGTAGAAGACGACAAGTTTCTCTCTGAACTCATCACCCAAAAGATTGGAGCGGAGGGCTATGATGTGGTTTTGGCAATGGACGGGGAAAAAGCCCTGGACGTAGCAAAGACGGAACAGCCCAACCTTATTTTACTAGACCTCATCTTGCCCACGATAGACGGTTTTGCGGTTTTACAGCAGTTAAAAACCATGCCTGAAACCCAGAACATCCCGGTCATTATCCTCTCAAACCTCGGGCAGAAAGAAGACGTGGAGCGGGGCATGCAGCTGGGAGCCGCGGACTTTATGATAAAAGCGAACTTCACTCCGGGAGAAATCGTCTCCAAGATTAAAACCATAGTTTCATAGTATTGTCATGCTGACCTTGGTGCACGGGCTAGAATCCCGTCTCGCGAGGAGACGCGTCTCACAGCTTCAAAAAGAGGCCGCGGCAAGAGGGGCCTTTCTCAGAGAAATTGACTGCGAAAATTCAAGCATGGAAGCGGTGTCTCAGGGATTGGGGGCCGCTTCTTTGTTTGCGAAAGAAACCTTTTTGCTGGTGAAAGACCCGATGGGCATAGCAGGATGGGAAGACGAGGAAGTGCAGAGCGCGCTTTTGAAAGCTAAGTCTCATCATGTCGTGTTTTTTCTTTCAAGCCAGTTTAAAGAAAGCGAACCTTTGTTCCAGTTCGTCTCAAAGCACGGCACAGTAGAGGAGTTCGGGAATCTTACCGTGCCCCAGGCAAAACAATGGGTAAAACAGGAAGCTGAAATACTAGGGGCTTCCTTTGCCCCGGGGGCTGACGACGCACTGCTTGCTTTATGCGGAACCGACACAGAGCGTCTTTTCCACGAGACAAGAAAGCTAGCGGCTTTAAAGAGCATTCCCTCGTCTGCCCCCATTACCAAAGAAGATGTAGCGTTTCTTGTTGCCTCAAGCTATGAGCCTAAAATATTTTCCACCATTGACGCTATGGCGGCAAAGGACGTGAGGCGGGCCACCACGCTGTTAGCTGAACACCTGAAAGCGGGAGAGCCCCCCTTGCGGCTCTTATCCACGTTCGCCTGGCAGTTCCGCATCTTACTGTCTGTTAAGGACCTGCAAGAACGAGGCGTGAGGCAAGCTGAAATTAACAGGAGGTTGCGGCTCCACCCTTTTGTTGCCCAAAAGAGCATCAGGGCCGCCTCGCGCTTCTCTTTTGAAGAGTTAAAAGAGCTGTACCGCAAGCTGTACGATTTGGACGTGAGTTTTAAAACCAGCTCCCAGAACGCAGAACAGCTTCTGTACTTGTTCTTTGCCCGGGCCGCGACAAAAGAAAAGCGGTAGGATTACGTACCGCTTTTCTCAATGAGTTTCGTTAAGCGCGATTTCTTTCTGGATGCCGCGTTCTTTTTAATGATTCCTCTTTTCGCCGCCTTGTCTATGGCCTGGTAAAGTTTGGGGAGGAGCCGCACCGCTTCCTCTTTTTTGCCCAAAGCTGCGAGCTTTCGCTCCTGCTTTACTATTTCTTTCATGGCGTTCTTGCGCTTGAGGTTCCTGATTTTCCTGCGGATGCCCTGGCGCAACGCTTTTTTAGCTGACTTGGTAATTGGCATATCCTATTGTGTACCACTTCTCTTTTCTTTTATCAAGTCCCTGAGCTGGGCCGCCCGTTCAAAGTCCAGTTCTTTTGCGGCTTCCTTCATTTCACCCTCCAGGAGTTTTAGGTCGTTGAGCCCGGCAAACTCGGCCTCCACTACATTGTCCTTGCGGGAGAGCTCCCACTCCCTAATGGCTTTTATAATGGCAGAGGGGGTGATGTGATGTTCTTTGTTGTACGTCTCTTGAATCTTGCGCCTTCGCTCCACTTCAGCTAGGGCGTTCTTCATAGATAGGGTTTTCTTGTCCGCGTACAAGATAACTTTTCCTTCAGGATGCCTTGCCGCCCGGCCCATGGTTTGAATTAACGTGGTGGCGTTCCGTAAGAATCCTTCTTTGTCCGCGTCCAGGATGGCGACCAACGATACTTCAGGCAGGTCCAGCCCTTCCCTTAAGAGGTTTACCCCGACAATGGCGTCCACCTCTCCCTTTCTTAGCTCCTGTAAGTATTTCGGGCGCTCTAATGTTTTCACGTCCGAGTGAAGCCAGCTGACACGGATTCCTTGTTCCGTGAGAAAGGCGGCTATTTCTTCAGACAAGCGTTTCGTTAAGGTAATGACAAGGGCGCGCTGTCCCTTCTTTTGTAATTCTTTCAACCTTTTTGCCAAATCCTGCAATTGGCCTGTAGTGGGCCGTATTTCAACCTTTGGCTCCAAGAGTCCGGTGGGGCGGATAACCTGCTCTACAATATAGTCCTGTCCTCCTTCTTCAATAGCTAAGTCCAGTTCAAACTCACTCGGGGTGGCGGACACGTGCATGCGCTGTCCTGTCTTTCCCAGAAACTCCCTGAACATCAGCGGCCTGTTGTCTATCGCGGAGGGAAGCCTGAACCCAAAGTTCACTAGGGACTCTTTTCTCGCTTTGTCCTGCACCGACATGGCGCGGAGCTGGGGTATGGTTAAGTGGCTTTCATCTAGTATGGTAATAAAGTCTTTGGGGAAATAGTCAATTAAAGTGAAGGGCGGGGTTCCCTTGTCCCTGAACTCCATGTGTCGTGAGTAGTTCTCAATGCCGTGGCAGTATCCGGTTTCCTCTATCATTTCCAAATCATAGTTTGTTCTTTGCTCTAACCTTTGAGCCTCCACCAGTTTGTTTTCTTTCTTGAGTTTTGCTATCTGTTCTTTCAGTTCCGTCTGGATGTTTGAAATGGCAACTTTCAGCTTGTCTTCTGACGTTATCCAAAACTTGCCGGGGTACAGCTTATACTCTCCCTCATGTCTTTTGTATGCGGGGCTCAAAGCGTCCGTTGCCGTAGACACGCTTTCAATGGCGTCTCTTGCAAACTCCACCTTTACTATCTCTTTGCCCGTGACCAGGAAGATTTCAACTACGTTTCCCCGCGCCCGGTATTTGCCGGGAGCAAAGTCAATGTCGTTTCTTTCATACTGGAGCGTCGTGATAGAAGAGAGGAATTCTTTTCTGGTAAAGCGCTGGCCCGCAGCAAAGCTCAGTGAGACTTTCTGGTATTCTTCAGGAGAGCCGATGTTGTAAATGCAAGAGACGGAAGCTACCACAATGGAGTCTCTCCTCTCCAAGAGCGCCTGTACCGCTTCATGGCGCATGCGGTCTAGGGTCTCGTTGATTTTCGCGTCCTTTTCAATGTAGGTATCGGTCTGCGGGATATATGCTTCAGGCTGGTAGTAGTCGTAGTACGAGACGAAGTAGTGGACAGAGTTTTTAGGGAAAAACTCTTTGAACTCCTGGTACAATTGAGCCGTGAGGGTTTTATTAGGGCTGATCACGAGAGCTGGCCTCTGGGTCTTTTCAATAACTTGCGACATGGTAAAAGTTTTCCCCGATCCCGTCACACCCAAAAGCACCTGATTTCTCGCCCCCTTCTTGAGGTTTTCCGTCAGCTTGGCTATTGCCTGGGGCTGGTCCCCGGTCGGCTTGTAGTTGGAAACTAATTGAAAATCCATGGTAGCATATGAGTATGATTTCTTATCTGAAAGGCACGGTCATTACCCAAGGCCCAGAGTATATCATAACAGAGGTTGGAGGGATAGGGTACAAAGTGAATGTCGCCCTAAACCGCCTCTCCTCTTATCCTGTGGGCAGGGAAGTTGAGGTGTATTGCCACCTTCATCTCAAGCGCGATGAAACCATGGAGCTGTACGGCGTGGAAAGCCCGGAAGCCCTGGTTGTGTTTGAGACTTTAAACGGCATTTCAGGTATTGGTCCCAAGGCAGCCCTAGCTATCTCTTCTCTGGGAACCATGTCCCAGCTGAGAGCAGCCATTGATACAGGGGACGCCGCCTACTTTTCTTTGGTGAAAGGCATCGGGCAAAAGAAAATCCAGAGAATTATCTTAGAGCTTACCGGAAAACTCAAGAGTATAAAAAAACAAGAGAAGAAAGAAGACGCAGAAGTGATAGACGCTTTGGTTTCCCTGGGATTTTCTCAAAAGCAGGCAAAGGAAGCCGCCTCTCTTGTCCCCGAGGACATTCTATCCTCTCAAGAGCGGGTCAAACTGGCTCTTCAGGCCATGAAAGGCTCTGGTTGACACCAGTCTTTAGATATACTTATTGAAAGCCTTTTGAGGATAGGCTCGTTCATTCAAGTCCAACACGGAGGTGTTGCATGAAACTGTTTGCTAAGCTCCTTACCGCCGTGGCGGCTCTGTCGCTTCTGGTGGTTGGAGTGCTTGCATTCGAGCCGGCCCTCGTTGGGCTGCTCGTCATCGGGGTCGTAGCCGGCCTCGGCACGTTGGCGCTCGCCCGTGCGCCAACACGGGTGGGCAACCAGCTCACACGGACACAGATTGTCTACGCCACACTCGGCGTGGGCCTCGTTCTCGCTCTCGCGGCAATGGCTCAGGCTACGCTTTTCGCCTTCGCCATGGCCGTCGCGTTCGTCATCGGTACGGTTTGGGTGGCCAGCCGGGCAGGACCAACATACCTGTTTGGCTTCGCCGCTCTGACACGCATCGTGATCAAGACGATGACACCATTGACTCTCGCAGCCAGCAGCAGAGCTTGCCGGTCTGACGACGCCGTTCCACGAACGGATGCGATGAAGACGTTCGAAACGGTCAGCAAGAGAGACAAGAAGCCGGGGAGGTGGAAGTCGGGCATACTGCCCGGCACCAGACGCATCGGACGCAGCGTGTCTCCCCTGGCAGCCTGAGGTCCTGTAAAGACCTCGCCAGCCTCAGTTCTATCCTATCCTCAGAAAGCAAGGCCGGGAAACTGCGCAACCAGTGTAGCCCCGGCCTCTTTTTTTACTCCACATTCACGATTTGACTTGATGTCTTGAGAAAGCTATACTCCCATATTCTTTGACAACCAGCGACCGTACGAGAGAAGGGAGAGGTACGGCATGGCATCCACACAGCGCCTGGAAGAAATGGCGAGACGTGAAAAAGAGCTTGCGGATATTTGGCGTTGGCGCGCCGGAAGGAGGAGATCTGTTTCGCCGCTTGCGCTGGGCAAGATGTTGCTTGAGCACCGGGTAGTATTTGATGTGACGCAGCGGGATCTGGCGGAAAAGCTTGGGATTAGCGTAACCTCCATCCATCACTACGAGAGCTTGCCCGAGCGCCTGGTTCCCGAACTCCAGGATGCTGTGGAGAAAGGCAGATTGAACCTCAAGAAGGCCAGGGCCTTGGCCGACATTGAGGATCCCGACCGTCAGCGCGAAGCTGCGCGGCTGCTCTTGGACGGTCGGCTGACCAGCGTCTACATTGAAGCTTTCGTCGCGCTCGTGAGGAAACATCCTGAGCTGAGCACTGAGGAAATACTGGATCAAATCCAGGTCGTCGTGCGCGCACATCCTGAGCTGAGTGCTGAGGCAGCACGGCGTCAAATCCAGCGCAAGGTATCGGAGTTGCGGCGGAAACAGGTCTTTTGGGAAATGTTCAGCACCACGGCTCTTCAGTTTTCCAAAGGAGTAGCTGCGTTGCTTCTTGAAGACGTGTCGGAGCGGAGGCGCTCAGACCTCATCGCCGTACTCAAGGCTCTTGACGCGCGAGTGCAAGCTGCCCTTGAGCATCTGGGAGCCTCGCCTAACTAGTCCGCGCAGACTAGCTGCCCTCCTCGACCTTGTCTAGGAGGGCGTTTTATTTGAGCTATAAAATATGATACGCTGTAAGCTATGATGGGCGTTTTGCGCAAGGTTACTCCTTCGTTCCTTTTAAGCCGGTATCACCTCCTGCTCGCTTTTGCGGGAGCTCTCCTGTACGGGTTTCCTTCCTACAGTATGGTTGTCATTGGCGTGACCGGAACCAATGGCAAGTCCACAACCGTGGATATGATATCTCGTATTTTAAAAGAAGCGGGTTTTAAAACCGCGTCTCTGTCTTCCATTAGGTTTCAAGTTGGAGAGCAAGAGGAGCGCAACAAGCTGAAAATGACCATGCCGGGACGCTTTGCCATCCAGCAGTTTCTCAAGGAAGCAAAGGACAAAGGGTGCACGCACGTGGTCTTGGAGGTAACGTCAGAGGGCATCTTGCAGCACAGGCATAGGTTTATCGACTTTGACGCTGCGGTATTTACCAACCTGTCTCCAGAGCACATTGAGCGCCACGGCTCTTTTGAAAACTACAAGGCAGCTAAAGGGAAGCTGTTTGCGGCAGTAAAGAAGGTACATGTCATAAACGGAGATGACGAGCATGCCGGGTTTTTCCTCTCCTTTCCCGCAGAGAACACCGTTACCTATTCTTTTGGAAAGGGAGACGTGGAGGGCAAAGAACTGCGAAGCAATGAACGCGGGGTGAGTTTTTCCCTGGAGGGCACCGTCATTTCCCTCCCTCTTTTGGGAGCGTTTAACGCGTCAAACGCGCTGGGAGCCATAGCGACAGTAAAGACCCAGGGGATTTCAGTTGCAACAGCGAAGGAAGCGTTAGCTAAAATAGATAAGGTGCCAGGGCGCATGGAAGAAGTGGTTTCTTCCCCTTTCCGCGTTATCGTAGACTATGCTTTCACCCCCGCTGCCCTAGAGTTAGTGTACCAGACCCTCAAAACGGGCAACAAGCTCATTTGTGTTTTGGGAGCCGCCGGAGGAGGAAGAGACAGATGGAAGCGTCCCGTGCTAGGCAAGATTGCCTCAAAGCATTGTAATACCGTTATCATCACCAACGAGGACCCGTACCAAGAGGACCCCGTACAGATTATGAAAGAAGTGGCTGAAGGTACTAATGGGAAAGCTACCATCATTGAAGATAGAAGGGAGGCAGTAGCTGCAGCGCTAAGAGTAGCAAAGAGCGGAGACACCGTTGTCATTACCGGCAAGGGCTCGGAGGATTCCATAGCCCAGAAAGGTAAAAAAATACCCTGGGATGACAGGGAGGTGGCAAGAGAAGAGTTTGGGGAAATAAAAAGGGAGCCTTTGTAACAATACGGCTCCCTAGCGCCCGAGGGCTTCAGGCAGTTTCGGCAAAATCTGCCCGGTCTCGCCATGCACTGGCGACCCGGTTTTTTAATCTTTCCCACGATACTTTTAATTCGGGGAGCTCTTGTTCCTGTGCATGGCGGAGAGCGGCATCAAACCCTGCTTCATCTGCCTCTTCTTCAGGCGTGTTCTCTCGTAGAAGCCGTGCCTCTGCCTCCATCCCAGCTAAGACCGCGAGGTCTACCGCAGTCCTGATGAATTCGGCTGAACACTGTTGTGTAGGGGACACGGGATAACCTCCTAGTCTTTCTACAATAACCATGCCACATTTTTTATTGGTTGTCCAGCCTGGACAGCATAAAGAAGTTATGGTATCCTTTAAAGGTATTACTATGCGGCACAAGAGAACAACCCTCTTTTTTCATGACAAAACCTCTATTTCCCAAAAGCTTGAGAAAGCACATCAGGCAGGAGAAAGCCCGCATCAGGCGGGAGGTTGTTGATGAGGCAATACGCCAAGAGCTTATCGAAAAGATGTGCCGGGGATTTTTGCCAAAACAAAAAGAAGAGGCAAAGGCGCCAAAGGTAAAAAAGGTTGCGGTAAAGAATCCTGAATTGGCGGGGGCTACAAAGGAACAATGAATATAAAGGATTTCTACAAGAAAGGAATTGAAATGGGCATTGACGCGGATTTCAGGAGCAACGAATACGTGGCCAAGCTTTTAGAGCGCAGAAAAGTGAAAGCGGAAAAGCTTTCCGGAAGGCATAAAGATGAGTTTGATGCAGAATCCCTGGAAAACCCCTACGCTGACTCCAGGATTTTGCATGTTGCAGAAGACAAGAACGTTACAAAGATATTGGCGGGCATTGATATTGAGTCAGCTGAAATCATGCTGGCAAAAGACCTTGGCGTTGACTTAGTGGTGGCTCACCATCCCATGGGAAGGGCTTTGGGTGACTTGCACGAGGTAATGGAACTGCAAGCCGACATTTTAGAACAATACGGAGTCCCCATTAACGTCGGGGAAGGCATGTTAAAAGAGCGCATTTCAGAAGTGGAGCGCGGATTCAACCCCAGAAACCTGTGGAAGACCTTGGACGTTGCCAAACTCATTAATGTGAATGTCATGTGTTTTCACACGGCTTCAGACAACATTGCAGCCAAAGTGGTGACAGAGAAGCTTGATAAGGCAAAGCCAGAGCGCGTAGAGGACATTATGGATGCCCTAAAAGAGATTCCGGAATACCAAGAAGCCATAGCTCGAGGAGTGGGGCCTAAGATTTTCGCGGGAGTAGCTGAGAACCGATGCGGCAAGATTTTAGTGGACATGACCGGAGGCACGGAAGGGCCTCCCAAGCTGTATGAGAAGCTCTCCCAGGCTGGAGTGGGGACTATTGTGGGCATGCACATATCAGAAGAGCATAAGAAAGAAGCTGACGCCGCGAACATCAACATTGTTATCGCAGGCCACATGTCTTCCGATTCCATTGGCATGAACATCATTTTAGACGAGGCAGAAAAGCAGGGAGTTGAAATC
>Ga0210057_1009661_pt1 | contig 11103 bp, 9 predicted proteins | sample CryGeyCG2114_010_2_FD_183968 | JGI IMG/M metagenome (GOLD analysis project Ga0210057, IMG submission 183968) | Groundwater microbial communities from aquifer - Crystal Geyser CG10_big_fil_rev_8/21/14_0.10 (SPAdes) (version 2) | ecosystem: Environmental > Aquatic > Deep subsurface > Groundwater ...
TTCATCTCTCCTTTTTTTGCACATATCCGTTGTGCAACTTCTTTTTGAATCGTAAATACTGCAACTGATGGTTTATTATCTAAATCCCCAATAATTCTAAAAAGATACCCTGTTATATAATACGGAATATTGCCAACTATCTTATAAGACTTTAAATCTTTTATTAATAAATGTAGAAGTTTTAAAGCGTCGCCATCAATAATTTCTATATTTTTATTATTCTTAAATTTTTCTTTTAAATTTCTTGCCAATACCCTGTCTTTTTCAATCGCAATTATTTTTTCTAATTCTTGATTTCTAATCACTAATTCCTCGGTAAGTTCTCCGTGTCCAGGACCAATTTCAATTACAATATCCCCTTTTTCTAAATCTAAAGAATCAACAATTTTTTTTATTTTGCTTTTATTAATTAAAAAATTTTGTCCTAAAGATTTTTTAGCTAACATAAATTTATATAATAACTAACTCTAATCTAACTCAATATATCTTTCTTCGTCGTCTAAATTCTTTTTACCAATAAACTCCACGAGCTCAGGAGAAATTTCATATAAAAATCTTGACGGCAAATTATAAAAATTCAAATACAATTCTTTTTTCGCTCTCGTCATTGCTACATACATCAATCTTCTTTCTTCTTCAACCTCTAAATTATTACTATAAGACATCTGATGCGGTAAAAGTCCCTCATTTACACCAGCAACATATACAACATCAAATTCTAAACCTTTTACCAAATGAACTGTCATTAAACTTACAAACTTGCCTTTATATTTATTTAAATCTTTTCTTTTAATTAACTCTGACGCTTGCATTAAAGTAATCTTTTCTAAAAAATCACCCATATTTTCAAATTCAGAAGCATAATCCATTAACGCTTTAATATTTTCAACACGCTCAAAAGAATTCGCATAATTTTTCGCCAAATAACTAAAATAATCTGTCTCCTTTATTATATATCCGATGAATTCCAATGGTTTAAATATTTTAGCTTTTTCTGGAAGATTTTTTTTGAATGCTTCAAAAACTTTCTTTAAAAATGCTTTATCTAATCTATCCAAACTAACTTCATCATTTGGATTAAATCCATACCGCAATGCCGCAACAATGTCTTTTATTTCTTTTCTTTCATAAAATCTTATTCCACCAAAAATTTGATATGGAATTCCTGTTTCTATTAAAGCTTGCTCAATTGCCCTAGATTGAGCATTTGTCCTATATAAAATCACAACAGAATTATTTGTTTCTTGTTTTTGATCAATTGAAGGATAGGCAAATTTATTTCCAATTTGTCTTGCAATCCAAAATGCCTCCGCTTCTTCATCTCTATGTTCAATAACTCTTACTAACTCGCCTTCTGGATTTTGAGTCCAAAGCTTTTTTAATTTTTGAAGTTTATTATTAGCAATAACAGACGATGCAGCATTTATAATATTTGAAGTTGACCTATAATTTTCTTCTAATATTACAACCTTAGCTTTTGGCCAATCTTTATCAAAATTCAAAAAATTCCTAAAATCCGACCCGCGAAATTTAAAAATGGATTGTTGGTCATCTCCCACAACACTTAAATTTCCATGCTTTTGCGCAAGTAATTTTATAAAAAGATATTGACTTGTATTTGTATCTTGATATTCGTCAACTAAAATATATTTAAATTCATCCTGATATTTTTTTAAAATCTCTGGATACTTAATAAAAATTCTTACTACTTTTTCTAATAAATCGTCGAAATCAAAAGCATTATTTCTTTTTAAACTTCTTTCATATTCTTGGAATAATTCGGCAACTAATTCATCTTCTGCATTAAATTGTAAATCTTCTATATCAACTAACTCATTTTTTATTCTTGAAAATTCACGTATTAAATAAACCACAGTAATTTTACTTTTTTGTTTTTCTGTTAAATTATAATTTTTAATAATTTTTTTTATTAAAACTTTTGAATCATCATTATCAAAAATTGTATAATTTTGAGTTCTTTCTAAAAGTTTTGATTCATTCTTTAAAATTCTCGCGCCAAGCGAATGAAATGTACCTACAAATAAGTTTTGGGCATTAGAAATTGGTAATTGATAATTAGAGATACGTTCACGCATTTCCTGCGCTGCTTTATTAGTAAAAGTAATAGCAATAATATTTTCCGGCTTTATGCCGTTTTGAAGTAAATAAACCAACCTGCTTGTTAAAGTCCTTGTTTTTCCAGAACCAGCCCCAGCCACAATCAAAAGTGGCCCGTCCATATGTTCAACCGCTTCCTGCTGTTTTTTATTTAAATCAAATTTCATAAAATCGTACTTTATAATATCTTAAAAATATAAAAAGGGATAGCTCCCTTTTTATATAATAATATTTATTTTACTACATCTTACTTTTTATATCCCTACCTGCCGGCAGGCAGGTTATTTCTCGCGCAACCTATATTGAAACGCCTCTGCCAAATGTGGAGTTAAAACTTTTTCTGATTCTTCTAAATCAGCAATAGTGCGAGCGGTTTTCAAAATCCTATAATAACCGCGAGCAGATAAAAATGACTTATCTAAAATATTCTTTAAGAATTTCTGAGCCTCATTATCAAGTTCAATAATTTCATCTACTAATTTTGATGGCATTTCAGAATTTAAATAAATATTTTTACCTAATTTTTCAAATCTTTCTTTTTGAATTTTTCTAGCTTTTATTATTTTATCTTTTATATTTTTTGTTTCATCTACTTTTTTCTCTTTATTTATTAACTCTTCTACTTTTACTCTTGGCACTTCTATTTGTATATCAATTCTATCTAATAGTGGACCAGAAATTTTTTTCTGATATCTAAAAACTTCATGCGCGCTACAATTACATACCTTACCACTATCTCCATAATATCCGCACGGACACGGATTCATTGCCGCCACCAACATAAATCGTGCAGGAAAATTTAAAATATTTTTAGCACGCGATACACAAACTGTTCCACTTTCAAGAGGTTGTCTTAATGATTCTAATAAATCCCTTCGAAATTCTGGAATTTCGTCTAAAAATAAAACCCCCCTATGCGCCAAACTTATTTCTCCGGGTCGCGGATTAGTACCACCACCAATTATAGAAACAACAGAAGCTGTATGATGTGGCGCCCTAAATGGTCTTTGGGTTATAAAAGAAGTTTTCTTTAAAATTCCTGAACTGCTGTAAATTTGTGTTACTTCAATTGCTTCATTTAAAGATAGTGGTGGCAATATAGAAACAAGCGCTTGCGCTAACATTGTTTTTCCTCCACCAGGACTACCAACCATAATTATATTATGACCACCTGTCGCAGAAATCATTAATGCTCTTTTAGCATTCTCCTGACCCTTAATTTGAGAAATATCTATTGGATGGTCTGATAAATCAAAATCTAACTCCTTAGGCTCATATGGCTTTATCTGTAATCTCCCCTCTAAATAATCTATTAGCTCAATTAAATTTGATATTGGAATAACTTTTATTCCTTTTATAATAGCGCCTTCGGTTGCATTTTCTTTGGGCACAAATAAATATTCAAAATTAAATTTTTTCGCTAATCGCGCTGTTGCTAAAACTCCATTAACTGGACGCAAACCACCCTCTAAAGAAAGCTCACCGATAAAAATTTTATCCTTTGTATTAAATTCTTTTATTTGCTTTGTTGCCAATAAATACCCAACAGCAATTGCCAAGTCGTATTGTGAGCCAGCTTTTTTAATATCTGCAGGAGCTAAATTTACTGTTATTCTCCTATTTTCTCTATTTGGAGGTTTAATATTAGAATTTTTGAGCGCAGCATTAACTCTTTCTTTTGCTTCGTTTAATGATTTATCAGCTAATCCAACAATATTAAACGAATGGAGACCGACATTAATGTCAGTCTCCACCTCTATAAGTTTTGCATCAATTCCCTCTAACTCCGCAGAATATACTTTAGAAAATGACTTCATTTCTTTTTAATAATAACGTTCTGAAATTAATTGTTAGATAATTTTTTACAGGCACCGCACAACCTTGAAGCTTGGTTTACCTCTAAAATATTCAAAGAAATCTCTAAACCACATTTTTCGCAAATTCCATAAGTTCCTTTTTCTATTTTTTTTAAAGCTAAATTTATATCTGCAACTTTTTCTTTAAATGTTTGAGCCAAAGCTAACTGATTACCATATTCTTCGCTTTCATTTGTTTCTTCTTCAAGTGAATCTGTATCGTCCCCAAAATCAGAAGCTATTTTTAATTTTTCAACACCTTTTTCAAGCTCTTCTTTTTCTTTTTCTAATCTTTCTTTAAATTTTTGTAAATCTTCTTTGTTCATTGTTATATTTTTTTTATTTACTAAATATTATAGGGAAAACGACATAATACCCTAAAAGCCCAAGTCCTACAATTATTCCAATAATCAACGCAAATATAAATATAAATTTTAATCCACTACCACTTTCTGTGGTATTACCGCTATTATCTGCAGAATTAAATATAGCTTTCTCTGGTCCACTATATCCTTTTATTTTTAACCCCATATCATCGCCAACCTCTTGATTACTTGGAGTAAAAACTCTTCTTGATCCAGTCCCAGGAACTTCTCCGCCATTTTCTTGAAATGCTTTTAAATCTGATTCCATTGTTCGTATATCAATCTCCATTTCTGGCGGTTCAGGTATCTTACTTTCTTGTGATATATTTTTTGTTAATAATTCATCCATATAATAATTATAACAAAATTTTATTAAATCTACTATATTTCTTTCTTTAAAAACTTATAAAAAGTTAATATAAAATACGGAACAATTAAGAAAAATAGATATTCTTCTAGTGGTAATAATCCTATTTTTATACCAAGTAATCCATTATTAGAAAAATTAAAATACCAATGTCCACGATAAACTGCTAAGGTGTCCCAAATCGTACCAATTATAAAAAATATAACAGGTATTATAATTCTTTCTTTCCTTGATTGATAAAGGTGAATATGAAATTTATACTCTAACAAAAACGAAAGTAGTAATAGTAGTAGTAGTAGTAGATATTCCATGGCAGCCCTAAGGGGAATCGAACCCCTGTTTCCAGGATGAAAACCTGATGTCCTAACCACTAGACGATAGGGCCATATATAAATTTCTAATTATCAATTTCCAAATATTATCTTTTTAAATGCTCTAAATTTATAACAGAATATTCTATTTTTTTCAAATTTGAAATTATTAAGATTTTAAACTATCCTTTATTATCTATATAATATCAATCCGTAATTCATAATTCGTAATTCTTAATTCATTCAAAAATATGTATCGCTTCTATGAAATGCTCCCTGGCATATTGTCTTGGGGTACAATCGCTTTATTAATTGTTTTGTCTTGGCTCTTTCCGGTTGGAATAGCTATTTTTATTATTCTTTTTGATACCTATTGGCTATTAAAAACAATTTATTTGTCGTTACATTTGAGATTATCTTTTAAAGCCATGCGCCAAAATTTAAAAATTAATTGGCTAGAAAAACTAATATCTTTAAATTTAAATTACCGAAAAATTTATCATATGGTTATTCTTCCTTTTTATAAAGAGCCGTATAAAGTTTCTAAAGAAACTTTAGAAACTTTATATAAATCTAACTATCCTAAAGATAATTTAATAATTGTTTTAGCTGTTGAAGAACGCGCTGGACAAGAAAGTCAAGAAACCGCTTTAAGAATTGAAAAAGAATACAAGGACAAATTCTTTAAATTTTTAATTACAACTCACCCTGATAATTTAGAAGGTGAAATTCGCGGTAAAGGTTCTAATGAATCATGGGCTATTCAAAAAGCCAAAGATTTAATTATTGATCCATTAAAAATTCCATATGAAGATATTCTTGTTTCTGTGCTTGATATTGATACACAAATATTTCCAGAATACTTTGGCATTTTAACTTATAATTTCTTTACTTGTGAAAATCCACAAAAATCACAATTTCAACCTGTTCCACTTTTTACTAATAATATTTATCAAGCTCCTGCATTAGCTAGAGTTATTTCTTTTTCCGCTACCTTTTGGCATCTAACACAACAATCAAGACCGCATCGTTTAACTTCTTTTTCTTCACACGCTATTCCATTTAAAGCTTTAGCCGAAGTCGGTTTTTGGAAAAAAAATATAGTGAGTGAAGATTCACATATTTTTTGGCAAAGTTATGTTCATTTTAATGGCGACTGGCGCGTTGTTCCAATTAACTATCCTGTTTCTATGGACGCCAATGTAGCCAATACATTTTGGCAAACTATGAAAAACCAGTATAAACAGCAACAACGCTGGGCTTGGGGCGGATGTGAAAATATTCCATTTTTATTAACAGAATTTACAAAAAATAAAAAAATCTCTTTTTATAAAAAATTGAATTGGTCTTTTAATTATATTGAAGGGTTTCATTCATGGGCAACCAATACGATTATTATTTTTACTCTTGGTTGGCTCCCAATAGTAATAGGTGGTCCAGTTTTTAGATTATCTATTCTCTCTTATAGTTTACCAAAAATAACAAGCTATATTATGAATGCAGCAATGATTGGAATAGCCAGCTCGGCTGTATTAGGAATACTTCTCTTACCGCCAAGGCCTGAATGGTTTAAAAAAAAACATTATTTTCTATATATAATTCAATGGCTTCTTACGCCAATCACATTAATTCTTTTTGGATCCATACCAGCGCTTGATTCACAAACCAGAGGAATTTTAGGCGGAAAATATAAGTTAGGATTTTGGGTAACACCAAAACATCGTGATAAAAAGTAGGCTATATGAAATAATACTTAAAATAATTTAAGTATTATCTTTCCCCACTTCTTACATCTTATGTATTAAATCTTATTTTCACTCAAGGTGTACTTGTTTTTTAAATCCTTCTAACTGCTCTAATAATATAGGAGAGTTTTTTAATTCAGGATCTTTTTTAATAATTTCTTCAGCAGCTTTTCGAGCTTCCATTACCAAATTCGGATTTTGAAGAGCTTTCATAGCTAAATCTGGAATTCCAGTCTGAGCCACACTATCAGATTGGCCTAAAAATTCTCCAGGGCCTCTAATTTTTAAATCTTCTTCTGCTAATTCAAATCCATTTTTTGCTTCAACTAAAGACCTTAGCCTTTTCATAATTATTTGAGATTTAAATTCTGTAAATAATAAGCAAAATGATTGATGTTCTCCCCTGCCAACCCTGCCCCTAAATTGATAAAGCTGCGCAAGTCCAAATCTTTCTGCGCTCTCAATTATCATAATTGTGGCATTCGGAATATCTACGCCAACTTCAACGACAGAGGTAGAAACTAAAATATCTATCTCTTTATTTTTAAATTTCTCCATAATCTGTTCTTTTTCTTTTACCTTTAATTTTCCATGCAACATTTCCACTTTTAAATCAGGAAAAACTTTTTCTGATAATTTTGCGTATTCTTCTTTCACAGATTTTAACTCCCATTTTTGCCATTCGCTAAAAAATGTATTAGGGTCAACATCTTCTATTTGAGATGGCTCAATACGCGGACAAATCACAAAAACCTGCCTACCTTTTTTAACTTGCCCTCTTATAAAAGCATACGCCTTATCACGATTTTCCGGTGCCACAATTTTTGTGATTATTTCTTTCCTTCCCCTTGGAAGCTCATCTACTATAGATAAATCCAAATCTCCAAAAACTGTCAAAGTTAAAGTTCTTGGTATTGGAGTCGCAGACATACTTAAAAAATGCGCTGAAAATTCTGATTCTCTTGAAATTAATTGCGCGCGTTGTTTAACACCAAATCTATGCTGTTCATCAATAACTACAAGAGCTAAGTTATTGAAAATTACATTTTTTTGTATAAGAGAATGGGTGCCAAAAACAATTTTTACATCTCCTGTTGAAATTTTTTTAATAAATTCTGGTTTTTTAACTATATTTTCTAAACCATCACCATAAAATATTTTAGCACCTGAAGATGTAAGGATGCCGACCCCTTTGTTAAAATCAGGAAAAAACTTTTTAAATGTTTGGTAATGTTGATTTGCTAAAATTTCAGTAGGCGCCATAATCGCTGAAGATTTATTTCCATCAGCTACGATCATAGCCGAAATTACTGCCACAATAGTTTTACCAGAGCCAACATCCCCTTGAATTAACCTATTCATAGGATGAGAATCTCCAATATCTTTAAGAACATCCCATAGAACTTTTTTCTGCGCATGAGTAAGCTCAAAAGGTAATTTCTCTAAAAGCTTTTTTACATATTTCAAATCAACGCTAATCTTATTCGCCTTTTGTTTGGACAATCTTAATCTTTCTCTTAAATTAACTACTTGAATATAAAATAAACCTTCAAATGCAAAACGCTTTTTTGCTTCTCTTGAATCTTCTATTTTTTCTGGAAAATGCATCTGATGAATCGCTTTATTAATTTCTAAAATCTTATACTTTTTAATAACTTCGTTTGGTAAGGTATCTGGGATATTTTTAATATCATCTAAAACCGGCTTAATTAAATATCTGAAAGCTTTTGAAGTTAATCCCCTTGTTTCTGGATAAATAGGTACAATTCTCCCGGTATGTTTTAAACTGTCTACGGTTAACTGACCATCGCTTACAGATTTTTCTTCATCTGTAGCCTGTAAACTGTAATCTGTGGGCTGATTTATAAATTCATAAGTAGGATTTGATAAAGAAATCGCGCCCTCTTTTGTCTCTGCCACCTTTCCAGCTAAACTCACTAATTTTCCTTTCTTTAATATTGCTAATAAAAATCTTTGGTTAAACCAAACTGCGCTAATTTTACCAGTTTCATCTTCTACTATTGCTTCTATTAGTAATAATTTTCTTTTCCAAGTTTTTCTAACTTTAATATCTTGGATAACACCTTGAACAGTTGCCTGTTGCCCAACAACTAAGTCAATAATTTTTGAAACTTCTGAAAAGTCCTCATATCTAAAAGGAAAATGCCAAAGTAAATCTTTTACAGTCTCAATTTTGAAATGCTTAAGCTTATCTAAAAACTTAGGCCCAATACCGCGTATTTCTAAAAGTGGCGTTTTAAGTGTGATCATTTATTAAATTATAAAGTACTTATCTAAAAATAAACAGATTTAAATAATCATTTTTATAAAATATACAAAAATGTTAATATCAATAGGATGAAAAAACGAACCAATACATCACCAGCTAATAATAAAAAAACTCCATCAAACCTAATAGTAGCTGGAGATATTCACTTTGATTGTAATTGGGATAATATAGCTAAAAATGTTGAAGCTGGGTATGATTTTTTAAATCCAAATGAAATATTTAGAAATTTTATAAAAGAAATAAAAATACTACTGCTGTGATAATAAACGGAGATTTAGTAGACCAATATTTTACAGATTACTTAAGTTTTACTGACTTCTTAGAGAATAAGGACGAAAATTATAAAAAAAGAATTTCAAATTGGGACCCATTTTATATTTCCCCACAATTCGAGATAAAGAAAAAAATACAAATAAACAACTAGATATAAGTATATTCGCCTTATTACAAAATGGTATTATTTTGAATATAACTGAGGGCTATATCTTCTGACGGGCCGGGACGAATTATGAAAAAAGTTTCGATATATTACGAATGTTTTGCAAAAAGTTTGCATTTACTCGCCTCATTTCCTGCGGGGTTTGCAAATCGGGAGTTACGGCCTGCGAGAAATACAAGAATCAACTGAACTGGAACGTGCATTGGTATGTGTATTATCGTTGCGTAAGGTCAAAGAATCCGCATTGCCAATAGGGATATATAAAGGAAGAGGAAATTATCGAACAAATCATAAAGATTCTTGATATACTTTACATCAGCGAGTTGGGCATCAGGCAAAAGTTCAAAGACGAGATTACACGGTATAACAAGTTCAGGAAGATCGCTTTGGACAAGAGCCGAAAGAAAAATCCTGAGCTGGAAGAATTCAATACCAAGTCCTATGCCGTATATCTGCTAACCGAAGGATCAATTACAAAGAAGCGAGAACTGCTATTAAATCTTAAGAGCAGACTTACGCTAAAGAACAGAGTGATCACGATAGAAGCCGGAGCGGGAAAATAATCGGAGAATCATTCGGACAAAAACAAAACAGCAAGGCAATCGTTGTCTTGTTTTCCGCCCTTGCAAGATGAATTGCAAGGTCGTCTGCGCGGGTCAGAAACCAGTGCCCCTTGAACCGCGCCCTGAATTGTGCCCCCATGAGGAATCGAACCTCAATCCCAGGTTCCGCAAACCCGTACTCTATCCGTTGAGCTATAGGGGCTCTTTTACTTATTAAAATAATTTGTATTAATTAACGTTTTAAATTTGCGTAAATTAGTATATATAATTAAAATCGAATAAATCTCTCTAATAAATCTGCTAAAGAAACTTGCAAATCTTCTTGCGGTAAAAATTCCAAAAGTTTCTCTTTTATTTTTTCTTCATCGTCTTTATGTATAAATACACGCAAAACAGTTTTAAATTTTGATCTCAATTTAAAAACCAATTCCTTATAATCCTCTCCGACTTCATGAATATCAAAACTTTGCATATCAGAAAATAAATACCTATTTTCTCCAATTGTTAATCCACTTTCATCAATTTTAAAATTCCAAATTCTAGGAAATGTGTTAGAAAAATACAATACAATTATTTCAGCAATAACTATAAAAATAGCAAACAAAAAATTCTTCTGCCATAGCGCAATAGTTATTAAAACAACAGCAATAATTACGCTGATCCAATGCCATGAAACATCTTTAGGATTATATTCATACTCTGGCGCCTGCCATAAAATAACATCGTCGTTTTTAGATATTTTATTACCACTAACTAATTCTACCCTTTCTTCATTCTCAGGTTTTTTCAAAACAACTATATTATCTAAATTCATTTTATGAATTTTTTTGTTTTTATGTGACATATAAATTGGCGGTGTTTTTTGATTGATGGTTCTTTATTGAATAACTTTTTAAACCACTGAAACATAACTTATTTGCCCAATTTTTCAATCTCTTTTTTTATTTCCTCAATTACTTCGGGATTATGGATTATCTTATTTTTACCTTCGGTTATTGAAATAATATAAAATACCTTTCCGCCGTATTTTGCGGTAAATTTTTCATGCG
>Ga0210057_1009664_pt1 | contig 11101 bp, 16 predicted proteins | sample CryGeyCG2114_010_2_FD_183968 | JGI IMG/M metagenome (GOLD analysis project Ga0210057, IMG submission 183968) | Groundwater microbial communities from aquifer - Crystal Geyser CG10_big_fil_rev_8/21/14_0.10 (SPAdes) (version 2) | ecosystem: Environmental > Aquatic > Deep subsurface > Groundwater ...
CATTCAATGTAAGGGCCCTTATTATAAGTCTTGTCTCAAAAAATATATTTAATCAAAGAATGGAAGCAAGAAAAAAAGAAGAAATCGAATTTGTCTCAAAGGGCCTTGATTTTTCATACTCACAGGGGAAAAAAGAATCCCCTCTTGTCTGGATGTTTATCGACGAGGCACACGAGTTTCTTCCGTTGGATAAAAAAACTCCTGCAACAGATGCATTAATTCAATTGTTAAGAGAAGGCAGACAACCTGGAATTTCTTTAGTTTTAGCAACGCAACAACCAGGACAGATTCACAGAGATGTTATTACGCAATCAGACCTTGTCATTTCGCACAGAGTAACTTCTGCTCAGGATTTAGAAGCACTCAACAACATAATGCAAAGTTATCTTCTTGATAACATAAAAAGATATATGGACGACCTTCCAAGTTTAAAGGGCTCAGCAATAATTCTCGACGACAATTCAGAAAGAATTTATCCAATGAGAATAAGACCGAGATTCACATGGCACGGGGGCGAAGCTCCGACTGCTGTGAAGATTGAGAAAAAAATGTAGGAAAGTTTTTAAATTGAAATACTAAAAAATTCTATGATAAGATTAATGAAAATAGCAGAAGATTTTGGGAATATTCTTTGGCCAAAAAGAAATATTTTAGATATAAAAGATTTGATGCTGTTTGGTTCTGTAGCTTATGGAGGAATTAATCCTAAAGATTTAGATGTTCTAATTTTACATGGAAGTACTCTTCTAGAAAGATTTCAAGAGATAGCTTATTCAAAGATTCCAGATTCAGAAAAATTAAGTCGGTTATCAAACCAATTAAAAGAAAAAATAGATTTAATAAAATTATTGAGAGGAACTCAAATAGAAAAATTAATTTGTGAGAACAGGTTTAATTCATATTACATGCACACCTCTTTTTTTAATAATGAAATATACCGAGAAGAATGGATTCTGCGAAATCGAAAACATTCTCAAAAACAAAAAGGGGAATTTTCTAAAAAACCGTTTGAAGAAACAATTTTTGAACAAGGTCTCCTTTGGAATCCAAAAAATAAAAGATATGACCTCCCCGCACAAGAAAGATATAAGATACCAAGTTTAATCTTCACATCACCTCAAAATCAACTCTCACCCTAATCTTATAAGGAGCAATTTCACCTGCCTTTTTAATTTTTAAAATTTTTATTTTCTTTTTTGCTTTTCGAGCTTCTTTTTTAATCTTATCAACAATTAAATTTTCATCTCCAATTTTGCAGAAATCATAATAATAAATTCTTGTTTTCTTTTTGGATAAATAAAAAGCTTGTTTCAAAAAAGTTTCTTTTAATTGAGGACGAGGCATGACTATCACGTTAAACTTTTCTTTGATTTTCTTCACAATTCTTTTAATATCTCCGTCGATAAAAACAATTTTATTTTTAACTTTATTCAGATCTGCATTTAATCTGCTGTATTTATTTGCTTCTCTGTTTATTTCATTGGAAAAAACTTTTTCAACTTTGGAATTTTTTGCAATCACAATTGAAAACGGCGCAACACCAGCAAACATAACTAAAACTTTTTCACTTTTTTTAATCTTCGACGCTATTTCTTTTCTTTCGTTGCTCAAACGCGGAGAAAAATAAGTCGTACCAACATTAAACCTGAAAACGCAATTATTCTCTTTATACAAAACTTCTTTTGTTTTTTCACCTGCTAAATATTTTATTGATGGTTTTCTTAATCTTCCTTTAACTTTGCCGATTTTTTCCAATACAGTTTTAATAGAGCTATTTTCATTCAGAATTTTTTCTGCAAATTTCTTTTTGTCTTTTTTCTTAAAATCCCTCGGAAAATTCACAACTGAAATATTGCCTAAAACATCAAAAGATTTAATCCCCATGGTATAAAAAAAGAAAACTGTAATTTAAACTTATGGGAAAGTTTATAAAACAAAATCATGTTTATTACTTATGCAAAAAAGGATGTTATTTATCCCTGGATTAATATTTTTTCTTGGTTTTGTAAGTGCATATACTGATATTTTCTCTATTGGAGAAATTTTCAACAGCCTTGATCCTTCAACAGCTATTTTTGGAACACTTTGGGTGATTTTTTTTGCATTAATCCACTTTGCTCTATCGAGAGTTATGGTTGATAAAAAAACAGGCGGAACAAATAAAGCTGTAGTTAATGTAATCTCTTTAGCAGCATCTTTTCTAGCAACATATGGAGTATACAAATCAGGATTTGATTATGAAAATCTATTCTACAGCATAGGAATTTCAGTTGATTCATTAAGCAGTCTCATTCCAATTATCCTTGTTCTCGGAGTAATTATTCTGCTTTGGGTATTCAGATCAACATCCATCCTTGTTATAGGAATATTATTCATCCTAATTGCGATGTTTACAGATTTGGTGTATGAAGAAGGAGCTCTTATGACTATTGGATTTGTTTTGATTATTATTGGAGTTGCATTTAAAATATGGTGGTTTAAAAATCAAGAAAAATTCGGGCATAGGACTTTGGGATGGAGGTAGTGAAAAAACTAAAACCATTTATCAAGATCTCTTTGTTTATTTTTTTCTCTAATTTCTCTTAATCTTTCTAATTGTTTTTCAACTCGTTCTTCTGAAAAATCATGTCTTTCAACTAAAATTTCTTTTATTTTTTTTTCATTCACTCCATTAAATTCAAAATCAAAATCCCTAACATTGGGTTTATGAAAAAGCTCAAAAACTTCTTTCCACTCAAATCTATCTTCTTCAGGAAGACTCATAATTTGTTCTTCAACATTTTTAAAAATTAATACAGGCTGTTGGTATTTCTTAACAATTTCCAGAGCTCTTTTCTGCCCGATTCCTGGAATTCCCCTCGGATTATAATCTGTCCCAACTAAAATTCCCAAACAAATCAACTGATCCAGGTTTATTTCTAAAAAATTCAAAACTTTTTCCAATTCTATTATTTCAGGTTTTACTTCAACCCATCCAGAAAAAGTTTTTCTTTTTCTTGCAAGAGTCAGATTCCTGACTAATTTCAACGCTCCAAAAAGCAAGCTGTCATAATCCTGGCTCGCGCTCGCATAAACATCTTCTTTTGATTTGCACAAATAAGCAGCTTCAGCCTCTCCTTCGCCAGGAGACTGAACAACTGCAATTCCCATTGCTTTCAAAAGCTCTTTGCTTTCCTCAATCATTTCATTATCAAGTCTTGAAAGCTGACTGCTGTATCTTTTCATGCCTTCTAAATCCTCTTCTTTTTTCGCATCTTCATATCTCTCTTTTGCAAGCTCGCGATTTTCAACCCTTTTTTTATAAGTTTTATATTTAAGCTCTGGAGGCTCCCCATCAAAAACATAAACCATTTTAATCCCTTCTGAAAGAAGAGAAATATTCCTGTAAAAAATCCCAGACAAATGACTAGTTATTCTTTTTTTTGAGTCCATTAAAGGAGTTCCGTCTACCTGCCTTATAGTAGATAAAAATTGATAAAGAGTATTAAATGCATCAACACAAATCATCTTGCCTCTTAGTTCTGAAATCTCAATTTCTTTTCTCGGAATAATTTCGCGAATATTCAATCCCATATTATCTGTTATTAATGAATTAGAAATATAAATATTTATTGTCTTAAACATGACTCAGCATATTTTACTACATTATGAAATAAAGCTCCAACAGAAAGATCAGCCATATTATCCACAGAAGTTTTTCCTTGTTTACCAAATCTTGCAGGAAAATATTTTTGCAATAAGTTCCTTTTATAATAACCATCACTTGAAAAATCACAAAGATTAAGCCCTGCTTTTCCAACGTCTACTAAAAAGTCAGCACAAACTTTCTTTATTAGTATCTTCTTTTTATTTTCAGGAACTTGATTTGATAGTATCTCCTCTTCATGTTCAGAGCTTGGATTGCGAGGAACAAATCGGGAACTTAAAACAATTTCTTCTGCTTGCCCACTAGAATAAAGAGCTGAATCTTCAGGCTCTCTTCCTTGCTCACGACATAGGCGGTAATATGCCAAAGAATCCTGCCTAGCCAAAGCTTCTCTTAACATATTCTCAACATTCTTACCCATCCCCCTCTTTTCAAAAACAAGTATTTAAATCTTATGATAAGAAATTTTAAAATAAAAGAGAGAAAACAGGAGAGGTTAAGTGAAAATGCAATGTGGCACGACTGAAAGGAGTGAGTTTTTTCTTCGGCGTTTTTAGAAATTTAAATCTCCAATCGTTAGGGTGGGGGACGGCGCGCGTTATTTTTTCATAGATTTAAACCAATCAGATGATGGCTTTTGGAATAAGAAAACTAAAGCAACTATCTGCACAATCATTACTGCTATTCTCAGAATTATTAAAAAAGCACTTACTTCAATAGTGGGGGTCAAGTAACCATAGATTGTAAATGGAACCCCAAGTATAAACAAAACTAAATATGTAATTCTTGCCCAATTTTTACCTTGCCCAATTTTCCAAATTAAAAAAACAAGAAATAAGAGAGAAAAATAAAGTGTAAAAATTAACCCTCCTAAACCCAATCCAGAAGCATTATATATCTCTAATAAACTTGAAAAATTAAAAATACTGCTTATAACTCCAACAGCAATAACTATCCAAAGTAATGTTACAGCAGTAGAAACTTTATCAGGTCGGCTCTTTTTCTGTGCCATAATTAAAGATAAATTAAAGAATTATTTAAAGTTATCGTTTAGCGCGCCGTCTGGGTGGGGGATTGGAGAATAAGAGATTTAAATTTCAGCCGAAGAAAAAATTTCGTTGAACATCGCGATTAAACAACCCGTAGGGCTCGAGGTGGAGAAATTTTTCCCTCGTGAAACAGAGCTGGAAAAATTGCGGAACGCTCGAGAGTTTTTGCGTTAGCAAAAATATGGGTGTAAAAACCTGCGAGGATTTTCCTCTTAATCGCTGTTAGGCGTCCCGAACGAAGTGAGAGCCTGCAAGGCATGACAAGAAATTCTGAAAGAATTTCGCAGAGTTAAAATCACTTTTCTGGGGGGGGGGCAATTTATCTGACGCGTGCGTTTTTGAAAAACAAAAATAAAAAAATAAAAATTATTGTTGGTTATCTAAAAGATATTTAAATTCCTGACAAAACTTTAAGATATTCTTTGCTTTAAGAAAATCTTGGAGATAATCTTCGGTTTCAACTATATCTTTTCCTTTCTTAGTCAATTCCCATTGATAATTATTCCAATTTCCTTCTTTCTCTTTAATTAGTTTGATAACCCCAAAAGATTCTAAACTATACAAGAGAGAGCGAATAACTCTATCGTTATTATCTGGAAAAATTGTTAAATATCTTCCGCCATTCACTTTACTTATCTAGATCTTTAAGATATTTAACTTCCGAGTTATTTAATCCCAAAAGTCTTCCAGCGATAGACCCCGTCTGGGTTAAAATAATCCACTCCTGATTGTCCAATTATTCTCTGATATGAATTAACAATTAATGTTGATTCTGGAGTTGATATTCTAATACCCTTATCTACCGAATTAGACATTGGAAGAGGCACTTGGAAATTACTTGAACCAATTTTTCCAGTATATAATGCAGTTGCACTTAAATCTTCTAAACTTCTGACATCATAAGTAACCTATCTTGGCTCAGAGGTTGCATTAGGGATTTCATAAAGTTGTTGTTCTAATCTCATTTTCTAGTACCTCCTTTCAATTTTTCTTCTTCCCAAGCACTTTCAAATTTTTTATGATACTTTAACATAAATGCATTAAAATATTTTTTATCAAATTCCACCAGTTCATCAATAAAATCTGCTTCCTCTTTTTTTATCAAACCCTTGAATGCGATTCTTTTATTCTTTCTCACCAAATACATTATTCTATCTATCATTGATAAAAATTCTTTTCTTTCTTCTTCTGAGAGTTTTTTGTATTCATAATTGTGAATAATATCCATTGGTTGTGGATAAATCCACGCATAGATTTCTCCTATCCATCCGTAAAAAGTGTCAACCATTCTATTAATCATTTGTCTTGAAAATTGATTGCTTACAAAACCTTGAGAAAGAACCATGTCTTCGATATAAGAGATTCCATTAATTTCCTCAAAAGTAGATTTAAACCCCAATCTTCTTTTAGTTAATTCAAATTGTTTTCTAAGTTCTTTTAAAATTTCTTCTTTTTTGCTCATAATATCTCATTTGTTTTATGGTTTAATTATTTTTCTAAAAAATAAAAAAAGGCTCCGTGAGGAGCCATAAATAAATAAATTATTCTTCCATTTTGCTGTACGCCAACATAAGATCCTTAAACTTCTCTTGTTGTTCTTTTGGAGCTCTTACAATTAAAACAATACGATTTACTGTATAGACAATATCTATATCATACTTTCCTGTCACTACATGGTCAACACAATTTTCAAATCCTGTTGGAGAGTGAGAGTCTGAAATTCCTTCTTCCTTGCCATAGTAAAGAATACCATAACCGATTTTTTCCATTATTTCATTTAATGGTTTTTCAGTTAAAGCTTCTTTAACTAAAATATAGTAACTTCTTTTTTCGCTTGTTCCTATTGCTGTCATACGCATTGTTTCCATCTTCTTAACCAGAGCCGCTCCTAATTAATGGTTTTCCCAATCCATGAGGCATATAAACTTTCCAGCTATTTGGCAAGTTTATTGTGCTATGCCCTCCAGATAAATTTCCATCGCTATCTTTTTTATAGGTGTCATGTAAGGGAATATCTAAACCTTTAATAGGAATAAATAAACCATCTTTACTCCATTTAAAGTTTCCTCCTTTATCACCACCATACAAAGCACTAGCACTTAAAGATTCCAAATCTCCTACGACAAAGTAAGTTGTTTGTCTTTCTTGAGTTCTTTGCATTTGCATTGGTTGATACATTCCTAAAGTTTGTTCAAGTTGCATTCTTTTCGGTACCTCCTTTCAATTTTTCTTCTTTATTCATATTCTTTTGATTATTTTTTAGTTCATTTAGTTTTGGAAAATAAGAAAGGCTCCGTTAGGAGCCAAATAAAAAAACTAAATTACAATTCTAAATCTATCCCGAGTTTATTGGCTACTTTTTTAAGCTCAGTTTCTACTTCTTCTGGAGAACCAAGCATTTTCCCATACTCACTATCCCCCTCACCAAAACCATAATCTCCTAGTCTAAATAAAAATGAGTAGACCGAGGGATTTAATTTATAATCTTCTTCTTTAAGATTGATAACCATGCTCCAACCGTCTCCTAAATCATCTTCATTTCTTTTTCCAGTTTTTACTTCTTTTAAAAGTCTAGCTACAAATTTTAAGAGATATTCATCTATTCTTTCTTTAGAAATCCTATGATTTTGCAAATCATTCCATTCTTTGGGATACATTTCTTGGAGGCTCATTTTAACCACTACCGCTTTTAATTGTTGGATTGATTCTGTATCCTCCTTCACTCCGCATTCTTTCTTTAAAAGCCTCATGACTCTCGCCATCTTTTTGCACTCCAAGTTCTGTTTCACCAAAATTTTGTGGATTAATCAAGTGATAGAAATTAAAATTTCTATCGTTACTTTTGATATAATCATCCTTATTAATTTTGGCATACAAAGCACTAGCACTCAAGTTTTCTAAATCTCCAACAACAAAATAAGTCTGTTGTCTTTCTCTTTGTGCTACTCTTGGTTGATACATTCCTAAAGTTTGTTCAAGTTGCATTCTTTTCGGTACCTCCTTTCAATTGTATTTTTTTCTCTTGTTGAGAATATGAAAGCAAATCTTCTTTTGTAAATAATCTTTTGCCTTGTCTTAATACTAAAGCATTTGCTAAATAAGTTTGTGAATATCCTTCAAATTTATTTCTTAAAAAATCATCTTTAGAATTTTCGTCTCTTAATCTTTGCATACGAAAAGACCATTTTAGATTATGTTTTATTGCTTCTTCTGAAATTGGTTGAGATAAAACTTTTTGTCTTGATTGTTCAAAATAATCTCTATTCCCAAAAATAAATTCTCCGTTCATCAAAGGAATTAAAGTGCGAACATCAAAGTTTTTAATTCCTTTTCTTAAATCTCTTGGAGATTGCATTTTTGCATCTAAAAAATCAGAATGAGATTCTTGCGGATTTTCTCCAACAATAAAAATATCAATATCACTAAACTCATTTTTCGAACCATAAAGCAAAGCAAATCTTACATCTTTTAGTTTGTCTTTGTAAACATCTTCTAACAATCCTTTAACTCTTTCTGGAGTTGTTCTCCTTGCCATTCCCTGAGAATACATAGTCGCCAGATTTCCATACTCTTGAGAAAAATTAATTACAGAATCAACAGCTTCTTTTTCTTGCCTTTCTAAAGAATCATACTTCCTTTCAAAGTCATCTCTTAGATTATGTTCGCCTGAAAGTAAATGTTCTGTCCAGATTGCAAATAATTCGTATCTTCCTAAATTGTCTTGCCTGAAATTTTCTAATTCTTGAAAAGTTTGGTTTTGTTGTCTAAATCTTTGAATATCTTCTAAAGTAAATTTGCCTTTAGAAAATTCTTGTTTTTCTTCTTCTAAAAGTCTCTTTTCTAAATCAACTAATTTTCTTCCTGTTAAATTTTGTTCGCAGTATAATCCATGTCCAAAATATTCGTGAAATAAACTTAAAGGATTTTCTCCTTGAATTACTGCTGTTTGATTTCTTGGAAGATAAATTCCTGATGAATTTGGATTTAATCCTCTTTGTGTTACAAATTCATTCCATTGAGATTCTGGAATTTGTTGTAAAGAAGTTTGTTCTGGTTTGTAGCCTAGCAAATCTTGATAAAATTGGTTAGAAGAATCTAAGAGTGTTCTTATTTTAGGGGCTTGTATTTGAACTTGCTCCATTTTTGTTTTTCAAGAATTCGGCATCTTGAGGTGCCATCACCTCAAAATATAAAGATGGCACTTGTTTAAATAATTTTTGTTTTTCGTCGGTTTTAGCGCGCGTCCTAATGGGTGGGAAAGAAAAGTGATTTTAATTAGACATAACATCGGGGATAAGGAAAGTTCTTCTGACCTCGAGACTGGAGCGGAACCTCACAGGCTCGAGCTGGAAGAAGAATTTGGACGGAGAAACCTGCAAGGTTTCGGAATTGTTAAATTCCTGTTCTATTCTCCCGTTAGGGATTGATTTTTAGTGCAACGTTCCCGAAGGGAAAAAATCAAAGTTGGCGAGCGAGCGTCAGTTTAAACATCTAGGGGCAGGTGTTTACTATTGTATCTATAGAGTGGTAAATAAACGAAAGATTTATAAAGGTTGACTTTATACGATTTAATGAGGTAAACAAAAATGGGTCATTATCTTAAAGAAGGACAAACATTTGAAGATGTTGTTAGACAAGATGCTGAAGTTTTAAGAAAGGCAGGAGTTACACATCAGCAAGTTGGAGATGCTTTAGAAAAAGTTCTAAAAAGCTATAATTGGCATTCTGGTGGAAGAAATCAAAGAGTGAATGATATTCTTTCTGTTGATGCTGTAGAATATATGGGATTTGAAATTTGTCCATATGACAAGAATTTAACTGCATCAAGAGATTTCTTTGTAAGTGGAGTTCCAAATGGAAATAAAGCTGGAAGGTCTGCTGAAGATCCAACAATGGTTACAGAAATGATGCCTAATTTAATTAGAAAACTTCAATTTTTTGAAGGAAATGTACCATACGGTATTCGTCCTGAATGGGCAATTCAAGTTTATGAGATAGTTGAAAGAGAAGGAGCAAATATATGGGTTCCTCAAAAAAAATTAGTTTATGAAACTGGAGGTTTTATAGGAGATGTTTCAAGAGATTTTTATGGGAGTTTTGATTTCAGAGAAAATCCTGACCAAACATTTCAAATTGCTCCTGGTGCAACACTCTATATGAAAGGTGAAAGAGGAGTTATATTTGCAGATAGAGAATTTCAGATTACTCCATGTATGCAAATAGGTGGTCTTCCTCTTGAATCTTATTGTGGAAAAGTTTGGAAAGGACAAACTTTTGTCAACAAACATGATAAAGTGGTTGGTTAAACCCCTGCCCCCCTTATATTTTATTCTTAGACTATTTTAGCTCGCTCGCTAATTGAATAGAACATCTGGGATAAGGAAAGTTCTTCTGACCTCGAGACTGGAGCAGAACCTCACAGGCTCGAGCTGGAAGAAGAATTTGGGAAAAATCTGGTTTCTACAAAAGAAATTTCCGTAAGGAAAAAGAATTTCTTGTTTAAGCCCTGTTATCTTGTCCCGAGGGTATCGGCCCGAGAACGCAGTGGGGCAAGGAAACCGAAGGTTTCCGCAGAGTCGTTGACAAAGGACACCCTAAAATTTTAGGGCCTCTATGTGCTATATTTTACCTACTAAATCCAATCCGGGTTTGAGAGTTTTTTCTCCAGGTTTCCAGCTTGCGGGACAAACTTCTCCCTTGTGTTCTTTTACGAATATGGCTGCCTGAAGTTTACGCAAGAGTTCTTTTGCACTTCTGCCGATACTGTTATCATGTATTTCATACGCCTTCAGTACAGATTCAGGATCAATAATGAAACTGCCACGCAAAGAAACTCCTTCTTCTTCAATATATGTCCCAAATTCTTTGCATAATTTTCCAGTTGGGTCTGCTACCATCGGAAATTTGACTTTTTTGATAGCCGAAGAATAATCATGCCAGGCCTTGTGAACAAATGCTGTATCTGTACTCACGCTTAATATCTCTGCTCCTAATTTTTTGAATTCCTCATAATAATTAGCGGCTTCCTCTAATTCTGTAGGACAGATAAAAGTAAAATCGGCTGGATAAAATATCAAGACTAACCATTGACCTCTATAATCGGAAAGCTTAAGTTTTTTTATTTTCTCATTTTGGAATGCCTCTAATTGAAAATTTGCGATTTCAAGATCTGAAATTTTCTGATTAATCTTTATCATAATTTTTTACCTCCAATTATTTAGTTATAGTTCAGACCTTTTTATATTTTATCATTTTGGCGCCCGAAGTCAACGATTTCATATAACATCGCGATTAAGGAAAGTTTTTTCTTCCTCGTGGAGCGAAGCGGAACAGAGCTGAAGAAAAAATTTGGGTGGAGAAGTCTGCAAGACTTCGGAACTCTTTAATCGCTGTTCAACTCTCCCAA
>Ga0210057_1009665_pt1 | contig 11101 bp, 16 predicted proteins | sample CryGeyCG2114_010_2_FD_183968 | JGI IMG/M metagenome (GOLD analysis project Ga0210057, IMG submission 183968) | Groundwater microbial communities from aquifer - Crystal Geyser CG10_big_fil_rev_8/21/14_0.10 (SPAdes) (version 2) | ecosystem: Environmental > Aquatic > Deep subsurface > Groundwater ...
AATTATCAAAACTGGAAGATAAACTTAATGCCAAGCACAATTGTTTTAGGCCAAATCAAATTCGGCTACAACTGGAGAATTCTTAACTATTTCGGAAAGGTTATTATATTTATGCTGTTTTTTTTCAATTATTTCCCATTCTTCATCGATCCTTTCCCAAGGGAAAAGCGGATCTTTTTTGTACTCAATACCTAAGTTCTTGCATTCTTCATCGCTTAATTCCTTACAACAATTAGTCAAGGTGCCATAAAATGATACGTCTGCATCTTTTACAACATTTTGGTAATTATAATCCATATTTGAAGCTCCATAGATAATGCGACAATGAGGAAATGCAGCTTTTAAATCTTGAGCGGCAAATTTCGCTTGATTTCCGTAACAATGATTACCTTCAACAAGAAGGAATACAGGATCTTTCTTTAATACTTGTTTTTTGTTAACACCAAACATCCTTCGAAGTTCGCATTTATTTCCGGTAAAAAAATATTTGTACTGTACAGGGAGAATTGTAAGCATGTCGAGCTTATAGGCCAGAAAGGTAGCAGGAATATTGCCTCCCCGCAGTAAGGGGACAACAGCATCAATAACGATTCTATTCTTCTGGATATATGAAATTATTTTATTGGTTAATTTTATAAGCTCCAAGTTATACTCAGACCAACTTTGTATATAGTAGTTGCTCTTTTTATATTTTTTCAAAGCTTTTTTTAACAGATTGTCACTTTGCATAAGAGTATGATAATGATATTCCAATCATTTTTCCGATTCTACGCCGACCTTATGAATCCAGCAATAAATAATATCATTGCCGTTTATCCAATAGGTTTCTGAGCCTGCATCGATCTCAATGACTTCATTTTTATCATCAAAAGACACATTATGAAGATGCAGTTCAAACTCCACGCCATCGACGGTTTTAATGATAACAGCATTTTTATTATGCTATATTAGTTAGACAAGAGAAAGTGATCTTGTTTCTGTCCGATTGTTTTTTGAATCCTTTCCGAAATATTAAGTTCTTCAGGTAAAATACCAATAATTTCTATTCCAATGGGATTACCATTTTTATCTTTAGTAATAACATCATTTCTCGTTTTGGAATCAACCTCTTCTGTTTCATAAGCATCCTTTGGATCTCCCCACCATATATTCATGGTATTTCCGATTGGGTCGAAATATATTTTCAAGTGGTTTTTTTTTGTTGCCATACTATAGTCCCTTTCCGTTTAACTTTTGATGTTTTATACATCGTAACGATAAATCCCATGGTCTGAATATATTTTACCACAATAACCAAATACAGATTATCCCATCTTCGATAAAACAGAAGAATGTGTGAGTCTTGGATACTCTCTCTTACCTCTTCGGGATTTTGAAGAGTGGAAATAACTTCTTTTGTTGAGGTTGTTAATTCTGCATGCTTTAACTGTAGGATTTTTTCCCAATAAGACGTAGAAGTCCGAACAGTATTTCCAGTTACGTCTTTCGTTTCGAACAGTATTTCAGATTTTTGGATACGAGACACAATTACATATTAACATAACAAATTGAAAAAAAGTTTTACCCTCTTGACATCCTACTATCATACTAGTATACTAGTAAAAATCTATGAAAGCTTCTTATGAATTCAAAGAAATGGCAAAGTTACTTGCCTCCATTACTTCTGTCGAAGAGATGGAGAATTTGTTACTGGGACTTCTTACGCCAAAGGAGCGGGAAGAGTTACCTAAACGGATCCAAATTGTTAAAATGCTCAAAAAAGGTATACCTCAACATCAAATAGCCGCAAGACTAAAAGTAGGTGTGGCAACTGTCACTCGTGGAGCTAAAGAAATTCAACAGGGAACATTTAAAAGTATTAGTTAATACAATGAAAATCGAGATTCATCACAATATTCATCAACCCTCTTTTAATAGCTGGCGGGCTATCTGTTGGAGGGTTGGTCTGTGGTCTAATTAAAATTCCATAATTTGAACACAAATAAGCCCTCTAAAAAGAGGGCTTTTTAAAATTGTTCAAAATTATGAAAAAAATACCACATATTCAGTTTTTTAATAAACATAAATATATTAAGTTGGACCAGAATGTAGATTTTTTTGAGTTATTTAAAAATATTGAAAAAGAATGCAAAACATGCTTTTTATTTGAATCTCTGGGAGAGTATAGTAACCTATCACGCTATTCAATAATCGGATTTGATCCGCAGTATATTGTACGAGCTCAAGAAAATAAACTAATCATTAATAATGAAATTTATCAATGTAATAATCCTTATTTTGCACTCAGAAAATTTATTCCTCAAAACTGCATGTCTCGTGAATATGAAGGTGGTTTGGTAGGTTATTTGAGCTATGAATGTGCCAATTTCTTTGAAAAAGATCTTAAGGTAAAAACGCATGAGATGTTTGATCCGTTTATGTTTGGAGTTTACGTCGACGGTCTAATTTTTGATAAAAGAACCAGGAAAATATTTTATTTTACACACGGGGAAAATAGACTCGCATTTGTCAAAAACATCTTGAGAAAAAAAACCAAAAGACAAAGAGTAGTGGCAGAATTTACAGGCTATTCGTCAACACAAGAAGAACACAAACAAGCTGTTTTGTATGTCAAAGAACAGATAGAGAAAGGGAATACGTTTCAGTGTCAGGTTGGGTTCAAGTCGGAATTCAGAATCACCGGAGATACTCTTGAACTCTACAACAAATTACGGAATATAAATCCTTCTCCGTTTATGTACTATCTAAAATTTGGGAAGAAGAAAATCATTGGCGCAAGTCCTGAGCTATTATTTAGGCTTAAAAACGGATATATGGAAACTTATCCTCTAGCAGGTACTGCAAGAAGAGGCAAAAACGGCAAAGAGGATCTTTTACTTTCAAAAAATCTCCTTAATGATATAAAAGAACGCGCAGAACACAATATGCTGGTGGATCTTCACCGCAACGATATCGGTCGTGTGGCGGAGTTTGGCAGCGTTTCTGTACGAAGCTTGATGGATATCAAAAAATTTAGCCATGTACAACATATTTCAAGTGAGATTGTTGGTCTATTAAAAAATGGCGAGGATATGTTTTCAGGACTGGCCAGTAATTTTCCGGCAGGTACTTTGACTGGAGCCCCAAAAATAGAATCAATGAAAATCATAGACTGTATTGAAAGTGAGGCGCGTGGACCATACGGTGGAGGGGTCGGGTGTTTTAGTTTTAACGGAGACTGCACTTTTTCGATAGCGATACGTTCGTTATTTATTTTAGGAGAGTACGGATACACACAAGCTTCGGGGGGCATTGTGTACGATTCTCAACCCGACAAAGAATATGATGAACTGCTTAAGAAATCTGCAGCAATGAGGGAGGTGCTTGGAGTATGAAAGTCCTCATCATCGACAACTTCGATTCGTTTACATTCAATCTCTATCAATCCGTTGGCACGATTCTTAGTCGAAAAAATATTCAGTTTACAGTTGAGGTTAAACGCAACAACGAAATAACAATCAAAGAGGTTGAGTCAGCATTTTATAGTCATATTATTATCTCTCCCGGGCCAGGCAACCCAAGCGACATAGAGTATTTTGGTGTATGCGCCGATGTTATTACTCAAATCGGAAAAGATACTCCTGTTCTTGGCGTATGTCTTGGAATGCAGGGAATGGCTCATTATTTTGGTGGACATGTTATAAAAGCAAAACGCCCAATGCATGGAAAGACGAGCTTAATTAGACACGACGGAAGAGGTGTGTTTAAGGCCATTCCTCAAAAGATTCGAGTGATGCGATATCACTCTCTTGTTGCAGAGCCACAATCATTGCCTGCATGTTTAAAAATAACGGCAACAGTAATTAAAAAAAATAAGCAAGATCCGACTGAAATTATGGGATTAAGGCATAAGGATTATCCGATTGAAGGTATACAGTTTCACCCGGAATCATTTGCCACGGAATGCGGAATGCAGTTATTACAAAATTTTTTAAAAATATGACGAGCTTTAATCAATGTCTTAAAAAATTAAAAATTGGGATAAATTTGAATCAAAAAGAAGCTTTTCTATTGCAAGAGAATATCATAAGTGGCCGTTTAGCAACAGAAGAAATTCTAGAAATTTTTAATGCATTTGAGAAAAAAAGTATTACTTTTGAAGAACTGTCGGGAATTGTGCTGGCCACAAGAAATCATATGATTTGTTTGAGAACAGATTTCGATGTTCTTGATACATGTGGTACTGGCGGCGACGGGTTAAATACATTTAACATCTCTACGGTAGCGGCAATAGTTTGCGCAGGCGCCGGTATCCCGATTGTCAAACATGGGAATCGTGCGGCAACTGGCATATGTGGCAGCGCTGATTTACTCGAAGCTATCGGAGTTAATATTCATCTCAACGTAAAACAATCGTTACGATGTTTGCAAAAGTGCGGAATGGTATTTTTATTCGCTCCACAGTTTCATCCAGCATTAAAACATGTAAGTCAGGCTCGGAAACTATTTGGAAAGAAGACTTACTTTAACATTATTGGTCCAATGCTAAATCCGGCTAATGCAGCATTTCAGGTTATCGGAGTTTCTGACAGATCAATAGTCGACATAATGGGACAAACACTCATGAATAATGGTTCAAAGAGGGTAACCATAGTTTTTGGACAAAACGGTATGGACGAGATAAGTACCGAAAGCGAGACTTCTGTAACGGAATTTGGTCATGAAAAATTATCCAAAAGTTATTTGATTCGTCCAAATCATTTTCAATTAAAAGAATATCCGATTCAAAAACTTCAAACAAAATCTATTAAAGAAAACGCAAAAATCTGTCTTGATGTTTTAGAAAATAGGGCAAGGGAGAGTCATATGAATGCGGTTCTTCTCAATGCCGCTTGTGGGGTCATGACTTTTGGAAAAGCGAAAACAATGCAAGAGGGAGTAGAAATTGCCCATCATTCAATCGAATCCGGAAAAGCACTCCTCAAACTGAAGAAGTTAATTGAAGTTTCAAATACTTTATGAGAAGAAATATTTTTTTAGAAAGCATTAGTAATCCAAAAATTGGAGATATCGCAGTTATCGCAGAAATTAAATTAAAGTCTCCATCGACCGGCAGATTAGGAAAAAGAGATGACATTGTAGATAGAGCCAAACAATATCAACAAGCATCGGCTGATGCAATATCGGTCGTGACTGATAAAAAATATTTTGGCGGCGATGTGAAGATGGTTTCAATTGTGAAACAGACCGTTGATATTCCGGTCCTTCAAAAAGATTTTATCATCGACGCATCTCAGATCTATGAAGCAAAAAAAAATCAAGCAGATGCGATACTTCTTATCGCAAAACTTTATAAAAATGATCAGCTGAACAAGTACTTAGACCTGTGTAATGTTCTCAGTATTGCACCTGTTGTTGAAGTCTATGATGAAAAATATTTAGGAAAAATTGGAAATGCAAAAATAATTGGAGTCAATGCTAGGAATTTGCAGGATTTTACCGTAAATATTGATAAAGCTTGTACGTTGATAAAGAGATTGTCAAAACAATTCATTGTTATCGGCTTCTCCGGAATAAAATCAAGACGTGAGGTTGAGTTATATAAAAATGCCGGTGCAAAAGCAGTTCTTGTCGGAACAAGTCTGATGAAATCAAAAAATATTAATAAATTCATTAGAAATTTAAAAGGAATATGAATGTGCTTGTAAAAATTTGTGGAATAAAAAATCTAGTAGATGCTGAAATAGCAATTCAAAATGGAGCCGATTATATTGGACTTAATTTTGTACCTGCATCTAAAAGACGTATTTCATTTGGAAAAGCAAAGAACATCATCGAAAATATTAAAAGATCTACAGTACAAATTGTGGGTGTGTTTCAGAACCAGCCAGCCGCCAAGGTCAACAGAATCAGTCACGAATTACAGCTTGACTATGTTCAACTACATGGTTCAGAAAGTCCGCAATATTGCCAGAAGATTTCAACAAAAATTATAAAAGTATTTCCGCTGGAATCGGATTTCGATCCAGATGAGGTATTACTTTCAATACAAAATTATCAGGTTGATTATTTCCTTTTAGATCGGGGAAAACAAGGTGAAGGACCGGTTCTTCAAAGATCGTTATTAAAAAAAATTGTAGAGAAGTATCCGATTTTTATCGCCGGTGGATTGAACACTCAGAATATTTCAGAAACAGTCCGTGTAGTCGGTCCATTTGCAGTCGATGTCAGTGGTGGGGTCGAAAGAGACGGGAAAATTGACTTTAAAAAAGTCAGGCTTTTTATTAAAAGCGCTAAGTCTATTAATCATTACTAATCATATGTTTTTTTCATATAAAACTAAATTTGATGCGGATCAGTCAGGTCACTTCGGTGAATTTGGAGGTAGATATGCTCCAGAAATGCTTATTCCAGCTCTGGAGGAGTTGGGAAAAGAGTATCTTAAAGCAAAAAAAGATCCGAAGTTTGAAAAAGAATTTTTTTATTTATTGGAGCATTATAGTGGTCGACCTACACCTCTTTATTTTGCGAAAAATTTAACTTCACATTTAAAAGGTGCAAAAATATATTTAAAAAACGAAGGATTGAATTTGACAGGCGCCCATAAAATTACCCATTGTATCGGTCAAGCGCTTCTCGCAAAAATAATGGGGAAAAGACGTCTAATTGCAGAAACGGGAGCTGGACAACATGGTGTTGCAACAGCAACAGTTGCGGCAAGGTTTGGATTTGATTGTGTTGTATACATGGGCGAAGAAGATGTAAGGCGCCAGAGACCCAATGTATTTTGGATGCAGCAACTTGGAGCAAAAGTTATTCCGGTAACTTACGGAACAAAAACATTAAAAGATGCGGTGAATGCTGCTCTTAAGGACTGGATTACCAATGTAAAAACCAGTCATTATGTATTGGGTTCAACTCTTGGACCGCACCCTTTTCCTTCAATGAATAGAGATTTTCAGTCCATAGTCGGATACGAAGTAAAAAAACAAATCAAAGAACTTGAGGGAAGGTTGCCCGATTATCTTGTGGCCTGCACAGGTGGAGGCAGTAATTCAATGGGATTATTCTACCGGTTCTTAGAAGAAAAAAATGTAAAACTCGTAGGCGTTGAAGCAGGAGGCAGAGGAGTAAGTAAAGTTGGTGAACACGCAGCGCGTTTCTCAGGTGGTAAGGTAGGAGTAGTACAAGGATTTAAGTCTTATTTTTTACAAGATAAATATGGTAATCTTTTGCCCACTCACAGCATTTCAGCTGGTCTGGATTATGCCGGCGTTGGACCACAACTGGCTTATTTACACCTAAAAAAAAGAGTATCTTTTGTATCAGCTTCAGATAAACAAGCTATTTATGCTTACAAACTTCTCGTTAAATCAGAAGGAATCATACCGGCTTTGGAGTCTGCACATGCCTTAGCTCACGCTATTAAACTTGCCCCAACATTACCAAAAGATAAAATTATTGTCGTCAACATTTCCGGGCGGGGAGATAAGGATATATTTATAATTGCCGAAGCTCTGAAAGACCGTGAGTGGCTTGAGTTTTTAAAAGAAAAAGTTACAAATCATAATCATCATGAATAATATTGATACGCAAACTGAAAAGATAAAAAAATCGGGGAAATTGGGATTAATGACTCATGTTGTTGTCGGTTATCCAAGTTTAAAATCTACAGAATATCTGATTGAAGTACTAGTTCAGGGCGGCAGCGATTTTATTGAATTACAGATACCATTTTCAGATCCGCTAGCCGACGGTCCTCTCATCATGCAGGCAAATGAAGAAGCCTTAAAGCAGCATATTCATATGAGAGAGGTATTCAAGCTCCTTAAGAAATGCAAAATGAAATATAAAATTCCCTTTTTACTTATGGGATATTTTAACAGTATTTATAGTTATGGAGTAATGCAATTTTGTAAAGACGCCAGTAAAGCCGGAGCTTCTGGATTGATTATTCCCGATATCCCACCGGAAGAAGAAAAATATGAACGTTTTTTTCATTATTGTTTAGAAAATAATTTGTATCCAATCCGAGTCCTTTCTCCGGCAAGTACTCAAAAGCGAATTATGATAAATTCATATCTCGCAAAAGGATTTCTGTATATAGTGAGAGGTTATGGAGTAACTGGTAGTTCAGTAAAATTAGATCGAAGATTCAACAAGTTTATCGAGGGCATAAGAAAAAATATAAAACTTCCATTAGCGATGGGATTTGGTATTTCGACAAAAAAACAGATTTCAGCTTTAAAAGGCATTGCTGATATTGTAGTTGTTGGAAGTGCAGTAATAGAACTAATAATAAAACAAGGAATAAATCTTGACTTTAAATTTATTGAGAGATATGTGCGTTCACTTAAGGAAGACCGTTAAACCTAGCGCTATCACAACGGTTCATTGAATAATACTGTTGCATGAAATTACTACTTTAGAATAACTGGATGTTCTAAACCTCTTTTAAAAGTTGTGGTACAGATTGGAAACCGTACTACAGGATAAAAATGGGCGGTACACTGAAAGTATTATTGCAAATTCAGAGAACCGCCCTATGTGGAATTTTAGCAAACTTTTAGGAATCAGTTCGTATGAAGTTACCAAATTTTATCAAGACAGAGAGTGTATATTTGTCCAACTTCATCCACGCAGAATTACTGCTGCATGTACCACCTGTGGAAAGATAAGTTCACGAGTAAAAAGTTATGGAAAGGAACAAAGTATCCAGCATGGAACGATTCTAGGGAAAATGGTGTATATATTTGTCAGGAGAAGACGATTTCTCTGCAGAGCTTGTAAGAGAGTATTTTCAGAAGATCATCCACTCCTAAAAGTACGACAGCGAGCAACCATGAAGCACAAAAAGGAAGTAGTACTGAATTTATCGGATCGATCATTTTCTGCAGGGACAAAGAAATATCATGTCTCGTACTTCACCCAACGGAAATGGCTGAATGATGTAATATCTCAGGAAGTACTCAATTTTAAGCATGAGGAACAAGAAGGTACTCCTTTTGTATTGGGAATAGATGAGGTGTCATTTGCGGGACGGGATATGGTCATAACCATTGGTAATATTACCAAGCATCGATTGAAAGGCGTGCTACACTCTAAACGGAAAGATGAACTGAAAAAAGTCTTACGATCATTATCTCCCAAGGTCAAATCCTTGATCTCAGAGGTAGTTATTGACATGTGTAATTTGTATTTAAAAGCAGTTAAAGAAACTCTTCCGAATACTTCTGTTGTAATTGATCATTTTCATGTTATCCAGGATGCAAATCGAAGGATCGATCAGGAGCGACTCCTCCTGCAGGATATTTTCAAAAAAAAGATACCTCGATACATTTTTACGAAAAACAAGGAAGACTTGAACCGTAATCAACCCTCTCTTTTAGCAGATATTGTCAAAAAATATCCGGAACTTACCATGTTTTACCAGACGAAAGAAAGACTGCGAGATATGTATCGGTCCGAAACGAAAGAAGAAGCAACGGATAAGCTCCGTACCATTATCCTTTCGCTTACTTCAACTGATGATGGAGAACTGATCACATGGGGAAGAACCTTATCCTACTGGAAACAGTACATCCTTAATTACTGGAATTCACGATCAACTAATGGATTTATGGAAGGAATACACAACAAAATGAAACTCATCAAACGCATTTCGTTTGGATTTCGAAACAAACAAGTCTTCATCTACAAAGTGATGTTATCGGTCTTACTAGCTACTACTCTATTACCATACTTAAACTTATAGAACCTCATTTTGGTGACTGACTGGGGATTTCACAGATCGAAATGTGCTGGTGATATAATCTACATATGAAATTAATCGATAAAATGATTTCTATTTCCGAATTGAAGCAAATGTCTCAAAGGATTTTTGGAGGACTTGTTAAGGCGGTGGTTGATATTAAAAAAGAGACTATGGTAGTTGACGCTGCAATGCACGCAGATGAGGAGCAGGTGCTTCTGAAACAAGGATCAAAGCAGGATGATTTATGGGGAATCAATCTGTATCCGGAATTAACTGGCGACGATTTTATAGAGTTTGACTCAATGATAAATGTACGTCCAAGACTCAATAATTTTTCCAGAGATATTGAAGATGAAAAGCTTAGAAAAAAAATAATAATAATTGTTAACAAATTAGTCAAAAAATGAATATCTACCACACCGACTTAGTTTCTCGTTGGAGTAATTTTTCCATCTTTGAACAGATGGCCAATATTGGAGCTGAAGTGGGGAGGACTATGACTTGGCGCAAAAAAGGGAATAATAAAATGAGTAAGGATGCTTTTTATAGAGCGTTAGAACTAATAGATTTTACAGTTGGAGATAGTAAAAATAAAAATTCGCTCAAAGAAATATTAAGAATGCGAGAGATATTAGTTGATTATTTTGTTGGAAATAATATTTATAAATCTAATGATTCTGCGTGGAATAAATATTTCTTATATTTTAATGTAGCGGCTCGACGACGCTAGTGGTGAAAAAAATTTAGTAATTCTGGCAAAAGTAAAATATATAGATTTTTTTAAAAAAGAAAATTAAAGGAGTTAAATTTCATTATGAGAATTCATTTTATTTGCACAGGGAATACCTATCGAAGCCGAATGGCAGAAGCATATCTTAATTCTAAACGACTTCCTGCGATTATTGTCAGTTCGAGCGGAACTTATGCCAGCGAAAATTTGAATGGCCCTATTAGCTGGGTCGCAGCTTGGGTGCTGAAAAAAAATTCATTGATTGGGTTCATGTCATCTCATTGGACACTGACAACCTTAGACATTCTAAATAAAGCAGATAAGGTCGTATTTATCAATGATGATAACTATGAATTTTGTAAAAATGAATTAAATTACGATGGAGTTAGTTATGAAGTTTGGAATGTTTTAGATATTCCGGTTGGCTTAAATGGTGATGTAGAGATAATGAAAAAAGCTTTAGAAACATATGAACAAATTCAAGAAAAAGTTGGTGAGCTAATTGCAAGTTTTTAATTCCTACTGTTTAAGTAACTCAATAAATATTTTGGGTCCTTAACGTTAATACCATCGAACCGGAAAACGTAACTTTTGAGTCAATTCTAATCTGGATCTTTAAATTAATGGATGCGTATGGT
>Ga0210057_1009666_pt1 | contig 11099 bp, 10 predicted proteins | sample CryGeyCG2114_010_2_FD_183968 | JGI IMG/M metagenome (GOLD analysis project Ga0210057, IMG submission 183968) | Groundwater microbial communities from aquifer - Crystal Geyser CG10_big_fil_rev_8/21/14_0.10 (SPAdes) (version 2) | ecosystem: Environmental > Aquatic > Deep subsurface > Groundwater ...
GACTGCCGCCCTTTTACCGGCGTAAGACGCCCCAATAGCCATTATTGCGGCCGCGATTTCATTTTCCGGCTGGATTACTTTAATTTTATACTTATCTTTATGCGCGGCTAAAAAATGCAAAATTGAAGTAGCCGGAGTCATAGGATAGGCGATATAATTTTCCAGTCCAGCGCTCAGCATTCCTTCGGCAAACGCCTGATTGCAGTCAATTAAGCGGGCAGTTCCTTTTTCGGCTGTCTTAATTTTCAGTTGCGGCCAATTATTATTTTTAGCGTATTCAAATCCCTTGCGTGCTAAAATTATGTTATCTCCGGCTTTATTTTTAAAAGTATCCTTAAAAATTTTTTCCAACTTATTTAAGGGCAACGCAAAATAATATGCTGAAGCTCCCAAGGCGACCGAGGTGCGCGCTAAATGATGAGCGTTTTGTTTTTTAGTAAACTCACTCATCGGCAAAGCTAGATAATTTTTTAATGCCTTCGGCTTATCGCCGTCAACAATAACTATCCCTTCTTTTTTTAATTCTTTTTTGTGCAAATTAACCGTCTCCTGATTAAAAGCGATAATAACGTCAAGTTCGCTCAAACTATTAAATACTTCTTTATTGCTAAAACTAAGCGAGCAGCTATTGTGCCCGCCCCGTATTAAAGACGGGTACTCAAAAGAAATAAAAAGCTTTTGGCCGCATTCCAAAAGAAGCTTGGAAAAACTTATCCCGGCTTCTTTAACGCCGTCTCCGGCTTCCCCGCCCATGAGGATAGTGTTTATTTTATTATTTTTCATTTGCATGATAATTTTTATTTAAAATTACGCCACTGTTATTGTCGCTGTTGCCGTAAAAATTAAAATTGTCATCAAAACCATCCAACCAGCTGTCCAGAATAATAAGGCCATGCCTTCTTTTTTCTGCCCTTCAAAATAAAGATAAACCGGACGGCCTAAAACTAATGATGATGTTATAAGCACTGATATTACAAATAGCATTAAGAACATTACCGGCTCCCAAAAATTCTGCATTTTACCGAATATTCTCTCTCCATTCTACATTAAATAGGCAACACCGGATACGTAAATAAATACACCGACTGCCTGCAAAAAAATTTGCCAAATTAATTTTGGATTCTTATATATTATTTATTTACTTAAATATATAATAATTTTAACATATAGTTGCAAAAAATAGCAATAACTGTTATATTTTCAATAATGCGGGTGTCGTATAGTGGTAGTACGGGGGTCTCCAAAACCTCTGGCGGGGGTTCGATTCCCTCCACCCGTGCATATAAAAATAACCCCGACTTTTATAAAAGGCGGGGTTATTTTTATTTTTAGCTTTTATTTGGTTTCCTTGTGAACGGTGTGCTTTTTGCAGGAATTGCAGAATTTTTTTAAATTCAGGCGTTCTTTTAGGGTTTTTTTATTTTTATGGGAGTTATAATTCACTCTTTTGCACTCGGTGCATTCAAGCTTTATCATGCTGTCTTGGGACATATTGTTTATTATTTATTAATTAATACTTGGTTAATTTACTATAATTTATGTTTAAAGTCAAGCGATCCTATTATCTTTAAAATTTTCAATTTCTAATTTTCAATTTTCAAACAATGACTAAATTTATAAATTTTCAAACACAACGCCGAGTTTGGAAATTGATTCATTAATTAATTGAAAATTGTTTAGAAATTAAAAATTGAAAATTAAAAATTTTATTTGGTATCTTCAAGCAACAATGCCGGCCTCAACCCCAAAAGAATAACAATTGCTAAAAATAAAAATAAAAACTGGACAGGAAATATCTCTAAAACTATTACAGCGAAAATTGAACCAAACAGCCAAGCAAATGGGCGCACATTGCGGAATAAATCTATCAAGTCCATATCATGGCCGTCTATCTGCTTAAAAAAATAAACATCCTGCATCGCCTCGACCAAAGAAGCGCCAACGCGGGTCATAAATAGAATAGAGGTCCAGACTAAAAAGCTGGCTGAAGTTATAAAAAATATTGAACCGGTAGCTGCCATCATTATTATCAATCCCACTACTAAAATCTCTTTTTCACCGATATATTTATCAGCAATTTTTCCGGCCGGCATCTGAAAAATGATAAATGGCAATAACATAATTGTAAACATAACTCCGATTTGGCTCCAACTGAATCCAATATGCTCATGCAGATAAATAGGAGTGTACAAAACCATAGTGCAGTAAAAAAAACGCAAGACAAACGCAACCTGAAAAATCTCTCGGATATTTTTATTGCGCTCAAATAGTGCTAACAACTGTTTTATATTTCTGCTTTTATATTTTATTTTTTTATCCGACATGGTTCGTTTTGCATATATTAAAATAAAAATTATCGGAATTACAATTAAACCGGCAACGATATATACAGCGCTATAATTATTTCCTTTTGCTAAAAATCCCATGATAGTCGGAGCCATTACCCAGGCAAAATTAGCCATAGTTAAAAAAGTAGTCCGTACCCTGCCCGCATGGCGGTTATTTGTTATATCCTCCAAGAATACATCTAAATTAACTACGAACAAGCTAAGGCAGATAAAATGAATAGTGTAAAATAACAAAACTGCCGGCCAACTACTTAAAAACGCCAAAGTTAAAGTAGATATTATATAAATTAAAATTAATAATATGCTGGCGCCGTAATTTGTTATTTTTTTAATAACACTAGGATAAAAAAACTGAATAATTAAAGTCGCGGCAGTTGCTATAATTATAAACAAGCCAATAAAACGCACTCCCACGAATTGCTCTAAATACGAAGATTGAACATAAGAAGGCAGAGCCATTGAAAATGCCCAGAGGAAACTAAATAAATAAATTAAGAGAAATGTTTTTTTGTTTTTAAGCATAACAGTGAACAGTAAATAGTGAATAGTAAAAAGGGTTTTAAATTAATAAGCTTTCTTTACTTTTTCAATGGATTGAATAATGCCACATATTAATTTGTAACCTTCAAAACTTATAATTTTAATTTTATTAAATTCTTTTTCAGTTATATATTTTAAATCTTTTGCAATAATTAATTGATTTTGTACTTCTGTAGCTGATCCTCTAGCGATGGCATAAAACCTCACTTTATCTCCAAAATAATATCTACCAAATCCTTCGGCAATATTAGAGGTAATGGAAACAACTGCTCGACGAAAATGTTTAATATTAGTTTGCATACCACCTCCTTAGCCCTATTCACTGTTCACTATTTACTATTTACTCTATATTTACTATAATCATTATACAATAAAAAATTGTAATCTAAAAATATGGTAAATATTTATATTTTCACCAGCGTAATAATTATCTCTTTAATTTCATTAGTGGGCGCTATCACCTTGGTTATTAATATTAAAAAATTAAAAAAAATACTGATGTTTTTAGTCAGCTTTTCAGCCGGATCTTTAATCGGCGGTTCTTTTTTGCATTTATTACCGGAATTAATTGAGGAAGAAAAATTTAATTTAAATTCATCATTATTAATTATTGGAGGTATTTTACTTTTTTTTATTTTGGAAAAAATACTTCATTGGCGCCATTGCCATATTCCCACTTGCGATGACCATCCGCACCATTTAGCTATGATAAATCTAGTCGGTGACGGATTGCATAACTTATTAGACGGCATTATTATCGCAGCGGCCTTTTTTATTAATCCGGCAACCGGCATTGCAACAACCGTTGCCGTTGCTTTACATGAAATTCCGCAGGAAATCGGAGACTTTGGAGTTTTAATTTACGCCGGTCTGTCAAAATTAAAAGCAATATTTTTTAATCTTCTTTCTGCCCTAACAGCCATTATTGGCGTCGGCATTGCCATTCTTTTTCAAAATTATACGGAAAATTTTACCGCAATCGCCGTTCCGCTGACTATCGGAGGGTTTATTTATATAGCAACTGCCGATCTTATACCGGAATTAAAAAAAGAAGACTCGCTTTTATCTTCCCTAAAGCAATTTATCGGGATTATTTTGGGAATTGGGATAATGGCTTTGTTTTTGTTAATGGAATAGAATAAAAAAACAACGGATATAATAATACTTCCGTTGTTTTTTATTCTAATAAAATATAATGTAATATTTGTGATTAAATTTGCCAATCCCACAGCACCTAAGCGCAGCTTTAGCGGGCGGATTTTTGCGGGCAATTAAAAATTCAAACCTGTTTCAAATGGAGTTAAATCACATAAATCATCCTGACAGCCCATCTGATTCCATTCATAATAATCTTCCGGATTTCCTTCAATCGCTATTACTAATTTATTTACATCAACAAACTGACTGATTGTATTCCTGATTTGAGCTTCAAACTGCTGATTGCCGCAGGAAGCAGAAGCGTTGGGAGTAATCTCGCGAATATCTTTTAAATTAATATAAGCGTTCCCGCCGGTAACTTTAACCCACTTTAAAATATAAAGCGTATCGCTGGAAAACGGTGAACTATAGCCGGCTTCTTTTTCTTCTTCGGTTGGTCCGGAAAAAAGATGAAATAAAGCCGTGGAAATCATTTCTTCTCCTTCGGCTGCTTTGCGCTCGACCGGATAAACTAGACTGCAGTCTTCTTCGCCGTCTTTAGAAAAATAAACATTAAATGTCTGGCCTTCATTACCTAAAATAGCTAAATCTGCATTTTCTTGGCGTTGTTTTTCTTGCTTTTCTTTGGCGGTTAAATTTTCATCATTAATTGTGCCTTCCTCAGTAATTTGATCTTTTGAGCCGTTTTGTTCATTATCATGCTTTTTATTGGCATACATAACTCCAGCAATAGCAATTGTAACTATAATTGCAACTAATAAATACTTTTTAGATCCACTATTATTACTGTTTTCTGGAATATTTTCTCCTTGATTTTGCTCCTGATAAATATTATCGCTATATTCCTGGAGCAGTTTTTCTTGTTCCATATTAAAAATTAATGATTAAAATCCGTAAAAACGGAAAAAATTATATAAAATTAATTAACTTCATTTAAAACTAACAAAAAAGCGTAAAAATGTCAATAAAAAGGCAGAAATATTAATTTCTGCCTTAAAATTTGTTAATTTTTATCTATTTTATTTTTCTATTTCTGGCGCATACTTATTTCTTCATCTTTTAAAACAGGGGCTGATTCTACATCAGAATCTTCTAAAATACCTGGCATCGGCCTTATAACTGGCTCATTATCACCTTGCCGCTCAGCTTCATCCAAAATCTCTTTGGAAAGAGGCACTATGACATTTTGCATATAAAATCCCTCGGGCCTGTCTATTATCGGGAAAATCATGGCTGGAACCAATAATTCGTTGTTTTCGTTATTTGCGTATTGCCAAATCTTTACATAAAAAATTTCCGGGGTGCCTAATTTTATTTCTTTTTCTTCTTCTCCTTCAACATTCCAATACCTTCTGTAACGCCCTCCCTGCTCGGCAAACTTAACTATTCTGCTAAAATCTGTCTCTGCTTCGTATTCAGAAGATAAATAATCCTGTGAGGTGTAATTCCAAATGCTGGCAACTTTATTTTCACGAATATTTACTCCAACATAAAGGCCGTAAAGTTGTCCACTTTCTTCATAAACTTTTTCACCATTTATTAATAACGGATATATAACGCTTATAATATCATTGGCGTACTCAGCATTATACTGCTTCCAACTTTGATCAACTACAGGACTATTGTAGTAATTCATATCAATTCCCCGCTCTTTAACAAACTTATCAGCAATTTTTATTAAAACTTCATCAGCCGGTACATCTTCTTTTTTGATCTGCAGTTTTTCATAGCATGCTTGATCGCCGGCGCATTGGTCTGCCGGCTGTGGCCAAGTCTGCCAATTCTGATAAATAGAAATCATTCCCTCTTGTGGATTAATATTTATCATATATCCGTAATCCCGATCTTCAGTAAAATTAATATTTTGCAATCTCAAATCAGAAAAACTGCCTAAATTAAGATTGCCGAAATTCAAATTGCCTATTTGGCGAGCAAGCGACTTTGCGGCTTCGTCTCCTTTTACACGCTTTAAAACCTCTATAGTGGATTTATCTTGGTTCAATTCATCCCCTTGATAAATAAATTTATAATTGACGCTATACGGATTTGGCATGCCGATAATCATAGACTCAGACGCTGCTCCGCCCCCGCCGCTGCTTTGGCTTCTAGCTTTATCTTCTTTAGCCGCAACAGAATCATTTAGCGCTGTTGGCGCTGTTGCAGCAGACCCGGCTCCTTTACCCAATACCTCGTTGCTTTGCGCTTGAACATTACTTAAATTGCCAAAAGCGTTTTTTCCTACTTTAGTAATCTCCGGAGCAAAAGCGAACTTTGTTTCGTTAGGAGTTAAGAGTCCTCCCTGCCAAATTATTATTGCCAGCGCAATAACCGCTATTCCCGCTCCGGCATAAGATATTTTTTTCATTGTAAACATATTGGTTATTTCATAAAATAAATTATTTATTGCTTCATTTTTATTTTTTTGAAGCAATTCCACGCGCAATTTACGAGCGAATTTTTTATCGAATTTAGTATCCGGCCGCGATACTAAAAGCTTATTAATTATCTCAATTAATTCTTTTTCATTTTCTTTAAAGCTTTCATCAATCGCATATAAATCTTCTAGTATAATTTTAATTTTTTTGTCCATATATTACTTTTGTCATCCTGAGCCGTAGGCGAAGGATCTAATGCTGCTGATTTGCAAATAGATTCTTCGCTCGTTCCTCGCTCAGAATGACAAAATATGTCTTAGTTCATAAACAATATTAATAAGGCAATAATAAACTCTTTCCTTAGCTGCTTCATCACCCGCAAAAATATCATCTTACAGCTCGCCTCGCTCTTCCCTATTATCTCGGCAATTTCTTTATAGCTCATCTCCTGCCAAACTCTCATAACAACAATATCGCGCTGTTCTGATTTTAATTGGCTTAAATATTTTTTTACTTCTGTTAATTTTTCTTTATTATCTAAATCTATTTCTATATTGCTGTTATCTGTTAAATCCCATGCGTCCTCAATATTAATATTCTGTTTTCGTGTCCGATAATAGTCTATAACAGTATTGCGCGCGATTCGGTAAATCCAAGAGGAAAAACTGCCTTGATTACCAAATTTATTAATATTTTCTAATGCTTTCTTAAATACAATACTTACGAGATCTTCGGCCGTCTCTTTGTGCTGAGTCTTAAAATAGACAAAATCGTAAATTTTTTTTATATAGCGATCGTATAAAATGCCGAATTCCTCTTTATTTCCCTTTTGACAATGCAACACGATCTCAGCTTCATTAATTTCCATTAATAGTATAAATTTATTTGTAATCTTCTTTAAGTATACTATATTTTTATAAAATTATTAAAATTTTATCAGGTTTATTGCGATTCTCCTGCTTATAACTTATGGCTTATGATTGCATTATATACAACGATGCTAAAATAAAAAAGTAACAAAAATAAAAAAACAGGATTATTAGTCCCGTTTTTTATATCATGTAAATTAATTTTATCTAAAATAATAAAACAAAATTAAAATAACTAAACTATAAACTCCGGCAATAACATCATCAGCGACAACCGCCCATGGCCTGTTTATCTTATCAATCTTTTTTAAGCCAAATGGCTTTAAAATATCAAAAAATCTAAATAGAATAAAAGCAATAAAATACCAATCCAAGCTTAAATTTAAAATAAAAACCGCGCCGGCGGAAACTATCATGCCGGAACACTCATCAATTACAATCCATTTCTTATCGTACTCTCCGCTAATATATTTTTTTATCAAATAAATTCCCGACCAAACACTTATTATTAATAATGCAGTAATAATCACTGCTCTTAACCATAAATTTTCAGGCAAAAATAATGATAATATAATTAAAAAAAGTATTGTTAAAAAACTACCGGCAGTGCCCGGGCATTTCGGCATTGAGCCAATATACCCCAAAGACAAAAAAAATTTTGCTGATTTTTCCATATTTAAATTATACGCCACGATAAATTATTTAACAAATAAAAAATCGCCAAATTGGCGAAATTTTTTAAAAATATTCTACTATAAAAATTAAAATTACTCACTCCTTAAAGCGTCAACTGGATCAAGTCGGCTGGCTTTTAAAGCTGGGTAAAAACCGAAAAAAATACCGACTAAAACTGAAAAGGAAAATCCGAGCAATGGTCCGGTAATTGAAGATGAAAGAGATATTAAATCAAATGAAGAAATAATTGGAATAGCGGCTTGGCCAATAATAATTCCGATTAATCCCCCTATGGTGGATAAAATAACAGACTCTAATAAAAATTGGCTTAAAATATCCCCCTGTTTGCCTCCAATTGCTTTGGCAATGCCTATTTCTTTGGTGCGCTCGGCAACTGTAACAAACATAACATTCATTATGCCGATGCCGGAAACAAGTAAGGTAATAGCCGCTATTAAAGTTAAAAGAATTGACATTAATTGGGCGGATTCTTGGGCTGCGCCGACCATTGAACCGGCGTCCATTACTCTAAAATCATCTTCCTGGCTTTCTTTTAATTTATGCTCTTCCCTTAATATATTTGTCAGCTCTTCTGTCGCCAACTCCACATTATCAACCGAATCTGCCTGCACATTAAGCATAACCGACCCCTCATTTCCTAAAATACTCTTTTGAGCTGTGGTATAAGGTATAAAAACTGAATCATCAACTCTCATTGGTCCTATACTTGTTCCAACTTCATTGAACACTCCTACAACTTCTAATTTTTTGCTTGAAATTAAAATAACAGCGCCTATTGGATTTTGCCCATCAGGAAATAACGTCTCAGCGGCTCCGCTCCCTAGAATAGCGACTTTATCCTTATTTTGCAATTCATCTTCAGTAATTAAACGCCCGGCAGATAATTCTAAATTGGATATTTTATAATAATCAAGATCAGAACCGACAATAGATAAGGAAGCGCTGGTTGCGCCATAGGAAATACTGGCATTTCCCTGTATTGCTCCGGTCGCAAGCTCAATGTGCTCTCCTTTTTCTTTTAAAACTTCAGCGTCTCCAACGGCCAGTTTTGTGCTGGATGTGTTTCCCCGCCCGCGCATGCTCATTACCATAATTGTTTTAGCGCTCAAACCTTCAAATTGCTCATTAACCGCCTGTTGTGCCCCTTGGCCAATGGCAAAAACGGCTATAACAGTAGAAACGCCGATAATAATCCCTAGCATTGATAATAAACTGCGGGTTTTCTTAGCTAGTAATGATTCAAAAGCCATTTTTATAATTTCCAGCGCCATATGTATTTATATTAATAATTTGAGTGCAGTTTATAATTATTACTAACAACCTTGCCGTCGCGCAAATAAATTATGCGGTCGGCATATTTGGCGACCTCTGTCGTATGAGTAACCATAATAACCGTCCGACCCTGTTTTTTAAAACTAGTAAATATATCCATTACTTCCAAACCGGATTTTGAGTCCAAAGCGCCAGTCGGTTCATCAGCTAAAATAATTTCCGGATCATTAATTAATGCGCGGCAAACGGCGACTCGCTGCTGCTGTCCGCCCGAAAGTTCCGTGGGGCGATGGTGCAACCTCTCTTCCAAACCAATATCTTTCAGTAATGACTTTCCTTTTACCTCTCGCTCTTCTTTTTTCTTTCCCGCATAAAGAGCCGGCAGAGTGACGTTTTTTAAGGCGCTTAAACGGGTAAATAAATTAAACTGCTGGAAAATAAAACCCATTTTCTTATTGCGTATAAAAGCCAAAGTGAAATCATCTCGCACGCTTCCTATATCTTCACCCTCTAAATAATATCTTCCTTCTGAAAGCGGGTGCAGACAACCGATAATGTTAAGAAGAGTGGTTTTCCCTCCGCCGGATTCGCCCATAATAGCCACGAATTCTCCTTTCTTTATATCTAAATTTATCCCGTTCAAAACAGGAACCTCTTCTCCGTTGGATAAATAATAGGATTTATGTACATCTTCTAATTTTATTTCTGTTTTATTATCCATTTTAGTACAATATTTTATCTTCGGCATTTAAACCGGTTATTACCTCTACATATTTACCGTCGGTAAAGCCGGTTATTACCGGCACCCATTCTCCGCTCAACATCTTAACGGATGGCTTGCTTTCAACATTCCTAACGGCTTCAACCGGCACGACTAAAACATTATTCGCTTCCGCAGTCACAAAATCAACAAAAGCGGTCATTCCTTCCCGTATTCGCGATTCATTAGCATTATTAAAAACAACCCTGACTAAATAAGTCACTACGCCGTTATTGCCCGTTTCAGAAGTTAATGAAATAAAACTAATTTCACCCTCAAGCTTTAAACCGTCAACGGCGTCAAAATTAGCGTAGGCCTTTTGGCCGGTCTTGATTTTATTAATTTCAGCTTCTTCAATGTTAACTTCTATAAATAAAGTATTATTATTGATAATGGTGGCTGCCGGCTCGCTGTCATTGCTTAAAATAATATCGCCCGCTTTATAGCTAAGCATCGCCACTACGCCGTCAATCGGCGAGGTTAAAGTCGCTTTTGCTAGATCGTTTTTAGCTTTATCAAGGTTAACGGCCGCGCTGGTTAATGATGATCTAGCGGATGCAAGTTCGGAATCGCTGATGGGAGCCAATAATTCCCGATGGCTTATCTGCGCCTGTTCTAAGGATATTTTCTTTGCTGACAGGCCTGACTCTGAATTAGCAATATCACGTGCTGCTTCTTTTTTTACCGCTTCCAAATTTTCTAAGGCATCCTCATATGCCTCTCTATAATCATCTAGCCCATCTTTTGCGTCCTGAATTGCTCTCTCATAAGTATTCAAACTGCTTATTTTTGTATTGATGCTGGACCGATTGGAATTTATAGTTGATTTAAAACTATCTAGCTGCGATTGGGAAAAATCAGATGATGTTATGGTATTATTAAGTAAAATTTGCATTTCATATAAATGATTCTCTATTAAATTTAAAACTCTGTCGGCCTGTCCAGCCGCTGCATCAATATCACTATAAGAACTTTTATAAGACAAAAGAGAAGCATAATTATCTAAAATATCTTTTACGTCTTTGGAGCTCTCATAACTTAATTTTGCCGAATAAAGAGAAGATGAATTCTTAACGCCTAA
>Ga0210057_1009669_pt1 | contig 11097 bp, 9 predicted proteins | sample CryGeyCG2114_010_2_FD_183968 | JGI IMG/M metagenome (GOLD analysis project Ga0210057, IMG submission 183968) | Groundwater microbial communities from aquifer - Crystal Geyser CG10_big_fil_rev_8/21/14_0.10 (SPAdes) (version 2) | ecosystem: Environmental > Aquatic > Deep subsurface > Groundwater ...
AAAAGACAAAATATTGTTAGAATTATCAAAATTTTTATATTGAAATACGTGCGTGTATCCAAAAGTATCTTTTTGACTGCCATTATTAAACCGAGCAGCATTACCACTAGTAGTCACAGTATCAGTTAAAATATCACTAACAATAAAATAATCATTGTTAAAAATAACACTATTATTTGAAGAATTTCCTTCAATAAAAATCAAGTTATTATCTTGGTCACCTGAAAACTTGCCAAACCGCAAAGTTCCATCTCTTTGAGTATTAACAAAAGGAACTCTGTATTTTAATCCTTCAAAATTAACAAATTCAATATAATATTGTTTATCTCCTTCAGGAACAAAACTAACTGGTGTATTTCCAGGTGAAGTTAAACCATCAAAAACAAGATCAAAATTATCACTCAATAAACCTGCTCTTTGAACTAAATGATCACTTAAATGATCGCCAGGTTTTAAATAAATATTTCCTTGAGGAGATCTACCGTTTAAAGTGTAAACAATTTTATTAATACTTGCTCTATCACTTACAACTGTTGCAGAAATGCTTACTTCTGCATCATAAATAATTTCTCCATTGATTTTAACACTACTGTCTTTAGTAAGTTCATCTCCGTAATTACTATCATACAATTCAATAGTTTTACCATTCAAAAAAAAACGAACAATATTGGGAATATCAACGTCATTAGTTGTTATAACATCCCTCACACTGATATTTAAACCCTGCATTTGATAATAATCACCATTTTTTAATCTTGGAAGAGGTTTATCATTCACTTCAAACAAAACATCTTTATTAGTTATCACTTGAGCATTAATAGTGTAAATTCCTGAACTTAGAGAATAAGTTTTAGGTTTATTCTCTTCAAGTATGGCCTCAAGTTCTCCATTCATCAGAGTTATTTTAACTTCTCCTGCTTGAGTAGCATCTAAACTGGCATTAGTTATTTTAAAGGGAGTTCCCAAAACATAAACAGTTTTAGTATTGATAATATCGGGCAAGTTAGTTTTTGTAGATGTTTTATTAGTTAACTTACTATTCAAGCCTTCATCAAAAATTAGATTATACTTGAGAATTTCGTCACCTTGATTAATTATAAAATAATCGCCAGGTTCTTCATTCTCATTCAAATCAAAGACTGCTTTAATACTATTAGAGCTAGAATTGAACTCTATTTGCTGTGTGTAACTTGTTTTACTGTTTGTAAAAATATCACCACTTTCAAAAATATTTAAATCTTCATCATATACAGAATTTTTTACTGCAGCAATAGTCTGATTTAAACTTAAACTTTGCAAAGGATTGCTGAAAATAATTTCTTCAGTAGGTCTAGTATAAGTAATGCTTGCACTTTCTTGAAGTGCTAATGCTATATTAAGCAGTGATTGAACCGTTTCAGGTCTTGCATAATCGCCAGCAATTAACGCAAGATTTGCAACAGGTGTACCTGCACTCATAAATAATTGTCTAATATCTTTAGTTGTTTTGCTGATACTAACTCCAGTAGGTGTAATGCCCGGTGATTTAGGGGCAGGAGGAATTCCTGTTTTTGCTTGAACATTGGCAGCAGTAACACTAGGATTGCTTCCAGCACCATTAGTGGTAGAATCGACAGTTATACTGCTCGTTTCATTTGATCCGCTTGCAGCTGCAGGAGCATTGCTCGCTGCAAAACCACTGAAACCAGTAACATTAAATGTTAATTTATCACCAGTACACGTAATCGCATTACAAGCAGGACTTGTGCTGCCAGTACATTGTGTGCCATTAGCAACAATATCTGCTGCGGATTGAGAAAAACCCGACTTAAAAAAAGGATTAATGCCAGTGCAGGTGCTAATATTAATTGTTATGTTTGCGCTAGAATTTAAACCGCTCATTTCTATCAAAGAAACATTTATGCTTACAAAATTTTGACCTACTGAAACGTGTTTTTTTAAATCTACAGTAGATGCATTTAATTGTTTTAAAAATAAAATTTCAGTGCTTAATTTATTACTTGGACTTGTATTGGTTAATCTCAAATTTTGAACTGTTGATAAGTTATTTAGATTGTTAATATTTGTGCTGTTAACACTTCCAGCGTTTCCAGTGAATGAAGTGTTTAAAGCAGTGAAAACTTTAATTGTTTGAGTTGAAATATTAACATTAGTCAAGTTTATCACTCTGCTTCTATTAAGTATTGTTGGAGCAGTAAGAGTTATATTGTGGGGTGTGGCAGTAACATTCAAAGTTCTGTTTTGAAAACGATCGATTAATAAAGTTTTATTGTATCCATTCGTGTCAGTTGTAAAGTTTGCTTCAACAACGTCACTACTATTAAAAATATTTACTCTAACACCACTAACAATTCCTCCTGAAAAACGATTAACAGTAATAAATAAAAAAGATTTAATATTAATTCCTCCTGTTGATCCTACATCAAACCCGATTTTTGACTTATCGAAAGTAACATTAGTTAAAGTTGCATTACCTTTGTTTATTTGAAAATTAGTTGTTCCTGTTGAAGTAATTAAGTCATTGGTAAAATTATTTTTTGTTCCAGAATCTAAATAAACACCATAAGCACTACCTCCCTCGGAAGTAGTCACATTATTGGATGAAAAATTATTGTTAATCGAGTTTTGAATCAGTAAGCCCTGACTTCCTCCGCCGATTGTATGAATATTATTCAAATTTATAATGCTGTTATTAGATCCTAAAATGTAAAGTCCATAACCATTACTTCCTGTTGTTGTAATATTATTTCTTAATACTCTAACTCTTGCGCTTATATTAATATCAATTCCATGCGCATTAGTTTGAGATGTGTTTATAATATTATTAAAAAAAACACTATCGTTGCAATTAAATCCACAAACAATTCCAGACCCACCATCTAATATGGTTATATTGTTTTTACTTATTGTAGTGTTATGACCGTTAGTTACTATTCCGTGAAGGTTCGTTGTTATATTATTGTTAGATATATTATTCAAGTTAGATATAGTAATCAAGTTAATTCCTCGACCATTTGTTGTGCTAGTGGTGTTTATATTGTTAAACGTAATATTATTTATACTGGACTCCACTAATACTATTGCATGACTTGTTGTTCCAAAAGTAGTTATATTATTATTTGAAATATTTGTGGCACTTCCTGTTATTAAGTGAATCCCGTAACCATTTGTAGTGTTAGCACCAATTATAGTATTATTAATAAGAGTTATACCGTTCACAGTTCCAGACATGTTAATTCCTGAAGTAAAATTTTTTATTGCTTGAAAATTCTTAATAACCACATTATCAAAACCGCCCGAGTTAAGTATGCCCGTACCATTGCCCGTACCATTAATGCCTAATCCTCCACCATCCAAAACAATATTGGATGCGTTTATTGTTAATGCAGAAGCAGTACAATTAGTATTTGTCACAGAATCTGAAGTTGTCAAGGTTTTTGATCCTGTTATTAAATCTCCACACGCACAAAACTGACCCTCACTACACCTGCCTGCAACACTTCCCAATATAATGTAGATTGTTCCTGTTTTAAAGGGAGTGATTTTGAAGCTAGGATCGCCTATAATAATATCCGCAAGACCATCATTATTAATATCGGACGCGAGCACTTCTTGACCAAAAGTTTTACTATTTCCACTAGAACTATAATTACCAAAAAAAGTAACGTTGGAAATGCTTTCACTAAAATTATAACTTTTTAATCCTGTGGCGCCATAAGTTAAATGCAATTTACCGCTTATAAGATCTGCAAAAACACTAGTGTTTATTGATCCCGCTATGAAATCTCCAAAATTATCATTATTGAAATTGCCAGTTGCTATTTTTTGACCATACTTAGTGAGTGTTTCATTTCCTTTAATAGTTATATTATCATTTAATTCTACAAAATCGATTGTTCCTGTAAGAGCAGAACCTCCTAGAACTATATGAACCATTCCTGCAGAAGGTATTCCCGCAGGGTCACCGCCAGTATTGCCTATTATTATATCATCATCACCATCATTATCAATATCTATTGCGCCAATGCCAATACCTATTTCGTCATTACTTGAATTTCCTTTAATGGTTAAATTAGCCGTATCCCCTTCTCTTAATTTTACTACTCCTCCAAAATTAGGTTTTCCATACATAACAAAAATAGTTCCGGTATCAATTCTTCCACCAGGACTGCACTGATCACACCCGATTAGCATATCATCAATATTATCTCCATTAACATCTCCAACAGCAAGATCTCGCGGGATTATATCTGAAGATGAATTTCCTTTAAAAGTGAAATTAGCACTGAGTTCAGAATGATTAATAATTCTCGGCCAAGTTGTTCTTCCGTAAAACATATACACTTCTCCTGCATTAGGTATTCCTCCCGGATCTGCACTAGAAGATCCTGCAAGAATATCCTTTATCCCATCATTATTAAAATCTCCTAGTTTAATTCGAGACATTCCAAAAGTTCCTCCGCTTTCATTTCCACGAATAGTTACATTAGGAGATACAGTTAAAAGATCTATATTTAAAGGTAAATTTGAAGCTCCAAAAAAAATGTTAGTCTTATTTAGCGATCCTGCGATTATATCATCAAAATTATCTCCGTTAACATCGCCAATTGCAAGAGCACTTCCCAGTTTATCATTAGTCTCATTACCTTTTATAGTTACATTGGGCGAAGAAGTTGCAATACTGATCGTGGATGGCCAAGTAGTTCTTCCATAATAAATATAAATTATTCCTGGAGCAGTTAATCCGCCAAAATCTAAATCCGTGCTAGAAAATGCTATATCATTAAAATTGTCATTATTTATATCTCCCACTGCAATCTGGTGATTTTTGCCTATAAATTCTGAAGTGCCATTAGGAATGAATGTTACGCTAGGCTCAATATTGTTAAAATTATAAATACTGGGTAAGCTGCCGGCATTTACTGTTATAACTAGTAAAAATAATAAAATTATGATTAAAAATGCTAATTTCCCCCTCATTTTTTGATTTAACTATAAATTAAGTTTTTTATTTATAAATATTTCTTGTTTTTAGTTGTCTATATTGAAAATTCATGGAAAATTAATATTTTAATAATTATTGGTGTTGGAACTTTTATGTATTCAAGAAAACCATCCTTTCTTTTTTCCTAAACTTTTTTGAAAATCTTCCAATAATTGTTTTTGTTTATTATTAAGTTTTGTAGGAATTCCAATACTAATTTTAATTTTTAAATCACCTTTACCAGTCCATCGCATACTAGGCAAACCTTTACCTTTTAATCTGAGAATTGTTTCATCTTGAGTTCCGCTTGAAACTTTAAGTTTTGTATTTCCTTCTAAAGTTGGAATTTCAATTTCTCCACCAAGACATGCAAGAGTAAATGGTATTTCTTTGTAAATCCATAAATCATTATCTTTGCGTTCAAAAACTTCATGATCTTCAACGTGAACAATAACATACAAGTCACCATTGGGCGCGCCTTTTTGTCCTGCTTCGCCTTCTCCAGTAACTCTTAATCGAGTATTATTTTCAACTCCTGCAGGAATTTTAACTTTAACATTTTTTTTGCTTTTAATTCTTCCTTCACCAGTGCACGCACTGCACACATCTTCAAAACTTTTTCCACTGCCTTGACAATCATGACAAGTGCTAGTAGTAGCAAACACGCCAAAAGGAGTTCTTTGAGCTTTTTTAACACTGCCTTGACCATTACATTCGGAACAATGAGTTATTCCAGTACCTCCTTGACCATTACAATCTTCACAATTAATTAAAGTAGAAAATTTTAATTCTTTAATCACTCCCGTATTTACTTCGTTCAATGTTACATGTGCTTCTGCAACTAAATCATTACCCGGTCTTGATCTTTGTCTTCTTCCAAAACCTCCAAAACCAAATCCGGAAAATAATTCTTCAAATACATCACCAAAATCAAAATTTTGCGTGAAATCTTGATAATTAAATCCTCCCCCACCAAAATCAGCAGTACCAAACTGATCATATTGTTGTCTTTTTTTATCATCGCTCAATATTGCCGCTGCTTCACTTATTTCTTTAAATTTCTCTTGAGCATTTGCTTCTTTACTAATATCAGGATGATATTGTTTAGCTAATTTTTTGTAAGCTTTTTTAATTTCTTCTTTACTAGCGTTTTTGCTCACTCCTAAAATTTTATAATAATCTTTACTCATAAAAATATTAAAAACTCCGCGCTGCGCGCTACGTTTTTAAAATTTTTTTGGGGTTTAATAGTCATTTGTTTTAACCGATAAATCAGGATTGTGTTTTGAAAGTTGTGATTTACTATTATTAATATCGAATAGAACTAATTTAATCGAATCTTCCTTTAACTTTATATTCTTCTTTGTTAAGTATTTCATTAATTTCGTTATCATAAGAGTTCAATAGTGCAGGTTTTTCGTTTTCTTTATACTTTAAATAAATATACGCTCCAATCAATGCAATAATAGCGCCTAATACAAGATTGTTTTCAATCATAAAAAGTAAAAAAATGGTTAATATTTATTAACCTTACTCTTTCTTAGCATTATTTACTTCTTCTGCGTCTACAACTTGTTCTTTTTTTGGATCGTGTTCGTGTTCTGGTGTTTCTTGTGCTTGCTGTTTTGCTTGCGCTTCGTAAATTTCTTTTCCAATCATTTGCATAGCTTCATTTATTTCATCGAGTTTTTTCTTTAATCCATCGTAGTCTTTCTTGTTTTTAAGTTCTTCTAATTCGTTTAATTCATCTTCTACTTTTTTCTTTGTCTCTGGTTTTATTTTATCTCCGAATTCTTTTATCTGTTTTCTTCCTTGATAAACAATTGCTTCTGCTTGATTATCTAACTCTATTTGTTCCTTGATTTTTTTATCCTCTTCAGCATGCGCTTCTGCTTCTTTTCTCATTTTTTCAATTTCAGCATCACTTAAATTACTGCTGTTAGTAATCTCTATTTTTTGTTCTTTACCTGTGCCTTTATCTTTAGCATTAACATGAATTATTCCGTTAGCGTCTATGTCAAAAGTTACTTCTATTTGAGGCATACCTCTAGGTGCTGGTGGAATTCCTACGAGATCAAACATGCCTAATTCTTTGTTGTCATTAAACATAGGTCTTTCTCCTTGTCCAACTCTTATAGTTACAGCAGTCTGATTATCTGCAGCAGTACTGAATACTTGTGATTTTTTAGTTGGAATGGTTGTATTTCTATCAATTAATGCAGTGAACACACCCCCTAAAGTTTCAATACCTAAAGATAATGGAGTCACATCTAATAATAAAATGTCTTTAACATCTCCCGCTAAAACTCCTGCTTGAATTGCTGCCCCAATTGCAACTGCTTCATCAGGGTTAACACTTTTATCTCCATCTTTGCCAGTTATTTTTTTAACAATTTCTTGAACTTTAGGAATTCTTGTTGAGCCTCCAACAAAAATAACTTTATCAACAGTTTCAAGAGTTGAATCTTTCAAAGCTTGTTTAGTGGGACCTTCTAATTTTTTAAGAATAGTTTCAATTAATTCTTCAAATTTAGCCCTAGTTAACTCAGTATTTATATGCTTAGGTCCTTTTTGATCTGCAGTTACGTAAGGTATGTTTATGCTTACTTTTTGTTTAGTGCTTAATTCAATTTTTGCTTTTTCAGAAGCATCTTTTAATCTTTGCACTGCAGCAGGATCTTCTTGTAAATTAATTCCTGTTTCTTTTTTGAAATTATCCATTAACCAGTTCATAATAGTTTCATCAATATCATCTCCTCCTAACTTGTTATCTCCGCTAGTTGATTTAACTTCAAAAACTCCGTCACCTAATTCTAATACTGAAACGTCAAAAGTTCCTCCTCCAAAATCGAACACTAGTATTGAATGTTCATTACTTTTGTCTAACCCATAAGCCAGCGCAGCAGCTGTTGGTTCATTTATAATTCTTAAAACATTAAGTCCTGCAATAGCTCCTGAATTTTTTGTTGCAGTTCTTTGCGCATCATTAAAATAAGCTGGAACTGTTATTACTGCATTAGTAACTTTGCTCCCTAAATATGATTCAGCATCTGCTTTTAATTTTTGTAAAATTTTTGCACTTATTTCTTCAGGAGTAAAACTTTTTTCATCAATGTCAATCTTGAATCCTGTATCTCCCATGTGACGTTTAATGCTTCTAATTGTGTGTTTAGGATCAATTATTGCATTATTTTTTGCAACTTGACCTACAGTGGTTTCTTCATCTTTCATGTGAACAACACTAGGTGTAGTTCTTCCTCCTTCAGAGTTAGGAATTATTGTTGCTTTTCCACCTTCCATAACTGCGACAGCTGAAAAAGTAGTTCCTAAATCAATACCTATAGTTTTACCTGGTTTAGCGTTTGTTTCGTTTGACATTTTATTTTTCCTCCGATTTATCTTGTTCTTTTGACATACAATCATCTATTTTGTTAACTTTTACTTTTGCATGTCTTAATATTTGATCATTTATTTTGTAACCTTTTTGAAATACTTCAATGATTTCATTATTATTTTTTTCAGGATCATTTGCGCTCATAATTGCTTGATGAAAATTAGGATCAAATATTTGACCTAATGATTCAAATTCACTAACTTGATTATTATTTAACAATTCTTTCAATTGGGCATATATTAGTTCTATTCCTTTTTTGAACTCTGATTCTGATTGTTCATTATTAAATGCAAGTTCAAAATTATCTATTATTTGAAGCAATTCATATATTATATTTATTTTGCCTTGTTGTTTAATTTCTTCAAATTCTTTCTCAACACGTTTTCGATAATTTTCAAAATCTGCTTGCAATCTTTTTAGTTGATCTAAGTATTCTATATTTGTTTTTTTGATTTCTTCTAATTCTTTTGTTAATGTATCAAGGGCTTGAGAATCTTTCGATTTTTCAGGGTCATTGATTTTTTCTTGATCTTCCATTTTAACACGGATTGTTATTTGTCATTTATGAATTTTGTTGATCTAAGATCAACTAAAACTGGTGTAAACGCTACAAGTATATAAATATTTCGTTTTTTCTGGGAAAAGTTTAAATAATCTGATATTGAAATAATCAAAATGCACATCAAAAAAAGAATAACAATCATAAGAATAACAAGGCCTGCTGAACCTTCATTTAATGAAGTATTGCGCTGGTTTGGAGATAGTTTAGGATTATTTCATTTAAGAGATAAAGATAAAAGTTGTTTTAGAATATTTTTAGAATTATTAAAAAGCGCAAAAACTGGCGTGGGATTATCTAGTGATGAAATTGCAGAAAAAACTAGTTTATCTAGAGGAACTGTCGTGCATCATTTAAATAAATTAATGGAAGCAGGATTAATAGTGCAACAAAGAAATAGGTATTATTTAAGAGATCCAAGTTTAGAATCATTACTCAATCATTTGAAAAGAGACTTTGAAAATACATTTGAAGAATTAAGATTTGCAGCCAGAGAAATAGATAATATACTAAGATTAAGAGTTTAAGTTCTAATAAAATTTATAAAACACTACCAACTCTCACTTTTTATCACTTTTTGGGTCCGTGGTCTATCGGTATGACGCAACCTTGACTCGGTTGAGATACCCAGTTCAATTCTGGGCGGTCCCATTAAATTAATTTTTTTATTAAAAGTGAGAGAAATTATAGTGCTTAAAAATTAAGCACTATGAAAGATAAAAGTGAGAGTTCAATATTGAGAGAGTGAAATGGATTTTGAAATAAAAACATTAAACGATAAAAGAGAATTAAGTTAATTGTTAAATTTTATCAGTTCACAAGCATTGAGTTATCCTAATTATTCTGATTGGGTTTACAATGTCTGCAGAACTGATTTAGATGCAGGGTATAAAAAAGCGTATATGGCCTGGCATTCTGGGTGTATCGTCGGAGATTTAGTGTTTCAACCTGACAAATATTTACCAAGAACGTTAGAACTTAAAAATTTAAGAATTCACCCTGATTTTAGAAGAAGAGCATTAGGTTATTTTTTGATAAAACAAGTAGAAGCTGACGCAAGAGGGGTTTTTGATCAATTAATAATTGATGCCGATTCTAAACAAAAGGACATTCATCATTTGTTGACTTTTTCAGGTTTTCAAGTATTAACTAAGCAACACTTGTATGCAGAGGATAATTTAGATTATATATTTGTTAAATCTTTAACTAAACCTGGAACGGGTTTGTGGACTCCATGAAAGCATTATCACTAAAACAACCATTTGCAGAATTAATAGTTAGTGGCAAAAAAACTATTGAATTAAGAAATTGGAATACGAAATTTCGCGGAGAATTTATAATTCATGCATCAAAAACACTTTACAACTCTTCAATGGAAAAAAATAATTTCAAAACATTACCAACGGGTTGCATAGTAGGTAAAGCAACACTTGTTGATGTTAAACACTATATAAATAAAGAAGATTTTGAAAAAGATAGAGATAAACACAAAGCGAGTTCTGATTGGTGGAATGAAAAAGGTGTTTACGGATTTATCCTTGAAAATGCACAACGTTTGCCTGAAAAACCATTAAAAGGACAACTAAACTTTTTCGAAATCAAATATTAACTTTTTTAGCGATTTTAACTTCCAACACACCATTTTTGTAATTTTTAACGAAGCGTTCTGAAGCAGTCTCAGGCAATGGAATGCTCTTATAAAAACTAGTGACTTCTTTACAATAACTAACTAAACCAGTTTTAAGATCTTCTTTTTTAAGTTCAGATATTTTGTTTACTTTAACTTCTAATAAATTATGTTCAAGAGAAACTTCCAAGTCAGTTTCATCTAAATCAGGTAATTTTATTGTTGCAACCCAATCAGTATTTGTTTCGTAAAAATCTTTATCAACAGGACAGTGATGTAAGTTTAATAATTTACCTTCTTCTTGAAATTCTTTTTTTTCAAAAAAATTATGAAATAATTCGGCTATTAACTCGCTTTTTTTAATCATAAGAACACTATTTAACAAATATTTTTAATCTTTATGCATTAATCAACTTATAACATTAATAAGTAATTAAGTGAAGAAACCCTTATGAAAGAGCATCATTGTAGAACTTTAGGAAAAACATTGAGTTATAGGATTAGTTCTTCATTAGTGACTTGTTTTGTGGTGT
>Ga0210057_1009671_pt1 | contig 11095 bp, 8 predicted proteins | sample CryGeyCG2114_010_2_FD_183968 | JGI IMG/M metagenome (GOLD analysis project Ga0210057, IMG submission 183968) | Groundwater microbial communities from aquifer - Crystal Geyser CG10_big_fil_rev_8/21/14_0.10 (SPAdes) (version 2) | ecosystem: Environmental > Aquatic > Deep subsurface > Groundwater ...
AACTGTCAAACCCCGTAAACCCCTTGACACAAATATGATAAAATGATAAAGTTTATTCAGAGTTGGAAAACCAATTTTGAAATTCGAAAAGGATTACGACATGAGAAATAGTCGACAACGAAAGCTAAAGGTGAAACAGCGGGATCTGCAGGCATCCTTGGAAAGATGGGCTACGAAGAACGGCTTGCTCTGCAAAGGCGAGCATCTCAGAGTCGAACTGCGTATCATCAAGGATAAGCCTCATGTTACAAAACCGCGTGTTGTCTTTTACGAGAAAGCACCGCAAGGCGTTCAGTTACCATCAGATGATATTTTGAGAAGTGATGTTACTGTTAGTGGCACGGATTTGTGTTCGATCTGGCATCTCACTGACGAGGATTGGGAAACCCTAGATAAACTTAACTGGAATGAACAACAACAAACCGTATTTGCGATGCTTCGCGCTCACAACAACGGGCCCTTGCATATTTCCGACTTTAATGCGCAAGGCGTACATTATTGGAAGCCGGGGCAAAGTAGCTTTGTTACCTCCTTCGATAGGGTTCTAGGAGGGGCTTCCGATTATGAGCATTGCAAAGTAGGTTCCCGCTACTATTCCCTCTCACAATTGGAGGGTAAATATCGACATTACTACGCCATCCGAAAACTGCAATACTGCATTAAGGCAGAATAAGCGACCTTCACGGCCGCTCCATTACCCCGAGAGCATCGTTTCTCGGGGTCTTTTTTTTGCATTTTCTTACAATTTTATTTATTTTCAAATTATACTCCATTTCTCACGATCGTAATAAATGGAGTATAATCATGTTTTTGTGTAAAATTTTAGCTATCACGATTTGAGACGATCGTCACATTTTATGATAGCTTGTTTAGTACGTGTTTTTCACTCGAGTGAAAAACACGTACTCATGGATTCCCGCTTTCGCGGGAATGACAATGAGATTAGAAAATTATTTAGGGCGCATTAAGGGAAATATTTGGCAGTCGCGGGAGGGTTTGTCCATTAAAAAACTGAACAAGCGCTCTGAAACTCCAAATCCGCAAGTTGGCGGCATGCCATATTCTAACGCCTCAATAAAATCTTTGTCATATCTTTGCGCTTCTTGGTCGCCCGCATCGCGAAGTTTTTGTTGTTCTTTAAAACGCTTCGCCTGGTCAATTGGATCGTTTAATTCTGAATAACCTTTGCCATTTTCAGAACCTGCTAAAATTACTTGAAATCTTTGCACCAATTTTGGATTTTTTTCCATTCTTTTTGCCAATGGCTCCATAACAACCGGAACATTAATTAAAAACCCGGGGCCTGAAATATTTTTCCTGCAATATTTCCACAAATTATCAATTCCGCGAGTTATGTTAAAACCGTTTTTGTCATAGTCAATTTTTAATTTTTGCAAAGTTTTTTCAATTTCTGCCAAATTCGCCTCGTCAATATTTACGCCGGTATGTTTTGCAATTATTGAAACATAATCATATTTTTCCCATTTTTTTCCAAAATCCACATTAAAATCTTTTATTTTAAACTTCAAAGTGCCAAAAGTTTTTTCAGCAATATATTTATACATTTCTTCCACAAATTTCATTCCCTGCTCATAATCAGCATAAGCCCAATAAAACTCCATATGGGTATAATCTTGCAAATGCTCTGAATCCATTCCTTCATTTCTGAAAATTCGTCCAATCTCAAAAGTTTTTTCGAAGCCGGCAACCATTAATTTCTTCTGCCACAATTCGCCTCCGGAAATTCGTAAAAAAACATCTATATCTAACGCATTATGATGGGTTTTAAACGGCCTGGCGTCGGCACCGCCAGGGGTAGTTTCTAAAACCGGAGTTTCAACTTCTAAAAAGCCTTTTTTAACCAAAAATTCACGCATTGAAGCCCAAAACAATGTCCGTTTTTCCACCATTGCCCTGACTTCTGAATGGCATAAAATGTCTAAATATCTTTTTCTTAAACATTCTTCCGTGGCACAAATTCCGTGCCATTTTTCTGGCAAAGGCAAAAGCGCTTTTGAAAGCATTTTATAATCTTCGGCTTCAATTGTTTTTTCACCTCTTTGAGTTGTAAAAAGAATTCCTTTTATTTCAACAAAATCTCCAATATCAAAAACATCAAGAAAAAATTGGTATCCCTTCTCCCCCACTTTGTCTGTTTTCAGCAAAACCTGTATCTTACAAACACCGGGAGTTTGTTCTTTCCAAACTCCCGGTGTTTGTAAAGAACCGTCTACGATGTCTAAAAAAGTTGCCCCACCGTGACCTCTTTGCGCCATAATTCTGCCAGCCAAGACAATTCGCTTTTTAGCTTTAGATAATTTTAAAAAATTTTCAAGCGCTTGCGCAATTGAATGAGTCCGATTTGTTTTTGCCGGATACGCCAAAACTCCGGCCGCTTCCAGCTTTTTTAATTTTTCTAGCCTAATTTTACGAAGTTCATCAATTGTTGCCATAATTGTATTATTAATTTATTAATCATACCAAAACCGCAAAACTCCGTAAACTCTTGACAATGATTATTTTATATGCTATATTTGACATAGTTTTTTGTACCCACCTCAATTGGAGAAAAAGCCATGACAAAGATGGAAGCAATCGCCTACATCTGTGGTCGGCATTACGGATGTGCCGTTCGCGACGAGGATTGTCTCGAAGCAATTCGACTCATCCAAATTGGTTGTAACCCCGACCGCGTTATCGAGGTTATCGATAGCGTTCAAGATGCCATGGTCGGACTCGATTACTTCGAGGCGAACGAAGAGCATTATCGCCGCGAAGTGTCGTCGTAGACAATGTACAAGCATTGTGGTCGTAAAACAACAAGAGCCTGACCAGCTCTTCTTTTTTTTACAAAAAATTATATACCATAATTTTAGCACCTGCTAATTTTACAGTATATTTGTCGCACAATAAATATCTTATAATAGAACACAACTACGCACCAATGCGTGAGTGCGGGTCTGGATTGCTTCGTCGTTTCACTCCTCGCAATGACGAGTAATTATTCGTTAATGATACCAAACTTGACAAAACCCTACAACCCCCTTGACGTGATGTGTATAATATGCTTATATAAAAATAGGCGGCCAGTTGTTTCACCTAGGAGATCTGGTGTCGGTGACACAATTAGCTGCAAAGCGCCGTTATCGTTTACCTACTGTCGTCAGGGGTTTGAAAAAACGATACGGCGCTCTTTTTTTACTTAGAAAAATACCACTGCAGAACATCGCGCGCAACCGGCAAGGTTACAGCACCATGGCCGCTTACATTTTCGGCGGTTATAACTAAAACAATTTCTGGATTTTCATATGGCGCAAAAATTGACGACCAAACATTGTAACGCCCGGCAACCGAAGTTTCGGCAGTTCCTGTTTTTGCCGCAACTGCCACGGGCAAATCATTTAGCATTGCCGACAAGCCATATGGTTTATTTACGCCGTCGCGCATTCCCTCTCTTACAATTGCTAAATTTGCGGGGTCAATAAAATTTTGCCTGATAATTTGAGGCGCAAATTCCTGGATGGTTTTTGCCGACTCGCCTGTTCCGTTTATAATTTTATTTACAATCTGCGGTTTATACAATGTTCCGTTGTTTGCAATTGCGCAGTAAGCTGTTGCCACCTGCAAAGGAGTTGTTTGCAAATCTGACTGTCCGATTGAAAGGTTATAAGTGTCGCCGTCTCCCCATGGCTCGCCTTTTACAGATTTTTTCCACGCCGGATCGGGAATAAATCCTGAATATTCTCCAGACAAATCAATGCCTGTTTTTTTATCCCAGCCGAAAAGAGATAAATATTTTTTAATTCTTGTTGGCCCCAATCCCTGCTGGTCTCCGTAGCCTCCGCCAACTGTATAAAAATAAATGTTTGACGAAACAGCCAGAGCTTTTTTCATATCAACCCAGCCGTGCGGAGTAACTCCGCCATACCTATAAACTATGCTTGGATCGTATTGGTTTTTTACCAAAATATAGCCAATGTCGTTTATTTTTTTATCCGGCGAAATTAAATTTTCCTGCAAGGCGGCCGAGGCTTCAAACGGCTTTATTGTTGAACCGGTTGGATATTGGGCAGAAATTGCCCGGTTAAAAAGCGGCTGTGACGGGTCGTTTGCAATTTTATCGTAATCTGACTGGGAAATTCCTTTGGAAAATAAATTGTCGTCATATGAAGGATAAGAAATTAAGGCTAAAACAGCTCCGGTTCTGGGATCCATTGCCACTGCAGCCCCTTTTTTACCCCCCATTTTTTCTATGGATGCGGCAAGCGCGTCATAAATTTTTTGCTGGAGATCTGAATCTATATTCAAAACTAAACTCTCTCCGGGAACAGCAGGTAAAATAATTTTTTCTCCTTTAGCCACGCCGACTGCATTTTTTATTTCCTCTACCTTTCCCGGGATTCCGCGTAAAACAGTTTCATATGAGTTTTCAAGCCCGTCTTTGCCAATATAATCGTTAACCGCGTATCCCTGCCTGTTTTCCAATTCATTCTTATTTATTCTCCCCATATATCCCATTGCATGAGCCAAGTCCGGGCCAAAAATATAATTTCTTACAGTGTTTTGCTCAATTGCGCACTCTGGAATTTCTTTTATTTTTGATTCCAAAACAAGCAGCGCTTCATGCGGTATATTTTCATAAACTAAAACATTAGACTGGTCTGAATTTTCTATAACATTTTTAAGCTCATTTTGATCTTTGCCGGTTATGAGAGCTATTTTATCAATTTCAGCCAGCGCGGCAAATGGATCTGCTGAAAACTTTCTTTTGTCGCAAATTAAATCAAATGCAGGATAATTTGATACAAGTTTTTTAAAATTTTTATCATATATTATGCCGCGCTCCGGGGTTATTAAAGTAATTCCTCCTTTATTGTTTTGCGCCGCAGTGGAAAATTTTTTACCCTGAACCGCCTGTAAATAAAAAGTTTGGAAGAAAAGCGCAGCCGCGCATAATAAAAAAATTCCTAAAAGTATATAGGAGATTTTTTCTTTTAGCGGGACCTCTAATTTTCTTTCTGAAAGGCCGAGCTCTTCTTCTTGCGCTTTTGCCATTTTGTCCAGAAAAACTTCGTGCGGTTCAATATCTCCTCCGGAATATTTTACTTTGTATTTAATTTTAAACATATATAAAATCCCATCAACGCGAATACTAAATTATAAATAATTGCTATAATAAAAGTCCAATTAAACAGGCTTAATTCCAGAAGCGCGCTGTTAATTATAAAATAGGCGGCAAAAAGGGGAATAAAGTACAATACTGAGTATTTATCGCGCAGGTTCCATAAAAGCTGAAGGGTTTTTTTCAATAAAAACGTTGTTACTAACAAAGAAATTATTGAAATGCCAAAATATGAATGGGAAGAAACATCCAAAAAAAATCCGGCAACAATAGAAGCGAACAGCCCTAAATAATATTTATCTGTTTTTTCAAAGAAAATCAAGAGGAAGCAAAAAATCAAAATAAAATTCGGGGTTATCCCGAATATATTAAAGTGAACCAGAAAACTATTTTGCAAAATAGCGAAAAAATAAAAAAATAAAATTATAACTAAATATTTTAACCACACAAAAAATTATCTTTTATAGTCTGTTATTATAAATAAGTTTTCGGCTTCTTTGACGTTAAAAAACGGCTCAATTTTTACGGTTTGAAATGGTTTTAGGTCGTTTTTTTCAGTTTTATTAACCTTGCCCACTAAAAGATCCTTTGGATAAATGCCTTCCAGCGCGGAAGTTACTAAAACATCGCCTTTATTTATATTTGAATCAACCGGAACAAGGTCCAAATAAATTCCTAAATTGCTGTCGCCCTTAACTACTCCATAAACCGGAGGGGATGCAACATCGCTATTTTGTATTTTTACATTCAAAACATTATTTTTATTTGAAATAAGTTCCACTTCTGAAAAACTTTTATATGCCTTTAAAACCTTGCCAAAAAGAACTTTTTGCTGGGAAATTACAGGCATGCCTTCAAAAATTCCATCGTTTAAACCTTTATTTATTAAAATAATATCCTGGCTGCCACTGACTCCAATCACTCCTGCCAAAACTAATTTAAATTCTTTTTGCGGGTCATTGGCAATCATTTCATTTATTGCGCCATTTTGCCTTTCCTGCTCTTGCAAGGAGGTAATTTTTATCAGCAAACTTTGATTTTCTATTTTTAAGTTTTCATTTTCTGCTTCAGTCTTTTTTGCGTTAATTAACGAGGCAAGAAAACCAGATGAGTCGCTTCCCGCCTTCCAAAAAGTTTTTTCAATTGGGGAAGATACCAAATAAAAAGCGTTTTTAATCTGGCTTTGGAAAAAATTTAAAAAAGCCACAAAAATAAATAAAAAAATAAAAACAATCAAAACTTTTACAAATATATTATTTTTTTTATTTACCCCGTTAGAAAACGATTTTCTAACGGGGTTTATTGTTGCGTTGGTAAAAAAATTCATTACATTATTTTACACCACCGGATTTTTTAATGCAAATTTAGTTCTCCACACAATAAAAAATTGAGTTCTCTGGTGACGACTACCTACTCTCGCGCTTTAGCACTACCATCGGCCTTGGAGTATTTCACTTCTGTGTTCGGAATGGGAACAGGTGGGACAACTCCAGTATAATCGTCACCGGAAAACTCAATTAGCTTTTCCGGCTATATCTATTTTAAAACTTACGCTTATAAAAATGCTTCCGATAAACTCAAGGTAATCTTGAGCCTAGTCGAAGAAATAAATGATTTATTAGTACTCCCCGGCTGAACACCTTACGGCGCTTACACCTGGAGCCTATTGAACCCGTCATCTACGGGAAATCTATGAGTTCTCATCTTGGAGTTAGTTTCGCGCTTATATGCTTTCAGCGCTTATCTATTCCCGACTTAGCTACTCAGCAATGCCCTTGGCAGGACAACTGATACACCAGAGGTCAGTTCATTCCGGTCCTCTCGTCATGTTTTAAACCACGTGTCACCACGTGCATAGACTATATCTTCGCCCTCTAAAATTAGTAGGGTGTCGGCGTATTATAGCAGATTTTTCACCGCTATCTTGGCTTAAAGCCTCAGTCGTTACGGGGTCAAACCTAAAATTTTTAAAATATCCGCTTTGGTTTTCTTTTTTCTGGTGACGTAATTATTTTTTTGGATGGTCATTATTAAATCTACTAATTTTAGTAAATCTTTTTTGTCTAATAACCTTGTTTCCTTCTGATTCAAAAGATTAGCAGCTTTATGCAAAGCTTCTGCCTGTTTCTTTTTAAATCTTATAAATGGCATTAAATTTTCCAAAATTTCTTTTGTTTGTTTAAAACCATTTATTCTTAGTTCGGTCATTCCGTCATTGCGACGGGAAATATAACCTATGCCAAGAATTTTTTTTATCCAATTAAGAGATTTTTCGCGCCTGCTGTCTTGATAAAAACAGATAGTACACATAAATCTTCTCTTTAATTTGCAATCTTTACGCTTTTTTATTTGAAGCATAAGACTGCCGTCTCCATCGAGAAAACCTGCTATATAAGATAAATTTATCTTAGATTGACTTCCCACGGTATTGTCTTAATTAATTAATGGTCCTCAAGTTAATTGTACCATTATAGCTGGACCACAGCAATCATGGCTATCAACGAACCAAAATAATTAAGATTTCACCGTTATTAGCCGAATTATCAGTCGCAAATTACTTTGCAACGTAGCAAATTTTTACTAGGAACAAATCTCCTCAAAACTCAACGCCTGCGGTAGATAGGGACCAACCTGTCTCACGACGGTTTGAACCCAGCTCACGTAACTTTTTAACCGGCGAACAGCCGGACCCTTGGGAGCTACTTCACCCCCAGGATAAGTTGAGCCGACATCGAGGTGCCGAACACTGCCGTCGATATGGACTCTCGGGCAGTACTAGCCTGTTATCCCCGGAGTAGCTTTTGGCTGATGATCTTCGTGTTTTCTATAAAAACACGTCGGTTCACTAAGTTCTGCTTTCGCAACTGCGCGACATAGCCGTCTTGCAGTAAAGCTGGTTTATGGCTTTGCCCTATCGCTTCGATTTCCATCCGAAGCTAACCAACCTTTAAACGCCTTCATTACTCTTTAGAAGGCAAGTGCCCCACTTAAACTGCCCATTAAACACTGTCACCCCAGTAAAGGGGATTAGAATTATAATTTTCAAAGATGGCTGTTTCATCGGCGCCTCCACGATGGCCGAAACCATCGCTTCAAAGGCTCACCACTACGCTACGCATCGAAAATCATAAGCCAATATCTAACTACAGTAAAGCTTCCGGGGTCTTTCCGTCTAGCCGCAGGTAAACAGCATCTTCACTGTTACTGCATTTTCACCGGGCGCCTCGTTGAGACAGTTCTCAAGTCGTTAAGCCATTCATGCGGGCCAGAACTTCAACTATTTTTGAAGTCAGACTATACCTTCTAATAATGTGATTATGTTTTTAAGATATTTAATTCTGCGAGGATTTTTTGTCATTTCTAAAGCTAATCTTGTAATTTTAATTAGTCCACTTTTTTCTAAGTGTTTTTCTTTAGAAATTATTTTAATCGCCTTCTTAAATACCTCGTAATCTTTCTTCTTTTCTCCCGCTAATTGATATTTATCAAAATGCGGAATAATTTTTTGGCTCAAATCCTTAAAACTTCTTACTTCATATTTAATCATTCTGTCTTTTTTCGATGGCCTTATTGTTCCACACCGAAAAAAATCTTTTAATTTAAAGACGAGTTCTTTGTTTTCTTCATTTTGAGATAAAGAAAACGATGGTCTTGCTTCCCAGCCAACATAATTGTGGCTTCGCGGAAGAATACCAACATAAAAACTTCCTTCTCCATCAACCAATCCTGTAACATAATAAGGATTTAATTTCTTCATACCTTGATTATATCACATTATGTTGCCAGCGTGTTATGACGGCTTATGTCCCGCCATCTCTCCTTCGTCCCGCCTTAGCGGGACTCTGGATCAGTCGTTACGGGGTCAACCGAGCACAAAATTATATGCTTGGCGACTTCCCACGGAATTAAGAAAATTTATTTTCTCCCTCCTCCGTTATGAGCTGGATATTTTCCAGGCAATTCTGGTTTTACTACCTGGCAAGGGATTACGCTACCTTTGGACGATTATAGTTATCGCCGACGTTCATTGGTGCTTCATTCAGTGAGCAATAACCTTGCGGCTATCACCCCCAAACTTAACATTCCAACACTGGTCAGGCCTCACCCCCTATACATCCTCTTACGAGTTAGCAGGGAGCTGTGTTTTTGATAAACAGTCGCTTGAGATACGTTAGTTGCAGCCCAAAACCCTTTCGGGTCGGGCAGGCCATATTGCGAACTTACGGCCACTTGTTTGCCGAGTTCCTTAACGAGGTTTCACCCGTTCACCTTAGCATACTTACGCTTGTCCACCTGTGTCGGTTTGCGGTACGGATTGAATATTCATAATCTTTGAGCTTTTCTAGGCAGCGCGCTCACTCCAATTGCTGGATAAATCCAACTTTTCTCGCGCCTTGATTTACCTTAGCGCAAGAACGGGAAATCCAATTATCCGCTAGAATTACTGCGCTGCGCACTCATTGAAAAATATTCAAGGGTCGGAATATTAACCGACTGCCCATCAGCTGCCCCTTTCGGCTTCGCCTTAGGATCGCCTAACCCTTGGTTGAATACCATTGCCAAGGAAACCTTGGACTTTCGGTGTGCAGGGCTTTCACCTGCATTGCGGTTACTCAGGCCAACATTCTCTCTTCTTATCGCTCCACAGTCGGTTACCCTCCTGCTTCACTGCAATAAGAATGCTTCCCTACCAATCTAGTAATAAATTACTAGAGTCCATGTCTTCGGTATTAAACTTAGCCCCGGAAATCTTTGGCGCATCTCGCCCCTCAGAAAGGAAAAATTCCTTTCTGTTTGGACAGTGAGTTATTACACACTCTTTAAAAGATAGCTACCTCTAAGCTAACTTCCTGCCTGTCAAGGGCAAAACACTTCCTTAATAGCACTTAGTTTAATTTAGGGACCTTAGACTATGATCTGAGCTGTTTCTCTTTTGACTACGGAGCTTAGCCCCCGCAGTCTAACTGCCTACACAAAAAATATGGTATTCGGAGTTTAATTAGAAAACCTGGTCAAAGACCAAGGAATTCTATTTAGTGCTCTACCCCCATATTTTGGCTGTAGACGCCAGGCCCAAACCTGTTTCGGGAAGAACCAGCTATTACCAAACTCGATTAGCTTTTCACTCCTTACCACAAGTCATCCGAGAGGATTGCACGCCTCACCGGTTCGGTCCTCCTCCCGCCTTTCGGCGGGATTCAACCTGCTCATAGTAAGCTCGTCTGGCTTCGGGTCTTTAGTATTCGACAAATTCGCGCTATTAACACTCGCTTTCGCTACGCCTGCGCCCCATAAGGGCTTAGACAAGTCGAATAATAAAACTCGTTGGCTCGTTCTGCAAAAAGCACGCCGTCACCAGCCACATCTCGCTTCGCTCGATGCGTCTGAAATTTACAATTTTCAATTTTTAATTTTTCCGCCCAAGGCGGACCAGCCTCGGGCTGGCAATCAATTTTTTAATTTCTCAATTTTCAGCCCATTGACATATATATTATTACATGATAATATATTATTATAACCTCGACCCCTTAGAAAGGAGTGAAATTATGCTTGAGTACACCCAAAGGTTCATCAACGGAGACGACGAAGTTGCGCCTCTGAACGATCCTGAAAAAGAAGTAGTCAATGTTGCCAATAAAATGGCCAAGCAACGCTGGGAACTTGTCGCGGTGTGCCCGACTGGCAACCTTTCCCTTATCGCGTATTTCAAGCGTAAGAAATGCGTGAGGAAGTAAAACTTCTTCGCACCGTACGTAATCAGGGCGCCAGCCATTGTGTTGGCGCCGTTTTTTTGTTTGAGAAATTATTTTATTAGGTAATTGAATGAAAATTGGTTATTGAAAATTGGAAATTCCACATCAAATGAAATGAGATGTGGCCAGCTCCGACTCTTTGTAAGCAAATGGTTTCAGGTACTATTTCACCGGGGTCAACCCCCTACTTTTCACCTTTCCCTCACGGTACTGGTTCACT
>Ga0210057_1009677_pt1 | contig 11092 bp, 13 predicted proteins | sample CryGeyCG2114_010_2_FD_183968 | JGI IMG/M metagenome (GOLD analysis project Ga0210057, IMG submission 183968) | Groundwater microbial communities from aquifer - Crystal Geyser CG10_big_fil_rev_8/21/14_0.10 (SPAdes) (version 2) | ecosystem: Environmental > Aquatic > Deep subsurface > Groundwater ...
ATCCTCCTTTTCCAGGACATAAAATAGAAGAGATTGCTCCTCCAATAGGTTGTCAAAATGGGCAAGTTTTAGAATGGCACGTAAAGGATACACTGGATGGAGAATGGAGATGTAAAGATGATTCAACTGGAACTGGAAATGGGTGGGGAAATCCAAAAGTTAGTATGTGGCAAGTTACAAGTGAAAACTATAAAGAATTTCCTAAACTTTATTTTTCAGGATTATTAGACCCAACAACTTCTTCGCCGCCGGATCTTGAGCATTTCTTGGGTCGTTATGTTCCTGGAGAACATGATATATGCTCTTTAAGTTTTAGAAATAGTCCTGCAGAGGGATACACATATCTCATTCCATTCGAAAAAAATGGTATGAAATATAAATGGGGAATTAGTAGCAGTTATTCCTTTACAAATGAAGCTGATAAAGGTACAGTGGAGATAATTTGTTTAGATTGGAGTTAAAATGAAAAAATATGAATTTACATTTAATTTGAAAAAGAAATATTTGTATATTTTTACCTTAATTTCTATTTCTATTCTTAGCATTTTATTAGTTAATGCTATTAATCCCGGAGTTGCTCCAGAAAATGGACACACTTTCGATCAAGTTTCTCCACCGGGATGTTTTGATGGAGCTATATTAAAATGGAGTGATATTCATGGAACGAATTATGGATGGATAGAAATTGGAAGTGGTAATTGGACATGTGGACACGATTTTACAGGAGATGTTGTTGAAAGTTTTTGGATTGGAGGTTATTCAAAGATTCTGGATGTTTATAATACAAATAACTGGGAATATGAATCTTCTTTTACTTTGCCAGGATGTACTGAAAAAGCTGGTTTTGTAGGGGGAGTTTCTGATAATTATCCATGTAAGGGTTTTAATTTATGTACTTTAGAAAGTGCATATGAATATCCCTGTGTGAAAGGTCCTGATGAGCAAACTTGGGCATTTAAAGGACATGAAGTAAGAGACGACCTCTTCAATATTCAAATGTCTCAAACTTGTGGAGCTGACAATTATCTAAGCATTAGTCAGTCTAGTCTCGGAGGAATATGCTTAAACTGGTAAAATGGAAAAAATAATAAATATAAAATTGAAACACGCATTTTTAATTATAACATTATTAGCTGTAGCATTTTTTGGAAGTTTTATAGTTAATGCGTTATGGTCATCATACTGGCCGTCTCCCGGACATGATATAAGTACATATTGGGGAGAACCACAAGTTTCGCCTCCATTAAACTGTATAAATTTGCAAGTGCTTAGATGGAACGATCCAGATTTAAACGGAGACGGTAATTGGATTTGTGACAATGATAGAGCTGGGGGCAGTAAACCTCCAAACCGAAAATGGTATATCTCTTCAAATTTACAAAATGATTTTAATACTCTCGGTTATATTTCTGGAACAGATTATGTTGTATTAACTTCATCAAAACAAAATATTGGTGTTCACAAAATTTGTTTATTACAAGGATTTGGAGAAGGTGTCGCTTTTTCTAACGGTGGCACAAGTGGTGATGGGATATATTTAGGTAAAAAGAGTGACGGGACATGGGAAATTGAAGTCGAAGAAAGAGGTCAACCCACAAATCAAAATTATTGGAGTAAAATCATCGTTGAGTGTTTAGACTAATTTTTAGTTTTTTTACGAACGAGTATCTCCGATGAGTTTTTGTAATTTTTTAGTAGTTTTTTGATTTTTCATAGATTCCCACAATAATTCGGCTTTCGCCGAAGAACTCGCGACCTCGCCCACCAATTCCATACTTACACCCTTAACACGAAATCACTCGCCCACCCTTCCACCAACCCCCCAAATCCCCCCAAAAATTAAGATAGGAAAAATCAAAATTATATTTCTTTATAAGTATCGGAGATACTCCGAACAACAAAACATTTTTAAGTCATCATCTCTTACAATCATAGATAAAAATGAAGGTGACGTTTAATTTAAACAAGAAATATTTCTATTCTATATTAGCAGTGTTAATAATTGTCGGAGGATTATTGGTTGTGAATGCTGTTTTAATAAATCCGTCAAATATGGCAGTTCCAAATCCAGGACACCCCCTTGAGAATGTTCAGGGATTATTTACTGGAGATACAAGTTTAAGAGATAGTTATTCTAAAATTTGTCAAAAGGATGGTACAAATTGTCCCGCAACATTATTTATTAGTACAGATTCAATAAAAATTCCATTATTTGTTCTTCAAGGAGGTAGTGGAACCTGTACTATTAGGTATGAGGGATTACAATACGTTTCGGGAAGTGGTGATACAACCGGAAATAAATACATTAATGCATGCTTAGAATTTTTGAAAAATGATCCGATTATATCCACAGGAAATTTCGCGAATGATCAACAAAAAGCTTTCATTAATCACCTAAATTACAGAACCGGAAAGACTTGCTCTGCTAATAGTGTCGACTCCTCTTATGGTGATTTAAAAGATCTAACAATCGGTCAGATAATAACTTCTGCTACATTTAGTTGTATTTAATCTTTTCATTCCCCCTAAACTTTTTTATAATCCTTTATTCTTCCCAGTTTATTTTCTTTCAAAATAATCCTCCAAGCTCTCATAACCTTTAACAATTTCAATCGATCATAATCATCGTCCCCGCAAAAACATTTATAAACTTTAGTTTACAGGTGTTAACTATAATGGACAAAGATAAACTAAAGTTAACATCATTACAGCGCGAAATATTTGCACTTCTCTGCATGAAAGTGGGACAACCTCTATCTCTTAGAGAAATCGCGAAAATATCAAACGTCTCTCCTACGGCGATCTCTAAATCAATTCCTCTTCTAGAAAAAGAAAAACTCATAAAAAAAGAAGAAATGAATAATTCTTATAGGATTGAGTTGAATACCTCAAACCACAAAGTCATTCAGTATAAACGAGTAGAAAATTTACGATTGTTCTATGAGTCAGGTTTAGCTAATTTTATGCACGAAAGTTTTCCAGGTAGGACGATAATCCTCTTCGGAAGTTATTCTTTAGGCGGAGATACAATAAAATCAGATATAGATATAGCTATAATTGGTGGAAAAGAAAAACCTATTGATACTTCAATATATGATAAAATTCTAGAACGAAAAATTTCTCTAAACTTTTACGATTCATTTAAAGATATTCATCGTCATCTTAAAGACAATATCCTTAATGGAATTGTAATTAGTGGAGGTGTCCAGTTATGAATCTTCCTAGACCATTTCCAGAATATTTGAGAGATGGAATAATAAGAAAAACATCTCCAGACAACTCTCGTTCGTCTTTTTTACGAGAAGAATCTCAGAATTCTTACAATGGATTAATAGAACGAATCGACAAGATGGGAATAAATGACAAGAACTCAAACTCAATTATTAAGGACGGTTACGATATTATCATGGAAATGATTCGTGCTAAACTGTATAAAGATGGTTATTCTTCCTCGGGAAGTTATTCACATGAAGCAGAAGTATCATACCTGAAAGTATTAAACTTCAATGATTCCGACGTTTCTTTTTTGAATGATTTAAGATATTTCAGAAATTCTATAACGTATTACGGAAAAAAACTCGATGAAGAATACGCTCGTTTAGTTGTTTCATTCACAAAAAGAATCTTTCCAATTTTAAGAAATATCTTAGATAAGTAATCCCTACTTCACTTCGTCCAACAAAATAACTTAAGTTGTCTTGGCTGAATATCCGGTCCCAAATTTTGAGTATTCGACGTAGAAATTGAAACTGGTTGAGCATAAACATTTTTATCTGGATATTCATTAAGTCCGCAGGCCAAATCTAAATCACAAATCTTCGCTCTGCATTCAAGTAAATTAAATTCAGAAATTCTTTTTTCTATCATGTCCCAAACTGCTTTAGGAAATTTACCTCCTTCTGTAGAGTCTTTCCCGTCGGACAAATCCGCTAAATTAGGGATTTCCCCATTATGAGATTCAATTCCATTTGCTAAATCATTTGTCAGAGTTGTATCATCATCAGCAATTAAAACTTCTTTTCTAAATTCGTCGTTAAGTTGTATCTCTCTTAAAATTTCTGCTTGAATTTGATAAACTTTTTCTTCATTTGACTTTCCAAAATATCCTTTGTTCACAACCATAAGCAACGCCCCAATAATAAAAAGAATCGCAATAAAAGCCTCGACTATTCTAATCCACCCTCTTTTATTTCGTTTCGAAATCAACAAACTCTCCATTATCATAATCTTTTTCTTTTTTAGTTCTAATTTTTACCCATATAGTTCTTCTTTACCCAAGAGCTTTCTTCTTTCTACCTCTCTTAGTTTCTTTGATTTCCTGGGAAACTTTCTTGTCTAAAGAAAGTAAGCCACTACCACACCTCAATTGTAAAGTATCCTGGTTTTATAATTGCTTGGTTATCAAAGTAAAGCACATTATATTTCTCTGAAAAAATTTCCGACGCTTGTGGTGGCTCATTTAATCCAGCATAATTTTCTCCAGGACTTTTAGTTAAAGTTGTACCTGCAGCCCCTTCATAATCAAATCTAAAATAAAAATCATTTCCCTCCGGAACAAAAAGCTCTTTCTTCAAACTTTCATAATCTGTTTTATACTTTGTAACCATGTTATCGATTAATCCAAGATAAACGTATTTATTTGTTCCAACCTGACCAAGAGAATAAACATTATTAGTAGAAGTTGCTGTGCAGGCAGGACCTCCACCAAAAGAATAACCTGGAGTTGAAAAATAAGTTGATTTATATATTTTAAAATATCTCTCATTTCCTATCCAGGCGTTATTCCATTTCAAAAGTAATTTCTTATCAGCACCGCCCACAATATTATAATCTGATGAATAAATATCCCTCTTTACCACAACATCAAGATCTCCATCCAAGTCCATATCCATCTCTCCAATATTTGAACTATCAAATTTTATTTTATCAACCGCTGCTCCACTATCACAATCTCCACTCGCTTTAATATCTCCATCTCTAACTTTCAAACTCACACTCGTCAGCTCCGTCGTTGCATTCTCAATTAATTTATCACTCAACGCACTTAATACAAAATCTTTTTCGCTCTTCGTTCCGCGATCTTGTCCGTTAAGGATCACAAAAATAAACATTACAAACATAACAAAAATTACAAAACTTAAGATGAATCCTACATGGGAACTCCCTTTTTTTCCTCGTTCCATTCTAAAAAAATTTCTTACCTTTAATTTTATATTTCACGTATAAAAACATGAACGAAGCCACTGCAGCAACTTCCTCTGGTTTTTTCGAAGGATCAAATAAAATATTCGCTCCAGACGCAATAATGAATGACATAAGCATCAACGCAAACGAATGCCTAATTCCCGCTTTAATATTCCCCTCCGATAATAATCCAATTGTTATCCCGCTAAAAAATCCCTGAATTAAAAGCAAAAATAAAAATGCAGTTCCAAAATCAACACTCTCTCCTCCACTTCCACCTCCAACCGCAATTCCCAAATCACTTGCTCCTTGAACATCCTTTAGTCCATCAAGCAATGGAATTATTTTAAATTGCATTACAAGTATTATTCCTAAAAAAACAACGAAGATGATATAACCCTGAGCGACAAGTGTTTGAATTGCGCTTTTTCTTTCTTTCTTCAATTTATCTGATAAACTCACTGCTTCTGCCACGGCTTCCAGAATCGTCCCAATATTTCCTCCAGCCTTTTCAGCCTGTCCTATTAAAGTTAAACTTCTTGAGATTGAATGATTATTTACATCTTTAGCAAAAGTTTGAAGAGCGATACTGAAAGGAATTCCAAGTGAAATTTGATTTGCTAATTTGACGACGTGCGGACTTAAGACTCCGAAAGGCTTGCTCTTTAAGTTAATTATACTTTTACTGACCGGCGTTCCGGTTTTAACACTTTCAACAAGACTTCGAGCAAATTCTAAAAACATTTGTTCTTTTTCTTCTGCTATCCTGTTTTCTATTATTACAGTTATAACCATCGGTGTTGAGCCAGCAATTAAACCCACTCCAATCAAAAAGAAAAACCAAGGAGTTCCAATAAATAAAAAACTGACTCCGAATATAACCAGTCCCAATACTATTCCAATATAATGCCCTATCTTTAATTCCATTTTAACTCGCTCCCTGCTTTAGATACAAAAAAGTAATGAATATGACATTTAATACCCCGACCCCCAAAACCATAAGCAAAGAAATTGTAAATGTGCTTAAATTCCCAATTCCAATCCCCCCGAGCTGAATCATCATAAGTAAGAGCATAAGCATCATCGGAGCCGCAATGACGACGCTGATATAAATATCCATAAACGTTTCCGCGGATCTTGTTTCATGTTCTCTATCTAGCCTGTAATCAAATAAAAAAGTCTTGGCTCTCTCCTCAAAGAAATTGGGTAAATCTCCGCCGGAAGTGATTGATGTTGCAAGGCCGTTGTATAATTCAGATAGTTTTTTACTTGCAGTATTAGAAGCAGATTCTCGCAGTGCAGAAACTAAATCAAAACCATGGATATTAACTTCATTTATAACTTTTCTAAACTCATTAGACACATTTGGAAATTCTCCAGTTGAAACGATTATGTCAAAAATTTTAGATGGCTCTATCATACTTCCAGAAATCGCTGACATATTTATCATGACATAAGGAAGTTCGTGATTTATTTTATTTTCAAGACTTTTTCTTTCCATCGAAGGGTATAAGTACATCATTATGAAAGTCACAATCGGAATGACAGGTAAAATCCATATGACTTTAATGAGCCTATCTAAAATTGGTTCTTTAGACATTGTTATAAAAGGTACAATCGCCCCAAAATTAAAAAATAAAAAGAAAATGAATAAAAATAAAGCTATAAAAAAAGAAATCAAGGTCGTCAATAATATTACCGAGATGTATGTCACAGGCAAAAAAGGAACATTGCCTTTTATTAGGTCCTGTTTCATATCTCTGAACATTTTATTATCGTTAAGTTTCATCGCAGTGTTAGAAAACATATTGCTCGCATACTTAACATAATGATTTGGCTTTCTTATCTTCTTCGAAGAAACTTCTTTTTCAACTTTCTTTAATCTTTTAATGACATCTTTTTCAAGCATTCTTGCCTGTTTTTTTGTTTCAATTGTTTCTTCTTCTTTAGCCATTTTTTGTTTTTTTTGTTTTTTTAAAAATGGATCGAAAATCTTCGGATTTTCTATAATCCTATCTTAGAACATCCTTTACATTCGATCCCCTTTTATTAGATTTAATAGAATTTAGCGTTATTAAATATTATGTTTTATAGAGTTCATTTTTCTGTTGTTTTCTCAATCTTAACATCGAACTTATCCAGAACTTCCTGTGGTTTTTTATAATACATATTAACTAAATTCTGGACATCCTCAAACTGAAATATTTTTTTCTCATACATCTTGTAAATAAGCATAACTCTTTTCTTGAACTCAATATCAAGTTCTTCCATTGTTATTCCATATCTTTTGGATATCTTTTCAAAAATCTTGCTTGTTTTTTTGAAATAAAACTGATTGTCCGACGCATTCCACATATAAGGAGTATTTGTCATCGCAATCCCGTCAGGAGTGACATTAGTTATCTCTACAATTTCTCTAAGTTTTCTAGTTTCTTGTTTATTTACAATTGCGTGAGTCATTACACAAACACAATCAAGAACATTAAGCAGTGTCGGTGAAAGTTCAATCGGAGGTGTCTCAAGTCTTTTTATGACTGTATCAACACTATCTGCGTGAATTGTTGAAATCGATGAGTGACCGCTTGCCATTCCCTGGAAAAGAACAGACGCTTCTTTACCTCTGACTTCTCCGACTATTACATAATCTGGCGCTTGTCTGAATGAAGCTCTAAGCAATTCGAACAAATCTATCTCTCCAACCTTCCCCATTCCAGTCGCGCTTCTTACGACACTAGGAAGCCAGTTTTCTCTCAAAAGATTTAATTCACGAGTATCTTCAATCGAAACGACTCTTGCTTCAGGCGGAATAAAAAACGCAATCGCATTGAGCAAAGTAGTTTTTCCCGATGCTGTTCCACCAACAAGAAGTAAATTCATTTTATACTGAACTAAAAGCCATAGATAAGCAAGCATCTCTGGACTCAGAGTTCCGAATCCCAAAAGTTGTGGTGGAGTCCATGGAGTTTTTGTAAACTTTCTTATCGTAAATGTCGGCCCTCTAGATGTGATGTCCGTGGTGTATGTGGCATTGACTCTACTTCCATCCGGCAGACTTCCATCTAGAATTGGAGTAGCATAAGAAATGTATTTACCGCTTCTTTGAGCAAGTTTTTCAACGAAACTGGTAAGTGGCTCAATTTCTTGAAACACTAAATTAGTTTTCATATTTCTAAAAACTCTATGAATTACATAAACTGGCGTCGCTGCACCATTGCATTCAATATCTTCCACGAAGTAATCCTTAAGAAGCGGATCTGCCTCATTAAATCCTATAAAATCTCTGACTAAATAATAATATATTTTCCTGTAACTTTCATACGGCATATTTATTCCAAGTTCAATCAAAAGTAGCTTGAATGTCTTATCAATATATTCTAGAAGTGAATTTTGATCTCGTTTTATTATGACATCATAATTAATCAAATCTCTCATTGCTGAACGGACGACCTCTCTTTGAGATTTCTCCGCTCCCGTTAGTTGAGGCTCCTCAATCTCATAAACGACTTCAGAAATATTATTATCCCAATATACATGCGCGAAAGCAAATGGTGCAATAAGGCCATATCTAACATCGATCTTCGTTTTATCTTTCTCTTTTTTTAGAGGAGGAATCTGCGGATTAAAATCTATATTTACTCTCGGATAATTGCCGATGCTGGTTGCCTCTCTTTTTCCAAAAACTGCCATCTTTTATTATATTTTACTATATATATTATGAATTATGTATATTTTAAAGGTTACTTTTTATTATATATTTAGATTTTTGAATTTATATTACTTTTACCTTCATATTAGGACGTGTGTCTTGAGTGAAACAATAATCATCATTTGGATTTTCTACAGCTTCATCACTTGTTCCTGTATCTGCACAATAAATTCTGGTGTATAAAATTGTATCTTCTACACAGGGATCTGGATTACATTGCGTCGAACTCTGAATTGCCGCATCTTTCCCATAATTCTTAAAAGATAATTTCTGTAGCGTCGACGCTTTGGTTATTGTGATTTTATCTTCTGTTCCTACATCATTTTCAAGATCATATTTATTATTATAATCAATACTCATTTTAATTGTATTATATTTTCCTCTATCTATAGTCAAAATATTTACATCACCAACTTTAACATTTCTTCCAGGCTCACTATACTCTATCCTGACTTTATCGATGGTAAAGATTATTGTATTATCTTCAAAATAGATTTCAATTTTGCCCCTTTTCATCGTAAACTCGGGCGTTCTGACATTTCCTTGAGCGCCCTGCCCCGCGTCATTCATATTTTGATCGAGATAATTCAACATATCATACGTCTGATCAATAACCGCCTTATCCTGCATTTCTTCAAGTTTTGGTTTTACAAAAAAAAGCACTGCTCCAATTAATGCAAGAACAACTAAAGTGTACGTCACAGACTCAATCCACACTTGCCCCTTTTTAGTTCTGTATAATAATTTTCTCATCGGCCCCTTTTACTAATTAAGAATGTTTCTTGAGATTTAAATATGTTTTCCTTATATAAAAAATCTATGGTTAGTAATTAACTGGAAATCCAAAAGCAGGATCGCATGACGGTATTTCTAAAACCTGATCCCCCGTTCCACAAGTCTTCCCCCCAATAACTGGAGATATAACAACTTTTGATGGTTTATAATTCACCGTCGGCAAAGCATCATAACGAATAACATAAGTTTTCCCCTGTTTCTTCGCAAGTTTTAATTCACTAGGCGGTCCAGATTCAACACCATCATAATCAGTAGGACCTACTCCATAATTATAAACTGAACTAGTAGCCGGATTTGCTCCCGCAACAATTTCATACGCTTTACTATCAAGCCCATCACTTAAACCAACAATTACTTTTTCTATCTCAATATCTCCAACATTTATTGAAACGTATTGATAACCTTTGGTTTTATAACATTGGGAATCTCCAGATCCAACATTTTTACAGCTTCCTATATATCCCGGCGGAGGTTCACAATCTATTGTACAGTCATGTAATAATCTAACTCCTCCATCCAATTCAGTCTCATTAAAAAAACAAGTGTATCTTTTATTCAAAGTTAATTTATTCAAAGTATCCGGACCGCATTTTTTTGTATCATCTATGTTTTTATTTATTAAACTGCTGACTACACCATAAACAATCACGACGGCAACAACTGTAAGCATGACAAATAGCAAAACCGTTACGACAGTAGATAATCCTCTTTTTCCTTTCATTTTATTCTTAATTCGTCCTTGTTTATAAAATTTTGTTATTTTACTCCCACAAGTTTCAAATTCAAAACTTGAAGCAGTTTATTTATTATCAATTTAATCTCCTTTTCATGATTTATAAGAAACTCTTTCTCAACTTTTTGTCCATAATAAACAATATTATTTCTTAATTTCCTCAGATCGTCAATAAGGATTATTTGGGATTTATCAAATTCTTTATAATTCTTCTCCAGATATTCTACAAGTACTTTATGACTCAATGTTTTTACCCCATCAGCATACATTAAAGCAGTAATCAGTTCCTTTATAATTTCATAATATTCTTCAACAATTTTATATGTCTTTGATTCTTTACTAAAAAGAAATCTCCATCTTTCAAGATGGGGTGAGTTTCTTTCCGCAAATTATTTATTTCTCGATTGATTATAAAAATGGGCTAGTTTCTAGCCCATTGAAAGTCTAACCTAGTTGAAACTTTCTAAAACTAAATAAACTTTTGCATTCGCTCAGCGAATGCTCTGGAGGAAAAATGCAAACGCAAATAAATCAATATCAAAAAACAGCTCACGGCGTCGGAGCTGTAATGTTGCACTTAGAATGGTGCACAAAATATAGATATAAAATGTTTAGAAAATTGAAGTACAGAAATTTGATCAACGCTTGTATTAGAAGATCAGCATCGAGAAATA
>Ga0210057_1009678_pt1 | contig 11091 bp, 16 predicted proteins | sample CryGeyCG2114_010_2_FD_183968 | JGI IMG/M metagenome (GOLD analysis project Ga0210057, IMG submission 183968) | Groundwater microbial communities from aquifer - Crystal Geyser CG10_big_fil_rev_8/21/14_0.10 (SPAdes) (version 2) | ecosystem: Environmental > Aquatic > Deep subsurface > Groundwater ...
TAGTAAGTTGCTTACTAAAAGTGCTAAAATCTGGGATTTTATAAGAGTCTCGTATTCTTTTTATTATCACTACTGTGCCTGACTCGACACTTCCTAAGTTTTTATTTACCTCGTCATTGTAATTTTTAGGGTCTATCTCTTCATAGTAAGGTTTCTCTTTACCGTCGTTTATTTCTAGCCAAATTCTTACGCCAGAAAGGTTGTTATTCTTCTTTGTGATAATGAGACCTTCACCTAGTGCGATGATAGATTCCTTTAAACCTCGACCAAAAAATCCCCTAACCTTTTTGCCTTCTGAAAACCCACTTGTCTCCCCCGCAAATTCAATTGCTTTAAGCAACTCCTCGTTATCCATACCGGAAGCGTCATCCGAAACGATAATACTTTCGCAACGGCCGAGCGTTCTTCTTGTTATATAGATACTGATATTGCCAGGATAAGCGAGTTTTTTTGCCGATTCTAACTTTCTGAAACTATCATTACTATTAGTTATAAGTTCAACTAAAGCATCAAAAACTGACTTAATAGTACCCTTGGATTGCTCTGTTATAAGTCTTGCGCTGTTTACTGGTAAATCTTTTTTATTGCTTGTCATTTATTTGTCTTTTACAAAAGTTTAAAAAATTTACTAAGTTATCTTCTCCGGCTTCTGATGCTAAAGTTTTGAGGTGGTCGATGTTTTTTAAAATGACACTGTTTGGTGTTTCTAAAGTTCCAAATAGTAGAGGTTTTATGATAGTTGGGGAGACAGTAGTCGCTAATTTTTTACTCAAATAATCCTTGTATAGATTACTATTCTTTAGGTGTTCAAATAACCTATTTTCTTTCCTGCCTTTAGTTGGTTTTATTTTTATAAGTACGTTTTCTTCTAATCTATTTAAATTTTTTTCTACCTGTAGAACATATTTTTCTCCGATTGAGGTTAAATCGAACTTCGATTGATTGTTCCCTGAAATGAGCCTTTTCTTTCTAAGGTCTCTTAGCTGTCTGTCAAGTTTGAGTGAGTCTGGCCATTCCGGGTATCTAAAAAACGAGAAACTTTTAGGAAAAAGTGAATAACATTCTTTAACCAATCTTTCAAATGTAGCTTCTTCTCCTTTTCTTTTTATGGATAGGAGAGCATATATTATTAGTTGGTCATTGGGCAAATTTTTATACAGTTTTTCGTTAGTAATGTCCATTTATAACTCCAGTTCTCTTCTCTTTTTTAGATTAGTAGTAAATCTAGTTTTTGCAATTCGTACCTCATCTTCTATAGCTTTAAAGATTTTAGAAACTTCTATCGAGGTATATGTGTAGTTATTTGTATTAGACAAATTACCTAGTAATTGAAGATTTTTGAGTATATTATTGGCTCTGTTTGTAGCTATTCTTTTGAAAGATTGCGATTTTGTTTCTCCTATTTTCATATTGAAGTATATCTCACTCATAGTTATATACTACATATCAGATGTATTGTCAACAAATACAATAAAATTCGATGTATCTTTTAATGGTAACTCATTCAGTGAAATTCCAACCAAAATGAAATATAATTCTCTTTGTGCGTAGATTAAAAGTTTTTATAGCGTATGCAGACGAGGACAAGTCTCTCGCCGGAGAATATAAGACCTATTTAGAAGTTCATTGTGGTTTTCGTGTATTCGTGGCTCACGAGGACAATGTTCCAGCACGGGATTGGATGCCTCAAATCAAGGAGAATATTTCAGCTTCAGATGTTATGGCGGTACTTATTTCTGAGAGGTCTAAGCAAAGTAATTATGTAAATCAGGAAATAGGAATCGCTATTGGCTTAGATATAAGGATTTTCCCTTTTATGGTTGATGGCACTCCGCCTTTTGGTTTTATAGATAAGATTCACGGTTTCCCTTTTGTTAAAACTACGGAGTTGAGAATCGTTAGGCATTGCTCTATGTTTTTTTCTGTTTTGACGACGGATACAGAAATTTCTAGTAACTTTGATTATTTAGCTGTAAATTCTGTTATATATGCGCTTTCTAACAGTCCGAATTGGAAAGACACAAATGTAATTATCAACCTTTTAACTGAAACTGAGAAGCATAATAATTTCACAAAAGAGCAACTTACCTCAATAAAATCTGCGTGTTGCAGCAATTCTGAAGTATACGGCGGGGCTTATGCTTACCCAGACTTTAAAAAACTTTTAGAAACAAAATATGGTATAAAGGGTTTAGTATGAGTATGCGTGGAGGTAAAAGATCAGTTAAATCAGATGAAAGGGAATCTAAAAAAATAGAAAAAGTAATTAGAGATAGTTATTCAGAAGTAAATAAGGCCATAAGATCAAATCAAGTAATGCTTAGACAACAAGTTAAGAAAACACCCCCGATAAAGTATTATCTTTAGACCTGAAATAAAGAATAATAATTCAAGAGTAATCGCCCTGTTAGTAATAATATCTAAATCCAGCCTCGCTGTAACCTTGAGTTTTATTTAAAATGTCGAGCGTGATATTATCAAGATCGGTATCGAGAGGTTTCCAGCTTGCAAGAATAGCTTCTACTAAAAATTCAAGTTGAATCGCTTTCTCTCGACCAAAAGAGAGTCCGAAAACACCGGACTCTCTTTTGGTCGAGATTTACGAAAAAGTTAGAACCGAATTCCTAAAGCATAGCCTCGCTTCGCTCGGCCACTCCTGCGCGGCACCCCACCCGCCGCGCCTCCGAAACTGTCGGCTCGTAAAAGTCACTGAAAGCGACTAAAAAGAAAAAACGCAAAAATTTTAAAGAACCTTGCTAACTTAAATAGCGCAACCGGTGAACTCAACAGGAATTGTCTTCCTTTATCAAAAGGTCCCATTAAAATGGATGGCTCTAGAATTGATGAGTGCATTACTCAAAATCTTTATAACTATAGTTCATGAAGGTAGTGAATTTTCCTTCAACAAATACGGTTGAAGTGTCAGGTTCCGCTGCACAAGTAGTGCACTGTTGCGTAGGTGGGTATGCCAAGACGCGTACTTCCAACTGCCTTGACTGATTTTGATAGAAACTATATGTATTCTCTGGCTTGTATGGTAGACGCATGCTGAATATCAGCGTAAGTTCTTGATCACCATTTCCAAGTTCAACTCTTACAGATCCATTCTCTAAGACATCAAAAACTTTCTGTTGCGTTCTAACAACGATCAAATCACCCACCGTTAGCCTCTTATCAGGATAGTCACTTTGATGTTCAATATAAGATAAAGTGGTACCAAGCCGATCAAAGAAATAGGTACCGGTCTTAGGGGTTGAGATTTTCAAATTTACCGCTAGTTGCCTAGGTGCTTTAGTGAAAGGGAGCGCGACAACCATGGAGTCAATTACTATGTTTTCCCCTAAATAAACCGTTTTAGTTTCTGATGACAATTGTTGGATACGACTTTTATAGACAAAGTTGGCAAAAGTCTTAGAACCAATCGGTAATAAAATGAGTATAGAAATAAATATTAGCGCTAAAATGTGCCCAAACAACGTATGACTTGGGATCTTCTCGTGCCAGATTTTTTTTGCGATCAAGCGGGGTAGATAAAAACCGAGATAAAGGAAACCTGGAATTGAGAAATACTTGAGGATTATTGTAAGTAGAGGAAAATATAAACCTCCTTCAAACTTTAAAAGACCCAGCTTTTCAATCTCGTTGACGATTTGTTGGTAGCCTATAATGGCGCTTACACCAAGAAAAAATATACCAAAGGCATCAAGAAAAATTGTGCCAAGCCAATCCTTTTCTAATTCTGTTAACCCAGGTTGTCCCAATTTAACTTTCTGAATAAACTCCTCTCTTCTTCCAAGGCGATAACCAATAAAACCTATCATTACCTGCAATGGTACTGATTGAATTATTACGAATGAGGGTGCAAAATAAACAAGCTCGGCAAGACCAGGATCTGTCTTCAAATTAGCCGCTAGAAAATTAAAAAATACTTGAAGTGGGGCAAGTGAAAGATAAGCTATGCCAATGCTGGTAGTCAGACCGACTAAGCCATAATTCCACCGTAAGGTAATTTTAGTTGAAAAAATGATTAATAAGATAACTAGAGCAAAGTAAAGGACGCTAGAAACTAAAAAGGGAGCTAATAAGCTTAAAATGGTGTGGGTCTCTCCGAGGAATAATTGCTGAAAAGATCCATAAAGCAGGATCAAGATTAAAAAACCAAATATACTGGTGAGAAAATAAAGCCACTTTGTATATTTTGAGGATATGATTTTTGAAAATGAATTCATACGTTCAATTAAATTGTTGTATCAACTAGGTGAATTGTCAACGTGATTAAATTTTGCAGTGGGGATAAGCCTTTCCTCGCAAAAGCAAGGCGAGAGAAAAATCGCGCGCGCAAAAAATAGCGGAGGCGCGGCGGGTGGGGTGCCGCGCAGGAGTGGCCGAGCGAAGCGAGGCTATGTTTTTAGGAATTCGGTTCTAACTTTTTCGTAAATCTCGACCACAAAGGACGATTTCTCTATTTGACCTATTAGGATAATTAAGTAAGAAGTTTAATTAGGCGAAAGCTTCTGGCGTGTAGTCTTCTTCGTGAATACCTCTAATAATTAAAGGGACGTCGTCAACAAATCGAGGATTTGATTGACCTAATTCTTCCCCACGTTTCCAAGTAAGTGGGGCCAGATCCTCTTCGCTTTCTATAATGTACCGCGGATCTATGTCAGCATCACTCTGTATAATGCGGGTTGGTTCTACTAAAAAAGGTTCTTTTTCCTTTAGCTCTTCTATTGATATAACATGAAACCCTTCTTGTTCATCTTGCCAAGCTATTAATCCCCTTCTTGACTCTTCTTCTAACTCTTCATTAAACAGAGCTTGTCCTGTATTAGGCACAGCAATCTCTAAACTTTGATATATTTCTGTTATATTACTTAATGGTTTTTCCGTTTGAAGTTCTTCGCCTATTAAATCAGTGCTTGCAATATGAGTGCGAATAATTCTTGCTTCAGCGGGTCTTAGTCCAAGCTTTGTTTTACGTTTATTTTCTCTACCCCGACTGATTACAGGATCTCTTCTGCTCTCTTCGGAATTGTGCCTAGCATTCCCTCTTTGAGTTCTTTGCATTCTTAATCGTTTGCCAGATTTTTCGCCTGTTAAATCCGGATCACTTACAACAATTAACCTGGTAACTGATTCCGAAATGCCCGGTTCAAGAAGTGGAAAAAGTAGCATTTCCTCCGGAATAGGAGTTGCATCTCCACCTTGACTTAATTCTTCTTTTGTCATTTCCAATAAAAAAATCGCACGTCTTTCAGGCGATGTTGTGGAGATTAAACTCCTTTCACTATTTATTTGTCAAGTTTTTGTTGTTGTAATGGAATACTTGCGGAATAAAGACTTGCGGGTTTATAGTGAAAAGAAATAGTGGACTGGAGTACATTTCTTCGAATTCTTCATGTGGCTGGTACGGCTTTGGGGGTCGGGGCTTCAACGTTTTTAGAAGTATTTTATATACAGTTTTCAAAAGACGGAAAAGTAGACATATTTGAGCATGAAGTTTTAAAAAAACTGGTTTTTATTTTGAGGTTTGGTCTTTTACTTCTTGTGCTTTCAGGGTTCGGACTTATGGTTTTGTGGAGACTTAGGGTTATGGGGCCGGATGTTTTCTTTTCTGCAAGGTATCTTACCAAGATGTCTGTAGTTCTAATATTGCTCTTTACTGCTTTTCTGATGAATTTCAGGTTAATAAATTTGAGGATTGGGAGCGCAATCTCTATAACTTCGTGGTACTGGGCAATGATTTTGGGTATTTGGAGAAATGCCAAAATATCTCTTGTATTATTGATGACTTTATATGTTGTTTCTATTGCGCTTGTTTATTTGTTACTTGAATTTGTAAGATCTAAAACTATAAAGAGTAAATGAGTTATTTATTAATTTTTGTATTGGTTTCTCACATAATACTTGGTGTTTTGGGTGCTGCATTTTTGGTTGCATATCTCCTTGCCTTTTCCAAGAACAGGGATGATTCTGGATACTTAACGCGAATGTCTTTTTTTGCATTTATAGCATTTACCGCATCATGGATTTTCAGTGGTTATTATTATGTTACTTATTATGGAAAAGCTGTGAAGCCTATTATTCTCAAAGCTGAATTTTCCTGGGCACATACGGTGCTGATGGAGTCCAAGGAACACATATTTTTGTTTTTGCCGTTTCTTTCATTAGCACTTTTTGCCGTAACAATGGTGTTTAGAAGGGAATTTTCCGAAAATAAAAAGCTTTCCTTTTCCGTTGTTTCGCTTTGTTTTACTACTGTTTCGATTGCTCTTTTGGTTACAATTTTTGGAATGGTTGTTTCGGGTGCGGTTGCTAAATAAATATGGGAAATAAAGAAAATATTGTCAGAAGTACATTAATTTCGGCAGGGGTTGCTATTGCAATTATTGTTGTTTTGACAATAGGGGGAGAACTTAACCCACCGCTTAAAAATTGGCTCGCTTCAACTTTTATTCATAACTGGATAGGAAAGGGGGTAGTTTCGTCTGCCGCATTTTTACTATCTATTCTTGTATTTAGTTTTTTTAAACTAAGGTTTTTGAGTTTAACAGTTTTACTTTGGTTTTTGGTGCTTATAGCTAATGCTTCTGCTGCAGTCCTTGTTTTGTTTTTTCTGGCTGAGACTTTTTTGCTCCACTGAAATTAGGAACTAATTTCTATAACTTTAAAAAGTGATTTTCCTGCCGGTGTTTCTACCTCAAATGAATTACCTATTTTTTTTCCAAGAAGAGCTTTACCTATTGGAGATTCGTCGGACATTTTACCTTGGGCGGGGTTAGCCTCAAGAGCATTGACAATTATAAATTCCATCTGTTTATTACTTACTTCTACTTTTACCCGCGATCCAAAGCCTACATTAATGTTTTGATTTGCCTCAACTATTTTTCCCAACCTTAACAGAACCTCAAGTTCCCTTATCCTTGAGTCGATCTGTGACAGTTCGTCCTTTGCGGCATGGTAACCGGCGTTTTCCGATAAATCGCCCTGTTCACGGGCATTTGAAAGGTTAATTACAACCTGAGGGCGTCTTTTTTGGAGGTTCTCTTTTTCTTTCTGCAGTTGTTCGTAGCCGTTTTTTGTAAACTGGTAGTTCATAAGGGATTATTTTAACAGAAAGAATATTTGTTACAATTTATCATTAATGGGTAAAGTATATAAGTTTATTCAGATTAACATTTACAAAGGTAAATATCTTGATTCCTTGGTTGCCTTTTTAAAGCAGGAAAATCCCGATTTCATTTCGATGCAGGAGGTTACAAGCGGAGTATTAAACCTTTGCGATGACAAGAAATTAAATATCTTCGAATATTTAAAGAGGGAGCTTAAAATGGACGGCAAATATCATGTAGATTTCGAAATTTCGGACGGTGAAGGTGTTTCAGGCAATGCGGTTTTTTCCAAGTATCCAATTACCGACACCGATGTTCTGACATTGGCTCTGTTTCAGGAAATTACACTTGAGCGATCTTATGATGAAGATTTTTTCCGGACATGCCCAAGCCATCTCCTTTCGGCTACAAGTGAAATTGAAGGAAGGAAAATACACTTAATGAGCTGGCATGGTTCATGGACTGCCCCTCCGACCGATACGGAAAGAACAATTATGCACGCGACGAAAATTGCCGATTTATTAAAAAGCCTGGAAGAGCCTTATATTATGGGCTGTGATTCAAACGCTGTTATCCAGGGCAAAACAATCGGTTTAATTAATAAAGTTTCAAATAACTTGATGTTGAACTCTGGCGTGCTTGGTACTACGAATACCGAGGTGCACAAAATTGCGCCGGTCACTTATCTGATTGATTATGTTTTTACCTCTAAGGATATTAAGTATATAGATCTGGAGGTTCCGCAAATTACTGTTTCGGACCACTTGCCCGTGATTGCCGAGCTTTCATTTTAGCTTGCTGGTGACCAAATGTGTCCTCAAATAAGGAAAACCTGTCTTTATACATAAAACCCTGTACCGCACCCCCTAACAATAGACCTTTTATGATTATCAAATGTGCAAAACTAGATGTTCCCACTAAAAAAGCAAAAATGGCCGAAAGATAAATCCAATGATGTATATGAATAAATTTGCGACTGATTTGTATTTTTAGCCTTGGAAACAGCTGTACAAACCAAATTTTAATTTGGGGGAATTTTTTGTTAATCGTGGCTTGCGGTCGGCTAAAAAAACGGAAAATGCCGTATCCTATTACAAACGCTCCGAGAACTTCAATCGTTTCCATAATTTTATCTTAAATAATCCAAATATGATTATCAATTTATGAGCCTGCGAAGGCATTCTCTTCGATTCGCTACGCTCACTCAGGGTAAACCTCTCATCCCTCCGAATCTAGTTTCTGCGCCCGCGGAGGGATTCGAACCCCCAACCAATCGCTTAGAACGCGAGTGCTCTGTCCATTGAGCTACGCGGGCATTTTGAGCGGGTGAAGGGAATCGAACCCTCGTATCCAGTTTGGAAAACTGGTGTTCTGCCATTGAACTACACCCGCAGAATCCTGTTATTTTATCAGAATAAACCCATATCATAAAGCTAATAAGATGGGACGAATCTTTGGTATAATTATCACCTATACGCGGTGGCTGTAGCTCAGTTGGTTAGAGCGCTGGCTTGTGGAGCCGGATGTCGGGGGTTCGAGTCCCCTCAGCCACCCATGACAATACTGTAGAGGCTAAAGAGTGGTAGGCCGTGGGTTCTAAAGCCAAAAACTCACAAGATAGGTCTTCCAATATAAAGTAATCAGTTTGACGAATGACATTGTAAAGACCTATAATTCACCGTCATGGTCGAACGGCAAGAATCCACTCCAGTTGAAGTTAAGAGATTCACAGATGAGGCTCGTGAATCTTTAGCCAGAGAAGGATTTGTTATTTATACCCTATCAGGTAAAACTATAAGAGAATTGAGAAATCAAAATGGGGAACTTGTAGTTGATAATCTGGAGAGTCCCTATGATCCATACTGGTTGTGGACTCCTAATCTGCCCTCTTTGTACAAGAATGAGCCCTCTTGGTATGAAGAAACAGCTTCTTACTATGATAGGAAGAGGCGCAAATACGAACATGACAGCCCGCAATTAGAGATACTTGAAGCCAAAGTCTCGATGAATTCTGATGTGGCTATTCGGCCGGATACTTTTTTTCTTCCAGAGAGCAATAATAAGACACGAAATCAACAGAAACATGCTATTTCAAAGTATTCTAACGCTCTTGCAAGGAAAATTAAGGGTGTAAAAGCAATCATGGGTGAATTGCCGGATTATGTCGAACTTGTCCTTGCCCATGAAGCTGCAACCCGTGTCCATCTCTTTGATTCTACTCTCAGCGACTACAGAATAAAGAAAGCGATAACAAATACTCCTACATTTGACCGCAATTTCGCTGTTGTTGGCCGCCATCCAATGCGTGTTGATTTTTTTGCACGTCACCGTTGTGGAGATAAAAATGAGGATGTGTACGCTGCCCCTATTGTAGTGCCCACCGAGCCGGGCTTGGCGAGAAGGCTGGCTAAAAAAACAATGTGGACTAGAGGGTCTGCGGCCTCTGAAATCGACAATCGTCACATAAGTCGCCAAGTTAGAAGAAGACTGGAGCGACTACAAAAGAAAAAAGGCAAAATATAAAGATTTAAACCTTTCCTTTGTTCAATAAATACTTGGTTCCATTGCGAAAATCTAAGACGTATTAATTCCAGTTAAAAGTCCGTATATCGTTATTCAGCTCAGCAAGGGAATCTGCTTTAGCTTGCATACTTAAAATTATATCCCCCTACATACAGTTCTTTTAACTGAATCACAATATCCGAAAGTGTTCTAATGAAGTCCCCTTCAGCACCCAACCTCATTTTGAGGCTAATTTATTTTCTTTTTGAAGACCTATAATTTCTGTAAGCGAGATTAATTACCAATGATGTAATGAAAGATATTATCAGGTAAGGAATTATTTCACGAATGCCATTAAATCCCGAGCCTGGACCACCAAATAGATCTATTCCACAAAAGAAAAAATATGATGGGATTCCACCTGTAAAACCCTCCATAGCACACCAACCAATCAAAAACATATAAATTACAAAAATCGGTATTGTAAGTAAAATTATTGGTTTCCAAGAGACTTTACGCATATTTTAAATGTAGCATACAGGCAAAAGTTAGGTGAAATGTGCTGTAAAGTCTGCTCAAGTCGTCAAGAATTGGTTCAATTGTGATCCCCTCAAACACCAAGATGTATTTTGAAGCTAAATAAGATTGCAAAATTTAACTATGTTGGAGCTTTTACATATGGACAAATATTTTACAAACACTTTGTAAAATTGTTTTTTTAGATTTTGGAGTTAGCTGGCCAACAGCATTCTTTATGATAGCCTTATCTGCTGTAAACAATTTATCTGGACGCGCAAAACTTGCAACTGGCAAACTGCCATTAGCAAAATCAGTTGGTTTAAGGCTGATTGCTATTTTGCTTGTATATGATTTAGAGGTGATTTGGCACAAAATAAGATTATCAAATTCAACATTCGCCAGTACAAGTGCGGGGCGTACTTTTTGACCTTTTAAATTGGAGAATGGGAACATAACCAGAACAACAGCGCCTACTGCAAACTTGCCCATGCGTCATCCTCTTCTGGCCGGTTCCAATCGTTAGCAAGTATTTTTTCAGAAAGCAAAAGCGATTCGCTCATTGGCTTGCTTTTTGTTTTGGCTGCAATAATTCGTATTTCACCCTTTTTAACCTGTAACTCGACCTCACTACTCAAGCCGCTTTCATTAAGAAGTGGCTTGGGTATACGTACTCCGCGAGAATTACCAATTGCTATTAGTGTAGTTATCATCGTAATTACATTGTATACACGGTTTATGAATTTGTCAAACAATGTACAGTATCAGGGTTTCGTTTACATCGATGCCTTCAAGATAGGACTTGTTGTTGATAATATAGTCCTCGATTCGCTATTGCGGTGTTCTGCCGCCCATGCCGTAGCCTCCGTGGCGTCTCCTGGTATTGTACCAACCGAGATATCTTGATAACCAGTAACGTGCATAGTCAAGATCATCAGGTTTTGCACCAACTCTCCAGAAG
>Ga0210057_1009682_pt1 | contig 11088 bp, 16 predicted proteins | sample CryGeyCG2114_010_2_FD_183968 | JGI IMG/M metagenome (GOLD analysis project Ga0210057, IMG submission 183968) | Groundwater microbial communities from aquifer - Crystal Geyser CG10_big_fil_rev_8/21/14_0.10 (SPAdes) (version 2) | ecosystem: Environmental > Aquatic > Deep subsurface > Groundwater ...
ATGGAAATAGAAGGAAAAGGATTCAACTGGAAAGAAATATTCGAAATGTTCAAGAAACCACAAGTAGACAGAGAAGTAAGAATAGAATTCCCTAAAACAAACTACGAAAAAATTAAAGAAATACTAAACAAAGCAGAATTCTCAGTGGAGAGAATAAACAAACAAACAGAAAAAATAAAACAAGCATACGAAGAAAGAAAACAAAAGACGCTGTTTTAAGAAAGAATTATAAACGATAAGTTATTAGAGGATTTATGAACAAAAGAGTGATAATGATTCTGTTAGTAGCATTAGCAGTAATGCTTATTGTAATAAACGCTAATGCACAAGTAACACCAGAAGCTCCAATCAATAACACAAAGCCATTACAAGAAATAGTGAAGAATGTCAGTAAAGCATTAGACTTTAACAATAAGTTAACTTCTGATATAAAAATTCCTGAAAGTATGCAGTTACCATTAAGGGTAGTCCTTGGAGTTAAGGCTGATACTGAGATAAGCTTTAGTGTGTTTGTAATACTCCTAGCTACCTGGTTGATATTCTATTTAATAATACTAAAAGCTGTAAAATTAATATCAATACTTCATGGATGGAAATCTTACATTATAACTCTAATAGTAATGTTATTAATATCAAGTGCTGGGGGGATGGTAGCAGTAACTAACTATTTATATACGGCTATAAGTCTGATAAAATTCTTTGATAGTTTTAGCGGTGGGGAAGTAATAAAGACTGCCGCGCTCATAATCATTCTTGTGATAATCTACCTCTTGTTAAGACCTCTAATTGGTTATCTCAAAAAAAGAAGTGAATTAGAAAAAGCTTATGATGAAGGATTCGAAGAATCAACCAATAAGGGGATACTTGGAAGAATAGCAAGAACCTTTGGTTACAAAAAATAAATTACTTTACTGTTCTCTCACCCTGTGCTTCGCCCTTCTTCTTTTCCTCAATACGCTTGGCTTCTTGTTCAATAACTCCCTTAGCTTTTTCTTCACGAGCCTTTTTTAGACGGGCTGCGAGAACATTACTAAGAGCCTTGACAATAACTAATAACACAACCATGAATAATGCTATTAATGCTCTAAACCACCAAGCCTCAGGACTAAAGATCAATAATCCGAAAATATAAACAATACCCCTGTATAACCTTAATTGTGCGAGTATTATCGCACCAGCAACTCCAACTAGTATTGCTGAAGAGTCCTTAAGACCAAAACCCCAGCCAGCTTTATTAATTATCCCCTGAAAATAAAACCACAATACTACTACAATAAGAAACGCCCATGAAAGAGCAAACGGTTCAGCGAAAAGTATCTTAAATATTAGACTAACAGTTTTAGAAGTAAGAAAAGAATAAACAGGACCGAGATACTTATTACCTGCAATGACCTTTTCCCACTCCTGACGCAAATAACTCTTAGCAGTATCAGCACTATTAAAGTTCTGAGAAACGTTCTGAACCTTATCAACAATCTTTTTAGCATCACCAAGATTATCATTAATACCCGCAGAAGGATCAGTTTGAGAAAGAACTAAAGGAATTAATAATAATGCGACTATTGACAAAAACAAAAAAATTCTAACACCTTTTTTCATGAATAACAAAGAACTAACAGGTTTATAAAATTAATTAAGAATTACTCCTTGGTCTCTTTTCGTAGTTCTTTAATATTATCGTTTATAATTTTAATCTGGTCTTTAATCTTTTTTCTTTCATTATCGTCTAATGCTTTAGCGAGATCATCAACTAATTTTTTTCTTTGTCCTTCTTCAATGCTTAGGTTTATACCAACTGCTTTAGAGTAACTTCTTTCAATCCTATTTGCGTACCACCATCTATGGAACGTTCCATCAAAGAACATAAGGAAAATAGAAAGAACCGCAGTTACAAGATAAACCCACCCTAAATTGAAACTCTGCATAATCTCAGGACCCTGGGTATAACTCAATTCATCCCATCTAACCATCGCTAAAACAATAAATAAAAGGAAGAAAAATAAGTAACCAGTGTTCCTAAGCCATTTAGGAGCACCAGACTTCTGAATGATAAAGACATAAATAATTATTGGAATTATTGAAGTTACGGCGATACCAAGAGCACCATAAGGCAACAATATAGCATTAATCATCTTATCATCGGCAAGGAACCTTATGGAAAGAAACGCAACTATGATGGCAACTATATTCCTAACAATCAGCCCTGTACCCCCGGCTCTCTTGAATAATGGAATCATGTCAACAACAACGTAGATGATCATATACAAAAGAACAAAAAGCAAAATCTTCACAACACCAGTATCTGCACCGGAAGCTGCACCAACAAGTTTCTCCAAAATCCCCCAGAACCAACTAAGAATACCACTACCTATCTTGCCAGCATTACTAAGACTATCACCAATACCTGGGGTAACGGGATTATTAAAACTCTGAGCACCAACAAAACTTACGATTACTGATAGAAGAAACATTGAGATTAATGTTAACGCTAAAATTTTCCCGCTCTTTTTCATTGATTGTTTAATGAAGTAGTAGTATATAAATATTTCTAAGCTTTCGGCACTTGGGAAGTTAGAAATGCTTATAAACTTTCAAATATTCTGAAGTTAATGAATAAAAAGAGCGCCGTGATCATGGTAATCATTATTGGGCTAGTATTATCATCGTTTCTAGTAAACGCACAAGCACAAGAATTCACAAGAGCATTCGAGAACATAATTAATGGAATAGGAGACTTCTTAGAACCACTAGCAAAAGCAATAGTGGGAGAAAGGGCACTAGCAAACTTCGGAAGTTTTGGAAACTTCACGCCCGGAGAACTACTATTCGTGGTAACATTACTTGGAGTAATGCTATTCTCAGTAATCTGGTGGGTACTAGACACTGCATCACCATTCAAAAATACTCCATGGGTAGTATTCGTTGTAGCCTTGGCAGTATCGGTAATCTCCCTGCGGATGGTAATAAACTCAGGACCAGAATGGCTGAACACAATGCTACTACCTTACGGGACCATGGGGATAGTGATTACTTCATTACTACCACTAATAATATTCTTTTACTTTGTAGAAGAAGGAATCGGAAAAGGACATCCTGTAATGAGAAAAGGAGCATGGATTTTTGCAGCAGTAGTATTTGTGGGATTGTACGTAACAAGATTTGAAGTAACACAATCAGCATGGATTTACGGAATCGCAGCAGCACTATGTATAGCACTACTACTATTTGATCAAACAATACAAAGAGCATGGAACAAAGTAAGAAGCAAAAACTTATTAGATATACATAACGCAAAAACAGAAATACGATTAACACATGAAATACAAGACTTATTAAGTAAACTAACCAGTCATTCAACAGCAACCAACCTTCCGATATACAAAACTCTTTATGATGATTTAATGACCCGAGCAAACGGAATAAATAGAAAAGACTTAATGTCCATACTTCCACAACCCACATAATAATCAAAAATGAACAATAAAAATACTATCATCACAGGAATAATAACAATAATACTTTTGGCAATAGCCTCTGCACAAAATTATGGCGGTGGGATGAATCTAGCACAAGGATCATCACAAATAATCAATTGGATAGAACAAATATTTGGACCCTTCGCATACGCACTATTCGGAAGTTCAGAATACTTATTCGAAAAAGTACTAGTACTAGTGATAATCGTGTCAGTAATTTATAAGACCTTATCATCACCAATAATAAAAGGAAAACTACCATTCACAGAAAACAAAGCCATACTATGGATAATCTCAATAGCGGTATCAGCTTTATCAACAAGATTCCTAACACAAGCACAATGGGCAAGTTTTATAATATTACCATACAACACCTTAGGAATAGTACTAAGCGCCGCAGTACCATTCATAATAATGTTCTTATTCGTAAACTCCTTTGATAGCTCAGCAATAAGGAAAATCCTATGGTCCATTTATGCAATAATCTTTATAGGAATATGGATGTCAAGATACGACGAAGTTGGAAATTTATCATGGGTGTACTTCTTCACAGCATTACTAGCGCTGATACTGTTAGCTTCAGACGGAACTATAAGGAGAGCAATGATTAAACAAAGACGTAAAGAACTAGAAAATATGAGTAAGGATGATTATGAAAGAACAGTAAGACGCCAAATGACTGAAGCGAAAGAAGATCTTACTAATAAGATTATAGACCCTGTGGAGTATGATAAGACAATGAGGAACTTGAACTCACAAATGAGAGCAATAAAGAAGAACTAATCATTAATCCTTTTTGTAACCAATAACTTTTTTTGTCTTACCATGACCTTCATAAATAGGGACTTCTTCGAACTTATCATCATCCTTCTTATTCTTCTTCTTACCACTTTGAGGAGCAAGGAATAACCCCACGACAATAAGAACACCAGCAATAATTAAAGAAACAGTCTTATTAAAAGAACTCATGAAAGGAATAATCCTGAAGATGAAATCTTGAAGCTTACCAATATTAGAAGCAAGAAAGACAAAGCCAACAATGATTAACGCATAACTAATAATCTTAACCACCAACTTTTTCATAACAAAATTTCTCCTAAATTTTGGGATGCTAAAATGCAACACCCTAAGCATTTTTTCATAAGAAATATAATGTTAAGTAATTTATAAAGCTTTTTAAAGCGAGAAGCCCTACAATTATTATGGGAAATGACACTGATATCAAAGCTATAAATGAAAATTTAATAAAACTAATGATTGATGTGAATATGATAAAGAGAAAACTGTTACTGGAAAAAGACCCAGAAGGAGAACTGAGCGAATGGGGTAAGGAACAACTAGAAAAAGCGAGAAAAACTCCAAAATCAGAATATATAACCCACGAAGAGGTAAAGAAAAATCTGCCAAAAAAATGAGTTATACCATAAAGTGGCATTCCGAAGCACAAAAATTTTTGAACAACCTGCCAGTAGACATTTCTAACAGAATAATCAAGAAGTTAGAAGCATTAAGAGTAAAACCTTTTCGATACTTAGAGCATTACGAAGGACTATATTACAAGATGCGAATAGGAGACTACAGAGTATTAATAGACGTAGAATTTAATGATAAAATACTAATTATAATGGTTCTAGATAAAAGGGGAAGAATATACAAGAGGTAAAACCATGGCAAGTTATGAAGTAATCGGAAGCATAGCAGTAATGAAGTTCCCTGAAGAAGAAAAAATTAGTATTAAGGAAAAGAAGAAAGTAGCAGAAAAATTATTAGAAAAAAATAATGTTAAGACAGTAGTAGAAAAAATTGGAAGAATAAAAGGAAGACTAAGAACACTAAAAACCAAGCATTTAGCAGGAATAAAGACCTTAACAACCATTCATAAAGAAAACGGTTGTTTGATGAAAGTAAACATAGAAACCTGTTATTTCTCACCAAGACTATCAGAAGAAAGAAAGAGAATAATGAAAGAATGCAAGAATAATGAAAAAGTATTAGTAATGTTCGGAGGAGTAGCACCATACGCCATAGTAATAGCAAAGAACAAGAAAGAAGTGAAAGAAGTCGTAAGTGTAGAAATAGGAAAAGAATGCTCAAAATACGCACAAGAAAACGTCAGGATGAATAAACAAGAAAAGAAGGTAAGAATCATACAAGGAGACGTAAAGAAAATAATACCAAGACTAAAAGAAAAAGGAGAAAAGTATGATAGGATAATAATGACTCGACCGAATCTGAAAGAAACATTCATAAAATACGCGCTGATGGTAGCGAAGAAAGGTGGGATGATACACTACCACGGATTCTCACACGAAGAAGACAAAGAAGAGATGGTAAAGGAACTATTAGAAGAAATAAATAATGAAAGAAGAAAAGTCAAGGTGTTGAAGGTTATGAAAGTAGGAGATATTGCTCCAAGAAAGTATCGTTGGAGAATTGACATGAAAATCCTTAACTGATAGTTAAGATTATATCAGTGATTATCTTAGTATAAAAGCAAAAATTGATAAATCACGATTAACATTCTAAGTGATGAATAATCAAGACTTCTCAGAAACTGTCCAGGAAACACTAAAACTCTACACTGAAGGGTTCACAATCAAAGAAATAGCAGACTTGAGAAGCCTCACAGAATCAACAATCTACTCGCACTTAGCAACTTTAATACTGAATAAAAAGATAGAATTAGAAAATATAATTGTCGAAGACAAAAAAGTCAGGATAGTTAGGGTAATAAAGGAAAAAAATACTGAGAAACTTAGTGAAATAAAATTAGGGCTTGATGAGACGATAAGCTACGGAGAAATAGCATGCGTATTAGCACACATCAAGAAAGACACAGAATTAATGAATGAAAAAGCTCAAGTTGTTGAAACAACGATTATGTCTGTGAATGAACTCACGAGTTACATAAAAAATCTTATAGAGTCAGACCACAAATTAAACAACTTATTAGTGAGGGGAGAAATATCAAACTTGACATTCAATAAGTCAGGGCACGTATACTTCAGCATTAAAGACAAGGAAAGCCAGATAAGATGCGTAATGTTCAGAAGAATAAAAGAAAGTCTGATGTTTAATCTTGAGCACGGAATGAAGATAATAATTAAGGGAAACATAGAAGTCTATCAGCCTAAAGGAGAATACCAAATAATTGTTGAGGAAGTACAGCCTGACGGATTAGGAGCACTGAATTTAGCATTCATACAACTAAAAGAAAGACTAAAGAAAGAAGGATTGTTCTCAGAAGCACACAAAAAGCCACTACCAAAATTCCCCAAAACGATAGGAATTATCACTTCACCAACAGGAGCAGCGTTGCAAGATATGATAAAGGTCATCAAGAGAAGATACCCCCTGACAAGAATAATGATAGCACCAACACCAGTACAAGGAAAAGAATCAGTAAGACCAATAATTGAATCAATAACCACAATGAATGAAATGGAAGAAATTGACGTGATAATACTAGGAAGGGGTGGAGGATCATTAGAAGACTTATGGTGCTTCAATGAAGAATCAGTAGCCAGAGCAGTCTACGAATCAAGAATACCAATAATCTCAGCAGTAGGGCATGAGACTGACTATACAATCATGGACTTTGTGGCAGATTACAGAGCACCAACACCATCAGCAGCTGCTGAGGCAGTAGTACCAAACATTGAGGAAATACTTGAAGCTCTAAATAATTATTATATCAGAAATATCCAAGCGACTAAATATGCTGTAGACACCCTTAATTCTTTATTAAAACAAATAATTAGCAGGACAATATTTAAGAGACCGTACGATAGCATACATTCTTATTATAAAGAATTAGACCATGAACTATACAAAATACAAACTATTATAGTTAAGAAAATAGAAACAAAAAGAAAAATATTAGAAATTATTGAATCAAAAATAACAACACTAAGCCCAAAGTCCATACTAAAAAGAGGCTATAGCATAGTGATGAAAGAAGGCAAAATAATTAAAAACTCTTCAGAAGTTAATATAGGAAGCAATGTAAACATATTATTACATGAAGGTTCATTAGAAGCAAAAATAACACAAAAAACAAAATGACTGAAAAAAATTTATCATTCGAAGAAAACCTGAAAGAACTCAAGGAAATAGTCGAAAACCTAGAAAATAAAGAATTTTCCTTGCAAGAATCATTAGAAAAGTTTGAGAAAGGAATAGAACTAATAAGCAAATGCCAAAAAGAACTGGAAAACGCAGAACTAAAGATTGAAACAGTAATGAAAAAAGACGGAAAGATAATAACCATACCACAAAAAGAATAAAACTCTTTAGTTACAAACGTAGTTAATCATGGGTTGTTATTCTTAAAATCTTTACAGGAATTTTTAATTTACGAAACTCTTTAATAAAGAGGTTTAATTGTTCAACAGGGATCATTATAGTATTAGTACTCATCTTAGAGCCATTAAATTTATTTAATAAGCCCGGATAGTGTTTCTTGTAATGCTTATAGCCGAAAAGCTTCTTATTAAGAGTAACCCTTCGAGATTCAGGTTTGATGCTGCCCCAACTAAGAAGCGCCTTTTTATCACCTCCGCTTATTGTAGAAGAATATTTTTGATAGAGGATTATTGAATTGCCTATCATGCTATCTTTAAGCTTCCAGTTATCAAGTTCATCAACAATTATGTTAATCTCATTATCTACACCCATGAGCTTCCAATACTTTTTGAATTTGACTGAATCAAAAAACTTTGATTTAATCCCCTCAATTTTCTTGGTTAATTTTTTGTCGATTTTGACAATGTCAATAAAGATATCAATATCACTGTCCTTATCTGCTTCTTCTCGGGCAACACTACCAAAAAGAATTATAGAACTAATGCTCTCAAGGTTATCAAGACTTTGAATTAAGAACGACGCAAAATCTAAGGAATAACTGATCAGTTCCATTTTACTCCCAAGGACTCAAATAATGATTTAATTTTGTTGAAGCTATTAAGAACTTCTGAAATGATGGATTCTGGCTGTTTTTTACCATAACAAAGAAGATTTCTTTTAGACTCGATACTCAAGATTATATTAACTATCTCGTTCTTATTAGGAAAATCAAAGTTTAATCTTTCATTAACTCTTCTCATAGAAGTAAACCAATCATGTTTAATCATTGAGCCGGGATTAATAAGGTTCTCTTTATGAAGAAAAACTTCTAACATTTCAATACTCGCAGCAGAAGCATGAAAACCAATACTTCTCTGACGTTCAGAGATGCCTCTCTGAATACTTTCTTTAATCACTTCAAAACTTTCATTAATATTCCTGAGATGGTCTTCAATCTTCATAGACATTTAAGATGTTTAGGATATATAAATCTTTAGTTACAAACGTATCTACATCTTAGTTACAATTGTAATAGTTAGACACGCAAAATGTCATGTTCGGAAATGTCGTATCATATAACACATTGACAAGAAAGTGGTAAGCAGAAAGATTAAAATATCATGGTTTAGTTCACTAACAATGAATGATAATGAAACTAAGAGGACAGATAAGACGGATTTTAGCGAGTCTGAAGCTAAAGAGTTTCTCCAAAAATTCTTTTCATTATCAAGAACTTGCGGCAAAGGCATTACTTTAGAAGACATAAGAAGAATAGAAGAAGAGAGTTACGATGATTAAAGAAGAAAGCTCGTGATTATATGAAACTATTAATCATCAAACAAAATCATTAATTAAATGAATGAACTGATCTAACAGACAAAATCATTAATTAAATGAATGAACTGATCTAACAGACAAAATCATTAATTAAATGAATGAACTGATCTAACAGACAAAATCATTAATTAAATGAAGCTACTGATTTTGTGCTTCAAACCAATATAAATCATCCAGAACATTAACAAGACTGCGTCAAGTGAAGGGAGGAAAGCACTATGGAAATGAACAGGCAAGAAATTAATAATGTTAAGACCAACAGCAAGAGTACTTAAGGGATAGAATGGCATGATTAATCCAGAGACTGTAGCATCAAGAACTAAGTGAATGAACACACCAAAAGCTATAACAAAGAAAAGATTCCTCAACTTAATATGCTTGGACTCAAGATAATGATTCTTAGAACCCCAAAGTATAATCCCGAAAACTAAGAATAATAAAGGAACGAAAAGATTATGAGTAAAAGTTCTATGAACCTCAGCTAATGTAAGACCAGAATAATGAAGAATCCAAAAAGCGGCTACATCAAAATCAGGAAGCAAACCAGCAATACCTGCGATTAGAACAAGATGCAAAGGAAAATCACGCTTATTCTTAACAACAAAATCACGAAACAAATTTACAAGAATCGCTGCTACAAGAAAATGAGTAACTGCCTGAGTCATAAAATTAGTTTCACCTCAAAAAAAGAAGCAAGAAGGAGTATATAAAATCTTTTATTAGGAAGACTTTATTGATAAAAGTTCTACAATTTTTATGTTATAAAATTATTCTAAAGAAACACCTTTAGCCATCAACTTAAGACCCTTACGCCAAGCAAGAGAATCTCTAAGAAAATCAACAATCCCAATAACTCCTTCATGATTCATAACTTTTTTAGAAGTAAGAGCTTCTCTGATGTAATCAAAGAAAGAACAATCATTAACAACCACACGGGGGTTGCTAGTAATGGACGAATAAGTAATGCCGTGTTCTGAAGGGAATTTAGCACCACTAGCAGAAACCCAAGGAAGATTTACCCACCTAGCAACTCGCTGAGTAATATCATTGATGTCTCGATCAGCACTTCTTAAAGGGCCTCTAGCAAAAATTGGGGGAATCTTATGTCTGGCATAATGACCAAGAACAGCATCAAAACTCCCACTATGATCATAAAACCACTCCGAGCCTTCAGGATTAAGAAGTAAGCGATTATGAGCGATTACTAAACGTTTACCTAACGATTTTTTTGTTAAGTCTGTAAGTAAACGATTATCAGCAATAACTAAACCGCCCTGATACTGAATATCTGCAACTACAGCTTCAGGATGCTGAAAAGGCTCGATATAATTATCAATACCAACAGCAAGAATATCAAGAGCTTTACTCCTATCACCATCGTCATGAAGCTTGGCCTGAACAACCTGCCCCTTAATCAAGTAAAGAACCCCCTTATCAGAACGCTCAAAATCCCTACGAACCTTAACAGCCCTACCACTGGGCTTACCCATGGAATCAACAAGGGGGTTGACATCATCAGTCCTGCCAAAATAAACATGATTATCAGGATTGGCAAAATAAGAGAAACGATCATGAACAGAACCCTTGGCGATAGGATCATCATGCATTGAAGTAATAACTACTGCATCAACACCCCCATCGATACTACGATCAACAAGGCTGCTGGTAAGAGAACTCTCACTAATACCCTGAATCTCAAGCCACTTAGACTGGAGACCAATGGCCCCACCATAATTCTTAAAATCAACATTAAATGTCATGTAACTACTAAAGAATTAGGATATTTAAGCTTTTTGTTCAAGCTGCAGTGTTGCATAAATAAAGTTAATGTTTAACTTTTTTCTTAGTTATTATTACATAAGCTCTTTTTCCTAAATGCTTTCTTGGGACATCTGCTTTTGCAGATGTGCCTATTGGTGTAATTACTCTT
>Ga0210057_1009683_pt1 | contig 11088 bp, 9 predicted proteins | sample CryGeyCG2114_010_2_FD_183968 | JGI IMG/M metagenome (GOLD analysis project Ga0210057, IMG submission 183968) | Groundwater microbial communities from aquifer - Crystal Geyser CG10_big_fil_rev_8/21/14_0.10 (SPAdes) (version 2) | ecosystem: Environmental > Aquatic > Deep subsurface > Groundwater ...
AAGAGATTTTAAAAAAGAAATTAAAATCCCAAAAACTATTTTCCGATTTAAGGGGAATAAAACCCGGAGATTATTTAGTTCATTTGGACCATGGAATAGGAATTTATAACCAGCAATTAACAATTGATAATCAACAATATTATCAACTTAAATATGCGGTTGGTGACAAACTATTTGTTCCGGTTGGCTTGGAAAGAAAACTCTCCCGCTATATTGGTTTTGTTGAGCCAAAAATTTCCAGACTTGGCTCTCCCCTCTGGCAGAGAACAAAAAGAAAAATTAAGGAAGAAGTTAAAAAGTTAGCCAGAGAACTTTTAGAGATTGCAGCTATTAGAGAAATTGCCACTCGTCCTCCTTATTTATCAGAAGATGAGATAAATTTCCAAATAAATTCTTCTTTCCAATTTGAAGAGACTCCGGATCAATCCCAGGCGATTGAGGATATAAAACAGGATTTAGAAAAGCCAGAACCAATGGATAGAATTGTCTGCGGCGATGTTGGGTTTGGAAAGACGGAGGTAGCTTTGAGAGCAATGATAAAGGTAGTTAACTTTGGCCATCAGGCAGCTATGATTTGTCCGACTACTATTTTAGCTTCTCAACATTTTCAAAATTTTAGAGAGAGACTTAAAAATCTTCCAGTAAAAGTCGCCATGCTCTCCCGGCTTCAGTCAAAAAAAGAACAAAAAGAGATAATAAAAAGCCTAAAAGAAAGTAAAATTGATATTATTGTAGGAACTCACCGAATTTTATCAAAAGATGTTGCCCCGCTCCTTTTTCAAATGGGCGGGGCGGGACTATTAGTTATTGATGACGAACAAAGATTTGGGGTTAGGCAAAAAGAAAAATTAAAAAAAATAAGGGCCTCTTTAGATATTTTGAGTCTTTCGGCAACCCCTATCCCCCGAACTTTATATATGTCTCTCTCTTCCTTAAAAGATATTAGCCTGATTCAAACTCCGCCGGTTGGCAGATTGTCAGTTAAAACTTTTATCTTGCCCTGGAAGGAAAAAGTTATCCAGGAAGCAATCAAAAAAGAAATTTCTAGAGGCGGTCAGGTTTATTATTTACATAACCGAGTAGAAACAATTGAAACCGCTAAAAAGTTCTTAGAGGGACTGATGTCGGGTTTTAGACCGGGGGTCAAATTTGGCGTAGCCCATGGTAGATTGAGGGAAAAAGAATTGGTAAAAATAATGGCAGATTTTCAGGGCAAATCAATTGATGTTTTAGTGGCGACTACTATTATCGAAAATGGTCTTGATATTCCCAATGTTAATACTTTAATTGTCGCCGATTCAACCAGATTGGGTTTAGCTGAGGCCTATCAAATCCGAGGTAGAATCGGCAGGTCGCATATTCAGGCTTTTGCTTATTTCTTTTACGGTCAGAATCTTTCAGAATTGGCTAAAATGAGATTAGATGCTTTGAAAGAGGCCGAAGAGTTGGGCTCAGGATATCGAATTGCCTTAAAGGATTTAGAAATCCGTGGGGCGGGAAATGTTTTGGGTAAAGAACAATCAGGAAATATAAACCAAGTAGGATTAAATCTTTATTGCCAGATACTATCGGAAAGTATAGAAAAATTAAAGGCGAAATGATAAACTCTAAAAATGGACGAGATTAAAACCATAACAATTAAAGATAAAAGTTATCCAAAACTTTTGAAAGAAATTAAGGATGCGCCGGAGATTCTTTATGTTAGGGGAAAGATTTTGTCTGAAGATTCTTTCTTCGCCGTAGTCGGAACCAGAATGGCCTCGTCGTACGGGAAGCAGATTGCTCTGGAAATTGCCGGTGAGCTGGCTGAAGCTGGATTAACCATTGTTTCAGGATTAGCTCCTGGGATTGATACTTTTGCCCATACAGCAGCAGTTGAAAGAAACAAGAGAACGATTGCTGTTTTGGGCACCGGGCTTGATGAAAAAAGTATTTATCCTCAGTCAAATTTAAAATTAGCTCAAAGGATTTTAGAAACCGGAGGGTGTTTAATTTCCGAATATCCTTCGGGAACTCCTGGGTCAAAATTCACTTTTCCCCAGAGAAATCGGATAATTTCTGGATTATCAATCGGAGTTTTAATCGTGGAAGCTAAACAAAAATCAGGAGCTTTAATTACGGCAAACTGGGCGAAAAAACAAGGAAGGAAAATTTTTGCCGTTCCCGGCCCCGTTCATTCTTTAAACTCGAAAGGTCCTCATTATCTGATTAAAACCGGGGCTAAATTAGTTGAAAACGCCAACGATATTTTAAAAGAGCTCAACTTAGTTCTGTCGGTATCAGATACCGACAGAACAGTAAGAGGTGAAAATGAGGAAGAAAATTTGATTTTGGAAGTTTTGAAAGAAGAGTCTTTATATATTGATAAAATTATTGAGAAAACAAAATTATCAGCGGCAGAAGTTGCCGGCACTCTTGCCATTTTGGAAATAAAAGGTAAAGTAAGAAACTTAGGAGGAAATATTTATGCACTTATGCGTTAAATTTTTAATTTCTGTTTTTAATTTTCAATGAACTTGGTAATAGTTGAAAGCCCTGTTAAAGGGAATACAATTGAAAAATTCTTAGGTCCGGAATATAAGGTTCTCTCCTCTTACGGCCATATCAGAGATTTGCCTAAGGCTGAATTTGGGATTGATGTTGAACATAACTTTAAACCTAAATATGTTATTCCTTCCAAATCAAGAAAGATAATTCAGGTTTTAAAAAAAGAGGTGGAGAAAACAGATTTAATAATAGTAAGTACCGATCCGGACAGAGAGGGCGAAAGCATTGCTTGGCATTTGACTCAAATCCTGGGTTTGAACGGCAAAAAACCTTACCAAAGGATTGTTTTTCACGAAGTTACAAAATCTGCTATTGAGGAAGCGCTAAAGAATCCACGGAAAATTGATTTGAATTTAGTCAATGCCCAGCAGACAAGAAGAATTTTAGATAGAATCGTTGGTTATAAATTATCCCCTTTTTTGTGGAAAAAAGTGGCACGACGCCTGTCAGCCGGAAGAGTTCAGTCAGTGGCAGTTCGTCTGGTTGTGGAAAGGGAAAGAGAAATTAAAAATTTTGTACCCCAGGAATACTGGATAATCGCCGCCCAACTAAAAAAAACAGAGGACGGGCCTCTGTTTGAAGCTATTTTAATTAAAAGAGATGGAGAAACTATACCTAAGTTGGGAATTAAGATAAAAAAGGAGGCAGATAAAATTGTAAAAGATTTAAAAGGAGCTGAATATAGAGTAAGTAGTATCGAAAGAAAAGAAGTAAAAAGAAATCCTCTCCCACCATTTACCACCAGCACTCTCCAACAAGAATCCTGGGGAAGATTCCATTGGCCAGCTAAGATGACAATGCAAGTTGCCCAGCAACTTTATGAAAAAGGTTTATGTGTCGATGAGAATTCTTTAGTCATAACTGGAAAAGGAGAGATTTATAGAATAAAAGATTTGGGAAACTCAAGTAAAGCATTGGTTGGTATTAATGAAGCGACACTAAAACCAGAAATAGCTAGGATCAAAAAATTCTGGAAGATAAAAGCTCCTAGCAAAATAATTGCCATTGAAACTGATGATCATGAAAAACTTTCAATAACGCCTGATCATCCCCTTATGATAATGCGTAACGGCTATCCAACCTGGGTTAAAGGAGAAAGTATAAAAAGGGGTGATTATATCGCGGCTTTAGAGACAATTCCAGTAGTCCGTAGGAAAATCCCTTCTCATCTTATTGAACTCATCCAATGTTTCCCAAAATCAATTCAAGAAAGGATTATATTCAAATTCTCTCCCCAATTCTCTCCCTTCATTCGACGGAAAAAGAAGAAAGAGTCTGTTCCCTACCATGTAATTGAAAGATTATGGAAAGAAAAAAGAATGCCGATAAAAAAAATAGAGCGATATTATCGTGGCATTAGGATAAAACCAAGCGTTGGCAATTCAAAATTCCATAAAATACCCTTCTATTTTTCTAAAGAATTAGCTTACTTGCTTGGTTTTGCAATAGGAGATGGCCATTTGCCCTCCTCGGAGCCTAAAATACGATTAGCGATTAAATCTGAATCTCTGTTTATATTAGATAATTTAAACAAATTAGTGAGTGAAATTTTGGGAGAAGAATTTAATCGCTTCGATACAAAAAAATCAGAGACTTTAATTAACTCAACTTTTCTTTACCATTTATTTCAACAACTTGGCTGTCCATCAGGAAATAAATGTTCTCGAATTGATATTCCTAATATTTTACTTTCCCAACCAGACGAGATACTCAGGGCTTATATTGCAGGACTATGGGACAGTGATGGATGTATTAATAAGCATCCAAATCCAACTGCAAATAGTATTCAAGTATCTTATAGTTCAAAATCAGAATTATTCATCGATAAATTACGTTTACTATTAAAAACTTTTAGCATAAATAGTTCAAAACATCTCGATAAACGAACGGGAGTTTTTTGGCTACGTTTAACGACAAATGGAATTCCTAAATTTAAAGAACATATTACCCCTCATTTAATTATTAAAAAAGAAAGGTGGAAAAAATTATACCAAAAATATCAGCATCTTTATGAAAATCGAGTAATTAGCCGATGTCAACAAATTCCAGAAATTACACCAACATTGGGGAATTTGCTATTTAAGTACAATCTTCCAAAACAAAGGTTATCTAAGGTTGTGGGGATAGATTTATTTAACTATTTTGGGGAAGTTGATTCTTCTCATACGAGATTGCCATTTATACAAAAAGCTGTTTTAGAAAAAATCTCTACAGTTATTGATACAGAAAAACAACTTTTCAAAAAATTAAGCACTTCTCCTATAATTTGGAAAGAGATTAAAAAAATAAAAGAAATCAATTATAAAAAGCCGTTCGTCTATGATGTTACAACCTCTACTAATACCTTTATTGTTAATGGGTTAGTTTCTCATAATTGTACTTATCACAGAACCGATTCCTTAAATCTTTCTGATTTATCACTTTTCGCTGCCAGAAAATTTATCATTGAAAATTATGGCAAAGAATATTGGGCAGGATTTTTGAGAAGATATAAAACAAAAACCAAAGGGGCCCAGGAAGCTCATGAAGCCATAAGACCGACCTATCCTGAGAGAACTCCAGAGAAGTTAAAAATTAAGGCAAAATTAGACGACAGGCAGTTTCGGCTTTATGAATTAATTTGGCGAAGATTTATTGCCTGCCAGATGAGTCAAGCTGTTTTTGACTCAACGACTGTTGATATTGACGCTAAGCCCCGCACCAGAACAAGTTCGGTACGGGGTAAAAATTACACTTTTAGAGCTACAGGGCAGATTCTGAAATTTGATGGATTTTTGAAAGTTTACCCGATGAAATTCGAAGAAACCGAGTTGCCGTCTTTGGAAATAAATGAAATTTTAGAACTTATAAAACTCATTCCTTCTCAGCACTTTACTCAACCTCCACCAAGATATACTGAAGCAACTTTAATTAAAGCTTTAGAAAAAAATGGCATTGGCAGGCCCTCAACTTATGCTCCTATTTTATCTACGGTTCAAGAAAGAAATTATATTGAGAAAAATGCAGAGAAGCGCTTTCAGCCAACTGAAATCGGGACAGTGGTAAATGACCTTTTGGTAGAGCACTTCCCAAAAATTGTTGATATTAAATTTACCGCCCTAATGGAAGAGGATTTAGATAAAATTGCCCAGGGGAAAGAAAAATGGATTCCGATTATAAGAGAGTTTTACAATCCTTTTGAAGAAAACCTAAAACAAAAATATCAGGAGGTTTCAAAAAGGGTTTTAGCTGAGAAAACCGAAAGAATCTGTCCAAAATGCAAAGCCCCACTTTTAATTCGGCTGGGGAAATTCGGAAAATTCTATGCCTGCTCTCGCTTTCCTAAATGTAAATATACTGAATCTTTTGAAAAAATAAAATTGGGAGTTAAATGCCCTAAATGTGAAAAAGGTGAGATAGTTGAAAAAAGAACTAAAAAGAAAAAAATCTTTTATGGCTGTTCTCTTTGGCCAAAATGTGATTTTGCCTTATGGGACAAACCAACTGGAGAATACTGCCCAAAATGCGGAGCACTTTTAGTTAAAACAAAAAAAGGACAGGTTAAATGTTCAAACAAGGAATGTAGCTATAAGATTGAAAAAGAATAAAAATTTGATAAAATAAACTAAGAAATACGCCGGAGTGCTGAAATTGGAAAACAGGGTAGATTCAAAATCTACTGTCCGCAAGGGCTTGTGGGTTCGAGTCCCTCCTCCGGCACATAAGAATTTAGAAACACTATAACAAAGGAGGTAGTTATGAAAGTTAGGAACCTTAACAACAACGAAGTTGCGAAATTTGTGGGTGGAGATATGGAAATTCAGAATAAAAACGAATACCTATATCGAGGCCGGATTAAGAGTGTCAATATCAACAATAATGTGCTTCTGGTCAAGTTTGCATGGATGGCAAAAGGAAAAGGTTATCCACTATTGCCGATTAAGTGGGTAAAGGAAGATAAATTTGCATCTGTTGGCTATGTAAGGAATCTGGAATTTTATCGCATTTCAAAAATCCGCGGCCAGCTCATCTTTACTCCGCTTTTCACCAGTGAAATAGTAACTCTGTTTCCGCCAAAGAGCAAAAATAACCTCGATCCTGCAGAAGTTGAAGGACTTAAACGCTCTATAGAAAGAAGAGAAAGAATACCAGCATAAAAAATAACCCGCTCAGATAATACTTTGAGCGGGTCTTCTTATTTAAAAAAATTCAAAAACACCTCCGGGACGGCTTCCCGGTACCTATTTTATTACTCCATAAATGGCAATTTTTTCTTTGTTCCTTTTGGCCCACCAGATATCACCATATGACCAATGCCAATACTCTTTTGGATAGTTGGATAAACCAATTTTTTTTAGTGCCTTGAACATTATTTCTCTGTTTTTTTGAATATGTCTTGGCAATTTAGGCTGAAATGATTTGGCGTTTTCTTGGTAAGTTAATTTAGAACATTTCATAGGTATTTTTCTACCATTTTTCCATAGTCTCAAATCTACTGCTCCACCGGTCATATGTCCGGAAGCATATTTTCCTTCAGATAGAGCAACATATTTTTCAATCTCATTAATAATTTTCTTCTTAGACCAATTTGGATACTTTTTAGAAAAATAATTAATAAACCAATAGAGTATTTCCTTTTGAACATATTGTGGCCTCCAAGCATCTCCTATGATAAACGTCATTCCGCTTGGCAATTCTTTTTTTGCTCGATAAATCATTTCAGCCACCGTTTTTCTCAGGTAAGCGGTTTTTTCTTTTTGCATCCTTTTTGTGCCCAAATTAATTATTATATCAGGACACAATTTTTTTATATCAACTAATGGCTCGTTACATTCTTTGATTTGTATCATAAAAAATAGCACCTCCAGGATGGCTTCCCGCAGCCGGTTAAATCTTGCTCAAAATCTAATCTTTTTATATAATAATATAATCGTGGAATTTTAAATACTATCTGGGATTATGAAATCTCCATTAAATAAAATCAAAAAAGTAAAACCTTTAAAAGAAATAAAAGAAGTAAAAAGAGAATTTACAGAAAAGACAATTACTTTAATTTTGGGCGGGTTTGGATTGGTGGCAGCCTTGGCCTGGAACGAGGCAATAAAAAGTTTATTTGAGACTTTTTTTAAGAAAAGTAATGCGATACTCGGAAAATTTCTTTACGCAATGATAGTTACAGTTATTGTAGTGGTTGTTTCGATGAGATTGAAAAAAATCGCCGAAAAAAAAGAGTAATTACATATCCTGAAAGAATTCCAATAACCGCTCCAGCTAAAATGTCAGATAGCCAGTGAATTCCACAAAACACCCGGGAAATAGAAATTAAAAAGCTGGCAAGAAAAAATCCGATGCCGGCTTTTTTATTATAACGATAAACAACCGCAGATATGGCGAAATAAAAGGCAGCATGGCCAGAGGGGAAAGAAGCTGCCTTATGAGATAGGAGCAAATTAACATTGTTTTCAACAAATGGCCTGGGTCTTGGCCAGAGCCAGCGAATAAAATTAACAATAACCAATTTTGCTAAAATTGCTGCCCCAAAAGCCTGAATTATCATCGGCCAGTATTTCTTAAAGTTTTTAAGTAAAAATAAAAAAAGAATAAACCATAAAACGTGCTCGAAATGTTCAGCAAAATAAATACTCAAAGTATCAAGCCATAGCCACTTTCCGCTAAAACTATTAATTTGTTGAAACAAAAAGAAATCCAAATTCATAAATTAAGTTTCACCAAATTTTCAATCAGGCAGGCAACGGTCATTGGACCAACGCCGCCAGGGACCGGAGTAATATAACTTGCTTTTTTGGAAACACTTTTAAAATCAACATCGCCCATTAGTTTTCCTTTCTTAATAGAGGTTCCGGCATCAATTACCATCACTCCTTTTTTAACCATTCCTCCAGTAATTAAATTAGGTTTGCCTACTCCAGAAATTAAGATATCAGCTTTTTTTGTAAAAGAAGGAGCATCTTTTGTAAATTCATTAAGAACTGAAACAGTTGCCTTTTCCTGTAAAAGCCGGAGAGCTAAAGGGTTGCCAATTAATCTTCCAGCGCCCACAATCACAACATTTTTTCCTTTTAATTCAATTTTGTAATTTTTAAAAAGATACAAAATCCCCTGAACGGTTGGCGGTAAAATTTTGAGAGTTCCCTGATAAAACTTTCCCAAGCTTTTTTCAGATAGAACATCAATGTCTTTTTCTTCTGGAATTAAATTTAAAAATGCCTCGGGGAAAAATTTTTTAGGTAAAGGCAGCTGAATAATTACTCCAGAATTGGCTGGGTTTTTAGCAACTTTCTCAATTTCTTTTTTTAATTCCGAAACGCTGATTTTCGCCGGCAATTTGCACAATTTAAAATCAATACCCACTCTTTCACAAGCTTTTTTCTTTTGCGAGATGAAAATTTGAGAAACTGGACGCCACCCACCCACCGCCCGGTCACCTATCTGGACTACCGCCAATCTTAACTTTAAATTCCTCTTCTTAATTTCTCTTTTAAGATTCTCTAAAATTTCTTCGGATAATTTTTTACCATCGAGAATTTTTGCCATAATGTTAATTGAAAACTATAAAATTGGAAATTTTTGACAAAGTTTCTTTACTTCCTCTTTAATTTTTAAGGCAGATTTTGGGTTTGAAATCACTTCATTAATCCAAGAAGCTATCTTTCGCATCTCTTTTTCTTTCATTCCCCTGGTGGTTAAAGCTGGAGTTCCCAATCTAATCCCGGAAGGATTATAGGGAGGATGGGGATCGTAAGGAATAGTATTTCTATTGGTAACTATTCCGGCTTTTTCCAGTAACTCCTGGGCAGGTTTACCAGTAATATTTTTGTTTCTCAAATCAACTAAAACTAAATGGTTATCAGTACCACCAGAGATTAAATTAAAATTGTATTTTTTAAGTCCTGCTGCTAGGGCTTTAGCATTTTTAATAATCTGGAGAGCATATTTTTTAAAACCAGGAGCCATTGTTTCTTTTAGGGCTACTCCAATGGCACAAATTGTGTGTTCATGAGGACCACCCTGTAATCCCGGGAAAACTTTTGGAAAAATTTTGTTTTCTAATTCTCTTTTACAAATAATAATCGCTCCCCTTGGTCCCCTTAAAGTTTTATGGGTTGTAGTCATTACTACATCGGCCCAAGGAAATGGATTTGGATGAACTCCACCAATAATTAAACCAGTAATATGAGAGGTGTCAGCCAAAAAATAAGCCCCAACTTTTTTAGCAATCCGGCTAAGTCTTTTAAAATCAACTTTCCTGGGATAAGCAGTAAAACCACAAATAATCAATTTTGGCTTTTCTTTTATAGCTAATTTTTCAATTTCTTTGTAATTTAAAAAACCATCTTTATCCAGGTAATAATAAATAGGGCTAAAATCTTGACCGGTTAAAGATGCTTTGCCTCCTTGACTCAAATGCCCCCCATGAGAAAGGGGTAAGCTCATTATTTTCTCACCCTTTTTTAAAAGCCCTCTTAAAATTGCATAATTTGCCGGGCTTCCAGAATAAGGCTGAACATTAACTGCCCATTTTTTAACTGATAACCCAAAAACTTTTCTCACCCTTTCTTCAACTAAGGTTTCCAATTTATCAATATTTTCCATTCCTCCGTAATATCTTTTATATGGTCTTCCTTCGGCGTATTTAGCAATGAAAATTGAAGTTAGAGCTTCTCTAACAGCTTTTGAGGGATAATTTTCTGAAGCAATCAGATCAAGCGTCTCCTCTTGACGCCTTTCCTCTTCTTCAATAAGCTTTGCAATTTGGGAATCGATTTTTTTTAGATTTTTCATAATATGTTCTTGATTTTTACAGCCCCCGTCCTTAATATCTTTGGTTTCTTTTTTGTTAAATCAACAACTGTAGAGGGCAAACTTTTTTTTAAAATACCTCCATTTAAAACTAAATCTGGCAGAAATTTTTGTTTTTCAAATTGAGAAGTCACTTCTTTTATTTTGGTTGAAGCTGGTTTCCCTGAAATGTTAGCTGAGGTGCCAGTTAAAGGTCGATTTAATTTCGAAAGTAAAATATTAACTAATTTGTAATTAGGAATGCGAAGGGCGATTGTCTTTTTGGCGACCCCAACGACTTCTATTTTTTCTCTCTTTTTCAAAACTACTGTCACTTTTCCTGGCCAGATCTTCTTTAAAATTTTTTCTCTTTCTTTGTCAATCTCTACCAACCTTTTTGCCATCTTTAAATCTCTAACAAAAATTGGAATTGGTTTTCCTTTCGGTCTTCGTTTAATTTTAAAAACTTTCTCAACAGCTTTCTCATTTGTAGCATCGGCTATTAAACCATAAACTGTGTCAGTCGGGCAAACTATTACTTCACCCTTTTTTATCGATTCTATAGCTTTGTTTATTGTTTTTTTAAAATTTTTTTGATTAACTTTTAATACCTCCATATTTCAATTTTTCAATAGCTAATTTTACTGCTCCAATTGCTGGCTCTACTTTTGGTTGAATAAATTGAACTTTTGGAGCTACTTTTTTGATCTCTCTTTTGACAGTATCTAAAACAATTTTTGATTTAAACATACCACCAACCAT
>Ga0210057_1009687_pt1 | contig 11085 bp, 15 predicted proteins | sample CryGeyCG2114_010_2_FD_183968 | JGI IMG/M metagenome (GOLD analysis project Ga0210057, IMG submission 183968) | Groundwater microbial communities from aquifer - Crystal Geyser CG10_big_fil_rev_8/21/14_0.10 (SPAdes) (version 2) | ecosystem: Environmental > Aquatic > Deep subsurface > Groundwater ...
ATATCAGAAATACGAGCATATCAAAATAGAAGGAATACAGAGAAAGCAACGATAAACTGGAAATTTACCAGCGCAATGGCAAAAGAGAAGTTTAAATTACATAATAATTAAGGTTATTAGGTACTAGATATCCATTATTTTTACAACCATTAGATTGCAAGACGAAGTATATCCATCTATTCAATAAAGATTCGTACAATGCTATACTAGTAACCATGTTTGTACAACGGATAAAGAATATTGGACACATGATGATTGCAATTCTTGCAAACATCTATTACCGTTTTCCAAGTAGAGAAATCACTGTCATTGGAATCACAGGAACAGATGGAAAGACTACAACGGCAAATCTCATATATCATATTCTGAAGTCAGCCGGAAAACGCGTATCAATAATCTCAACAGTTTCTGCAGTGATTGGTTCGCAGGTGCACGACACAGGATTTCATGTGACCACACCATCATCGTTTGATGTTCAGAAATATTTACGTCAAACAGTATCAAAAGGATCTGAATATTTTATACTTGAGACTACGTCACATGCTCTTGATCAGTATAGGGTGTATGGGGTTGAGTTTGATTTGGCGGTTATTACAAATATTACTCACGAACATCTTCATTATCACGGTACATTTGATAAGTATGTTCAGTCAAAATCAAGACTGATGCAGTGGTCGAAAAAAACGTTCATAAACAAAGATGATAGTTCATACGAATCTCTCCTGAAGTATGTCGGGAAATCTCACATAGAGACATATGGGATTAAAGAAAGTGCCGATCACTCTATTGATATATCCAAGAAGATCGGGATGCCGCTTGCTCGTTTTAATATATACAATTACCTTGTTGCATATCTCATCTGCAAAGAATTAGGATTGCAAGACTCCGAAGTCATTGATCATATGAGGACATTCACACTTCCCGCGGGGAGGCTTGAAGTCGTTTATCAAAAAGAATTTACTGTCATAGTGGATTTTGCTCATACTCCAAATGCTTTATATGAAGCCTTATCTTCGATTCGAAGCACGTATGTCTCAAATGGGAGACTCATCCATGTGTTTGGTGCGGCCGCATTTCGAGATGATGAAAAACGAGCTCCGATGGGCAGAGAGAGTGCGACATACGCAGATCTTACAATTCTCACAGAAGAGGATTATCGTACGGAAGACCCACAGGAAATTGCCGCACAGATAGCAAAAGGGTTAGAGCAAGAAGGTTTTCAAAAGGTAGATCGAGGTGTTTTTGGCACGGAGACGAAGAAGTATACTGTCATTATCGATCGCAAAGAAGCCATTGTGAGAGCATGTGAAGTAGCAAAAAACGGCGATGTAATAGTCCTCACCGGCAAAGGACATGAGATGAGTTTGAATAGAAATGGAGAAGAATATCATTGGAATGACAAAGAATCGGTCTTACAATTCTTGAAGGAGTCATGATTGACTTTGATAATACATCAGGGTTATTCACCTCTACACAAATTGGTAATACGATTTTTCATGGATTTGGATCAAAGAAAAGTGGAGGTGGAACAAAAATCGAAACTCTCCATAATCTATTCAAAACCATGCAGCCTACGTCGGTTGTCATTCCACAACAAACTCACTCGACACATGTGAAAACTATAGGAAAAAATACTATACGGAGTGGGATATTGAAAGTAATGGATACAGATGCTTTGGTTACAAATATATCCCGAGTTGCTCTTACCGTGGTAACTGCAGATTGCGTTCCAATCATATATTCCGATAGAGAACATTCGATAGTTGGTATTTCTCACGGTGGATGGAAAGGAACGCTTCAAAATATCTCTAAAAACGTAATCGACTCTATGTGTGACCTTGGAGCAAAAAAAGAACACATTTTGGTGACAATCGGACCATGTATCGCGGATTGTTGTTATGGAATATATGGTATGCGACTTGATGACTTTGAGCAATCATTTTCTGCAGATTGCATTGTTACGTCAGGGAATCGGGCATATCTGAATTTGGTCAAAGCAAATAGGGAAAATCTTCTTTCATCAGGAATATTACCAATTAACATTGATCAGAGCCTTACATGTACTGCATGTGATGGTGCGCGCTTTTGGTCATATCATCGCGACCATATGCTTCATGGAGAGATGATCAATTTCGTGATGCTTCGATAATCTCTTTTTGTACTTTTTTTGAGATGAATTAGTTATAATGAACTATGTTTACACATGCACAACATATATTTTTCGTTGGGATCAAGGGTGTTGCTATGGCAAATCTTGCCCGTATGATGGTGCAAATGGGTAAACGAGTGAGTGGTTCGGATGTTGACGCACCGTTTATCACCGATGAAGTTATTGAAAATAATTCCGTGGATGTAATTCACTCATTTGAAAGTGAAGATCTTCCTGATGATGTGGATCTTGTCGTATACGCCGCTTCTCATGGTGGAAAAAGTAATGCTCAGGTTGTTGAAGCGGAGAATCGCAACGTACAAGTTCTTCATCAATCCGAACTTCTTGGACAGATGATGAGTATGTTTGACACATCAATTGCAGTAGCAGGTTGTCATGGAAAAACTACTACCTCATCACTTCTTTCTTATGCATTGATAAAACTTTCGCCAGGAATCAGTTATATGGTGGGGGCGCCTTCATTTAATGGGCATGCAGGAGGAGATTACAATGGCACTCAATACTTTATTGTTGAAGCCGATGAGTATGGTATAGATCCACCTGACAATATCACACCAAAATTTCATCTTCTGCATCCTGATTATGCCATTATTACCAATATCGACCACGACCATCCCGACGTGTATCCAACGATAGAGGACACCAAGAAGGCATTTCATATCTTCATGAATCAAGTCCTCCAAAAAAATATCATCATGCCTCAGCTTATCCTTTGTGCAGACGATACAAATATTCGTGAACTAAGTAAAGAACTTCCAAAAGATTCATATAGCACGTATGGATTTTCCAGTAAAGCAGATGTGCACATTACCAACGTAAAAACAACAGATGAGTCGATGACGATATCTATTTCCAGCAAACTCTTTGAACTGAAAGACAGGCAGTTACAAGTCGATCTATTTGGAGAAAAGAATGCATCAAATACTGCAGCTGTTCTGACAATGCTTTTTCATCTGGGATTTTCGTTCGAAAAAATAGGCGAAGCAATGTGTGGTTTTACTGGTGCAAAACGACGATTTGAATACATTGGAAAGTCAAAAAAGATTGTACTTTTTGATGATTATGCACATCATCCTGAGGAAATTGTCGCAACAATCGAAGCATCGCGGTCACGATTTCCAAAAAAGAGAGTTATTGTCTTATTTCAACCACATACCTATTCTCGAACAGAACAACTGAAAAATGAATTTGTGCAGGCATTTTCCAAAGCCGACAAAGTAGTGCTTCTGCCCATTTTTGGATCTGCACGAGAAGTAATAAGAGAAGATTCTATCACTTCTGAGATACTTGCTCAACTTGCAAACGGTTCAAAAAAAAATAGCGTGATCTCGACAGAGTCAAAAGATGATGCACTTATAAAGATGGAGTCGTTGATTAAACAAAATGATCTTGTTATCACGATGGGGGCAGGAGATGTATATAAACTTGGTAAAAGTATATTAGAAATTGAATAAATATTCCTATGCAAATAAAAAATGAAAAATTCGACATTCTCGTGCAGAGATTTGGTGATCGAATAGAAATAGATAAAGATCTTTCTCAGTATTTTACGCTCAAGCTACACATTATTGCCGATTATTTTTTTGAAGCGAAATCGGTTGAAGATTGGAGAGAAATAATGAGCGTAGTAGATGAATATGATATTCCCTATTTGATAATTGGTGGAGGATCAAATATTGCGATTTTTCAACAGAGAATTTCAAGATTGGTGATTCAAAATAGATTCGTTCAAAAAAGTGTCGAGCACGAAACAGAAGATTATATAGATTTGAAAATTAGCTCAGGATATTCGATGAGTCGCTTGGTCAAGGAAACTATTGAATTGGGATATTCGGGGTTTGAGTATCATCAAGGCCTTCCTGGGACTTTGGGAGGAGCCATATATATGAACTCAAAATGGACAAGACCTCTCTCATATGTCAGCGACCCACTCCTTATTGCAACAGTCATGGACCAAGATGGTGCAACTCGGAAAGAAACAAGAGAATATTTTGATTTTTCCTATGACTATAGCGTACTCCAAAATACTGGCGAAATATTTATCGATGGAGTGTTTCGGCTGATGAAGCATGATGTTCTTGATCTTCGAAAGCGTTCGGAGGAAGCACTTTTGTATCGAAAAAATACACAACCATTTGGAGTCTCAACTGGAGGGTGCTTTTTTCAGAATATTTCTGAAAAGGAGAGGGAAAAGCACAATCTTCCTACAGGATCTGCGGGATATCTCATTGACAGCGCAGGACTCAAAGGGAAAATAATTGGAGGATTTCAAGTCTCTGAAAAACATGCGAATTTCATTGTGAATATAGGCGATGGTACACATGAAGATTTGAGTGAACTTATCAATGTAGTAAAAAGGACTGTGAAGGAGAAATTCGATGTGGATCTCAAAGAAGAAGTGAGGATAATTTAGTACTAATTTAGAATTTAGAATTTAGAACTATGGAAGATGCATACGTCATAACAGGAGGAAAAAAATTAGCAGGAGAGATACATCTATCTGGTGCGAAAAATATTGCTTTGAAGGTGATCATTGCAGCGCTCATGTTTGAATCTGAAGTCATTCTACACAATATCCCACGGATTCAGGATATTCATGAGCTGATTCATCTTCTTGAACTTCTTGGAGTAAAGGTTGAGTTTGATGGAAGCACAGTAAAGATTGATCCAAAAAATATCACGTCAAATACTGTCGACTTATTACATGCCTCAAAAATTCGTGTGTCATTTCTTCTTTTCGCACCACTTTTACATACATTTGGAACTGCAATAATTCCAAATCCAGGAGGTTGTCGGCTAGGTGCACGCTCGATAGATCGAGTGATAGATGGCCTCAAATCTTTGGGAGTGAAGGTGGATTATGATTCTGAAACTGGCTATTATAATGCAGAAATGAAGGGTGATCCGACTGGTGGATATCGATTTGATAAACCGTCTCATACCGGTACAGAACTCATGATTATGATGTCTGTTTTTGGTAAACAAACGATAAAACTTGAAAATGTTGCACAAGAACCTGAGATTGACGACTTGATCGCAATGCTCAATGAAGGTGGTGCAAAAATACGAAGAGAAGAATTGGATATCATCATTGATGGAGTTGAGCGCCTTGTTCAAGTTCGACCGTTTGAGATATCCTCAGATCGAGTAGAGGCAATCACATACGCCGTTGCAGGTATTGCATCGGGAGGAGATGTCACTATATCCACGATTTCTGAGCGATATATCAAGTCATTCAATGACGTGCTGGAAAAAACTGGAGCTGGGGTTGACAATTTGGGAAATGGGAAATGGAGATATTATGCGAAATCACTCCGCTGCGTAGACATAGAAACAGGTCCTTTTCCAGGATTTCTGACCGACTGGCAACCGCTTTATGCAGTTCTCATGACTCAAGCTGAGGGATACGCAATCATCCATGAGCGGATTTTTGAGAATAGATTTAGCTATGTTGAAGAGCTTATGAAACTTGGTGCAACGATACGATACGTAGAAAAAAATATCTTGGATCCAAGCGAACATTATCACTTCACATATGACCCTGTAAAAGTATATGCACAAACAATTGAAGTTTCTGGTCCTCAGGATCTTCATGGTGGAGTCCTCACAGTGTCGGATCTTCGTGCCGGGGCAACTTTGGCTATTGCAGCGCTCATTGCCGACAACACATCGTATATCAAGGGAGTGAGCCACATTGATCGAGGTTATGAAAATTTTGTTGAAAAAGTAAGAATGTTGGGGGGAGATATACGGGAAATATAGTTTAAATATTGTTAAAAAAGTGATCACCTCTTTTCTTATGAGCGATTCAAACGAACTTGTTCCGAACAGAGAGCAGCTACAATATCCAAATCGTGCTGTAAAAGCAGTTATAAGTAAAGATGGCAAAATTTTACTACTTCAAAAAACACCGACAATAGTAGATGAAATTGGAATTTGAGATTTACCTGGAGGATTGGTGGAAGAAGGGGAAAATGATAATGTAGCGCTTATTCGAGAGGTAATGGAGGAGACTGGAATCAAGATAGAAGTTGGTAATAAACTTGGCACTTGGCAATTTCTTCGAAGAAGAGATGGGACCATTGTTTCAGCGACGAATTACTTAGCTCTACCTGATCCACAACAAGAAGAATATACTCAGATTAGATTATCGACAGAACACTCTGCATTTTCATGGTTTGCTCCCCATGCTATCTATGATTTACCTGTAAAAGATCCTAGTTTTCTTGTAGCATTGGGTTTGACTACTGATAAGAGTTTGCTCAGTTAAGTCCTAAGAGCCTGTTTGAAAACTCGCTTGCCAGAATGACAATCTATTGTTTTCAAACAGACTCTGAGTAGTGATTATGCATCTCTGAGGCGCAGTAATATCTTCAATCTTCCAAATAATCATGAAAATAGCGTATAATTACACTCACAAATATTGAAAAATATGGAAATGCATTTTACCATACCTAAAAAAAGACCTTTTAAAAATGTTTTGCAGTTCAAAATTACTCTGTTGAATACAAGGCCTGCTGTATGGCGGAGAGTCACCGTTCCGGAAAGCTATACATTTTATGACCTGCATGTCGCAATACAAAACGCCATGGGTTGGACTGATTCGCACTTGCACTGTTTTGAAAAGAGAGATTCTCAAGCTAGTCGTTGGGAATATTCTGTAAAAGTCGATTGTCCTTATGCCACAGAAGAATTCGGACAGGAAGAAAATACTATCTATACGACCGAAGCACCAATTAAGCAGTTTTTCAAAAAAGCAAAAGATAGCATGGTATATATTTATGATTTTGGCGATAATTGGGAACACGAAGTCATTTTAGAAAAGATTTTCCCCAGAGAAATGAACGTAAAATACCCCATATGTCTTGATGGAAAACTTGCATGCCCGCTTGATGACTGTGGCAGTATTCCAGGTTATTATGCTTGTATGCAGACTTTCAAGGATCAAAAAGACAAAGAACTTTTGGAATGGATGGGCGATTGGAATCCAGAATATTTTGCTCCTCAAGATGTTATTTTTGAAAATCCTCGAAAGCGCTTTCTGGAAAGTTGGGAGTAAGAAACGTATGTATCTGTATTCAACAGCAACATAGATGTTCTTCCAGCAATATTTTTCTGTTACAATATCTGTGATATGGGAATGACAAATGTTTCGATGAAAATCAAAAATCCGCAAGACCCAAAACAGGAATACGAGGGGAGATTTCTGGTAGATAGCGGAGCAACATACACCGTAGTTCCGGCAGAGATATTGAAGCGGTTGGGGATTAAACCTCAACGAGAAGAAGAATTTTCATTAGCTGATGGCTCGATAATCAAACGTAAAGTGGGGAGTGCAATGTATGAGTTTGAAGGAAAAGAGTCTGCGGCACCGATTTTGTTTGGTGAAAAAGGAGATAGTCTCCTGCTTGGGGCGTTTACGTTGGAAGCGCTTGGATTGACTCTGAATCCTTTATCCCGCACATTGCATCAGGCAATTTTAAGGATGTAGGAATCCATTTAAAAGTTCTTATTCCTGTACGCGCTCATAACCGACTTTAGCAAGCCAACGTTTGAAAGGTTCTGCCTTTGAAGAGGGAATTGACTGGATAATACGAAAAATACCTTCTGTATTGGCACATCTGATTTGTTGTTTCCCTCCCGCTGTGTCTATGAAAAGGGGGTGTTCAATTTGAACCCACCCTTTAGCAAGTTCCTCATCACGATTGAGCATGTTTTTTATATATTGTTTTGGATTTGTGGAATCAGTTAAAGCCTCTATTACGTCAACAATCATAAGTCACCACCCATTTTGGTGAATGGTTTTTTTGATATTTCTTCCTTTTAAAATGGAAATTTTTGTTTCAGTCATGTGTTTCATTTCTATTTTTTTTCAAAAGTTTTTTTACCTCTCGGTCAAAGTCGGATTCTATGGACTGACTTTTATTAAAACCTGCATACTCAGCGAGCGCTTTATTTTCTGCTTGTGTGTGGGAAATTTTTCCCTTGCCAGCAAGTATCTTATATTCATTAAAACTCAAAAACTTATTTACGCCTTCTGCAAACTCTGCCATTGTGAATGCCTGTCTGTTTTCGATCAGATTTTCAATATAGTCAAAAAAACCAGATATAGTTCGTTCGAGTTTTTTGATTTCTTTTTCCGATAAATAATTTTTAGCGATAGTCACATCTGACAATAAGATTCTTCCACTAGGGCTGTGTTTCCAAGTGGTCAATCCCATAAAGGGCTTATTTTTATCCACTTTTTCATAAATTATTTCTGCTGCGGTTTGACCGGTAATCGCAAAATGAAACATATTTTGCACTGTTGCAAAAAAATCTTTAGTCGTTTGAGAGTCTGGATTGTAGTCAATGCTACATTCTGAGAAGATATCGGTGATTTGTAGATAAATTCTACGCTCACTCGCTCTGATTGAACGGATTCTTTCCAGCAATTCTCGAAAGTAATCTTTTCCGAATACTCGCTCTCCTTGTTTGAGCCGCTCATCATCCATCGTAAAACCTTTAATGATATATTCCTTGAGGTGTTCTGTTGCCCAAATACGGAAATGGGTTGCTTGTGTAGAATTTACTCGATAACCTACGGATATAATGGCATCAAGATTGTAAAATTTTGTTTTATAGGTTTTTCCATCAGTGGCAGTGTATTCCAAAATGGAATGAACTGAATTCTCTTCCAATTCTCTAGTCTCAAAAATATTTTTGAGATGCTTTGCAATAGCTGGTTGTTGTACTCCAAAAAGATTCGCTATTTTTGCTTGGGTGAGCCAAATATTTCCATTATGAAGAAATATCTCAATTTTTACTTTTCCATTGGGGGTTGTATAAATCAAAAACTCCTTAAATCCATCTTGCTTGACGATTTGATTATTTTTTTTCATAAGTTCATCTTAATCACCTGAAACCAAAAATCCCGCGGACACTTTTCAAATAACCTCAATGTAGATGGTGGTAAATAAAAGTGTTTTATTTTTTAACCATCCCCCTAATTTATTATTGACTAATTAGTTTTTTCTAGGGCAAACCGTTCATCATCCATATAATGAAATATTTTTTTAACAATTTTATTGATATCTTCATAAACATTTTTTTGTTTAATTTGTCTTATTTCATCGATATAACGTGTTGTTAGTCTTATATAATCGATCATACCTAATATTGTTGCTTGTTTAAGTGCCGAATCGGAAAAAGTATTTCTAAGCTCATTTGTCATATATGTTAGAACATCTGCGGGATTTGGATGATTCTTCCAGGATCCATAAGTATAACCAAGTAAAACTAAGTAAAACTAAGTGTATGTCATGCTTTTCGAAAACTTTTTTCTTAGCTAATTCAACCCACATTTTTTCAGCGGATTTTCCCGACCATGAATGCATAAAGTCTTTACTTTTTTCGTGCCAAAATTGGGGTTTCAGTTTTTCTATCCGTTTCATGAGATTGGCCATTTCCTCTGCGGATGGAATCTTATACCCAAGTCTTTTCCGATGTTCAATTTCTTGGTAAGCTTGGATATAGAAAAAATCTTGGAATCGTTTAGCCATCTTCTCCTTGCTTTCTAGTGTAGTGTTTCCATCATCCCTTTACAACGATTGACTTTTTCAATAATCTCATCTGCGGTTTTTGTCCAGATAAATGGTCGGGGATTCTGATTATTGATTAGAATATATTCCTCGATTGCTTTAATAAGTTCATCTACACTTTGGAATGTTCCTCTTCTAATTCTTTTTCTGGTAATCTCTCCAAACCATCTCTCAACAAGATTAAGCCATGAGGATGAGGTGGGAATGAAGTGAAAATGAAACTGAGGATGTTTTTTCAGCCATTCTTTTACCTTTGGATGTTTATGGGTTGAATAGTTATCGACAATACAATGGATTTCTAAGTCTTTTTCTACCGCTTTATCAATTTGTTTTAAGAACTTAATAAATTCCTGATGTCTATGTCTTTTTAAGCAGGTACCGATAACTTCTCCTTTTAAGATATCAAGGGCGGCAAACAGAGACGTGGTTCCGTTTCTTTTGTAATCGTGGGTTACCGTTTGAGCATGACCACGGGTTAAAGGCAATGGTAATTGGGTTCGATCAAGAGCTTGAATTTGGGTTTTTTCATCAAGAGAAAATATTAAACTGTGTTCTGGAGGGTTAAGATATAGTCCTACTACATCTTTCAATTTTTCAACAAAATGTTTGTCACTGCTTAATTTGAAAGTTTTAATTAAATGTGGTTTTAAATTATTAGCCTCCCAAACCCGCTGAATTGAAGAAAATGGCTTACTCCACATTCCCGAGCCATGCTTCGACAGCTCCAATGAGTAGCATCTTTAGGCTTTGTTTGTAAAGTTGTTTTAATAATCTTTTCGATTGACCTTTTGGATAAAGGAGGAATTCCTTGTCCCCGGGGAAGATCTTTTAATAGGCTGGTTGGTCCCTCACTTTTAAAACGATTCCGCCAAAGGATGACGGTGGGACGGGAAGTATCAAGTTGTTTAGCGATAGAATTATTTGATTTGCCGGCAATAGCCTGAATGATGATGTGGCATCGAAAAGCGACTCTCTGTTGGGTTACGCCTGAGCGTATCCAAACGGCAAGTTGTTGTTTCTGCTCTTCGGTTGCTTCCAGTGGTTGAGATTGTCTCCACATATCCACATAATACAGTGATATTATTGTAAAGTCAAGTTAGAGACACTATACTAGTATCTTGACACCTTAATACTAATGTAATTATACTGAATGTATGACTACATATATTCAGGTCATCGCCCTTAGCTCTCAACAGAGAAAGCAACTTGAGGGTATGCTTAAAAAAGGACGCTGGACTCCCAGACAGATGATGAGAGCCCGCATCCTACTTGTGGCAGATGACAAAAAACAAACAAGCAATACCACTATTGCTGGTACACTTTCCTGTGGAAGAG
>Ga0210057_1009688_pt1 | contig 11084 bp, 7 predicted proteins | sample CryGeyCG2114_010_2_FD_183968 | JGI IMG/M metagenome (GOLD analysis project Ga0210057, IMG submission 183968) | Groundwater microbial communities from aquifer - Crystal Geyser CG10_big_fil_rev_8/21/14_0.10 (SPAdes) (version 2) | ecosystem: Environmental > Aquatic > Deep subsurface > Groundwater ...
AGAGCCTTTTTGTTTTTGAGTAAATGGCTCTTGGACTTCGCCAATTTCTGTTTGGCAAAGTCGCCTCAGCTCAGTGGCAATCTGCTCAACTGTACCGGCGGTGATAGCTAGGGCAGTAATAACTTGGGCATGGCGGTCTCTTTGAAGAATCTGGGTTGAGATCTTGGCTGGTTTCATCCCTAACTTTTTACAAACCATCTCCTCAATTACTGGAGGTAAGGTGTAGGTACCAACAGCCCCAGAAGTCTTCCCAACATTAATCACTTCTCTCGCTTCATCAAGCATCTTTAACCGTCGATTTAGAGCCTCGTACCAAACCAGAAGTTTTAGACCAAAAGTAATAGATTCAGCTTGAACGCCATGAGTTCTCCCAGCCATGATGGTCCACTTGTGTTCTTTAGCCCGGGCAAGTAATGCTACTTTTAGTGTCTTGATATCTTCTTTGATGAGGTCGATTGACTCTCTTGTCTGAATAGCCAGAGCTGGCTCCTCCACATCATAAGAAGTGAGCTCTTTGTGGAACTCGCCAGCGTATCTTGAGTTAATGTATTTCTGCACCACTCCGATGAAAGCAGTCATATCATGACCGATCTCTTTATCTAGGGACTCGATTTCTTCAACTGTAAAATGAGCACAACTACAGATTCTTCTCCAAGCATAACGAGAAAGTGCACCAAGTCTATACCTTGCCCAAAGAACAGCTAACTCAACCTTTAACCATTTACTAAATTTGTTTTGGTCTGACCAAATCCTTCCCATTTCCTTTCTAACATATCGCGGTACCATATTTCACACTCCTTTCCTTTATTTCATTTGTAAGGTTCTGGATTCGTGGAATTTTTCCACGAAAAAAGGGACTATCCCTCCCTTTTTTGAGACTATCAAATTTTAAGAAAATGTCAAAAGATTATCAAATATATTCTATTGTGGCTGGGGGTTTAGGAGTTATGTCATAGCAGACTCGATTTACTCCCGGAATTTCAGTTGTCAGTCTTTTAGTAATCATCTCCAGGATTTTCCAAGAAAGTTTGGTTGGAGTAGCTTTTCTGGCATCCACGCTCTCAACGCATCTAATTATGATTATATTCCCAAATTCTCTTTTCTTGTTTCTGATGCCCGTGGCTTTATCTTCCATTAAAACCGGAAAATATTGAAAGGCACCAGAATTTTTTAATTCTTTTTCAACGATGGTGGTTGTTTTTCTAATAAGAGCAATCCTTTCGGGATTTACTTCACCAATTACCCTGGCAGCTAAAGCTGGACCGGGAAAAGGAATTCTCTGGTGAATTTCTTCGGGCAACTCTAGGAGTTTAGCAACTTTTCTTACGTCAGCCTTACGAAGTTCAACTAATGGTTCAATCACTTTGTATCCGTATTCTTTCTCGGAAGAAATTCCAATTTGAGCCAAAACATTGTGTTGCCTTTTGATACCAGCCACTGTTTCTTCGATATCGGTTAAAATTGTTCCTTGTAACAAAAATTTAATTTTATTTTTTTTAACAATTCCTTTAAAAACATCTCCGTAAAAAACCTGAGTAATTGCCTTTCTTTTTTCTTCTGAGTCGGTTTTTCCTCTTAGAGCTCTGAAGAATTTCTTTTTGGCATCAATTATTTTAACTTTTATTCCAAGTTTTTTAAAAATTTTAACGACATTTTCTGGCTCATTTTCTCTCATTAAACCATTATTAATAAAAATGACCTTAAGTTTATTGCCTAAGGCCCTGTATCCCAAGACAGTCACCGTTGAACTATCTACCCCACCCGAAAGAACACTTATTGCTTTTTCAGAACCAACTACTTTTTTAATGTCTTTTATTTTTTTCTCAATAAATTTTTTGTAATTCATAATTTTATTTTTTTTTATTTCACTTAAAATTTTTTCAACCCTTTCTTTAACGGACAATGCTGGAATTGTGATTACTTCGTATCCTAAATTTTTATAACTTTCTTTTAAAAGTTTGTTCAATTTTTTTATGGTTTTATTATCCTCAATCCTGGCATAATCTTGACCAAAGGGAAGCTGTTCCAAGAAAAATATCTTTTTATATTTTCTTTTTGGGCAAAATCTAAGAACTTCCTGTGGATTTAATCCAGCAATTTGATAATAGGCAATACTATCAGGAATTGCTCTATCAAAAAAAACAATTTTATCTTTTGGAGCTGTCTTTTCTACTTCTACTTTTATTTTTAAAACTTTTCTCTGAAATTCTGCTTCGTTACCTCGGATTTCTTTCAATGATTTTCCTTTTTTCATCTCTTTATCAATAAAAACCCGGGCTGCTTCAGGATAAACAACGTATCCTAGCTTTGCTAATTCTTTGAGAACAGTTGTTTTCCCCGAAGAAGGCCCACCAGTAATCACGTACCAGTTTGAATTGTTAATTTTCCTAAATTTTGGCATTTTTTAGAGCTTCTTTGCAAAGGCATTTTCTTTGGTCTGGAATTTTGGGAATAACTTTATTTAATAATTTTTTGATTTTTTCTAAGTTCTCTTTCATTTTTTTGATTACTTCTTCGGCATTTACTGGATTGGACTGCCAGACGTCCCAGTCGGTTACCATAGCTAAAGATAAATAACAAATTTCCAATTCCCTAGCTAAAATTGCTTCAGGAATTAAGGTCATTCCAATAATATCAGCGAATTTTCTGAAAAATCTCGATTCGGCTCGGGTTGAAAATCTTGGTCCTTCAATACATAAATAAGTTCCTCTTGAATGTACCGGAATTTTTATTTTTTTCGCTTCCTTAAAAAATAAATCCCTTAATTCAGAACAAAAAGGATCGGCTAAAGAAACGTGAACAGCTTCTTTGTCATAAAAAGTGTATTCTCGCTTTTTAGTGAAATCGATAAATTGATCGCAAATTACAATATCTCCCGGTTTAAAATCTTTCTTTAGAGAACCGACAGCACAAATTCCGATGATTCTTTCAACGCCTAATTGTTTCAAAGCAAAAAGGTTGGCTCTTTGAGGGACTTTATGGGGTGGAAATTGATGCCGTTTTCCGTGCCGAGCTAAAAAAGCAACTTTTTTTCCTAAAAAATCGCCAATTTCAATTGGCGCCGAGGAGTAGCCAAAAGGAGTTTTAATTTTTATCTCTTTTTCCTTTTTAAAAATTTTTGGGTTATAAACCCCGCTTCCGCCAATAATGGCTATTTTTGGTTTAGATTTTAAATAATTTTTTGGCATTTTCGGTAGTGATTTTAGCTATTTCTTTAAGGTCTAAATTTTTAACTTTGGCGATTCTTTCGGCGACATATTTAACATAAAGGGGTTCATTCCGTTTTCCCGAAAAAGGAGGCGGAATTAAATAAGGACAGTCAGTCTCGATTAAAATTTTATCTAAAGGAGTTTTTTCTATTATTTCATCTAAATTTAGTTTAAAAATAATTCCATTAAAACCTAAATAAAATCCCATATTCATATATTCTTCTGCCTGCTCCCAATTTCCAGTAAAACAATGGACCACTCCAGATGGTAATAAATCCACACCTGTCGATTTATTACTATTTTGAGAATCTGCTAAAATTTTAATCAAATCATCGTGGGCCATTCGGCAGTGAAAAATTACTGGCAGATTTAATTCTTGAGCTAAATTTAGCTGCTGACAGAGACCCGATCTCTGTTTTTCTTTAAATAATTCTAATTTCTTTTTTGTTTTTGGACGGTAGTAATAGTCTAAACCTGTTTCGCCAATTGCTACTACCTTTTTGGACTTGGCAAGGGCTTTGTATTTTTCGTAATCAAAATTTTCATTCCTGGTCTGAAGAGCGGTTTCTTCCTCGTCTAATTTCACCTTAAAAATTCCCTCAGCTAAATGAATCGGGTGAACTCCGATTGCAGCATATACACCTTCTGGATATCTCTCAGCAACTTCCACTGCCTTTTTACTGGTTTCATATCGAGAACCCACATTAATCATCCAAACATCATTATCCAGAGACCGACGAATTACTTCGTCGGTATCTGCTTTGTAAGCATTGAAATTCAAATGAGCATGGGTATCTATTAACATAAATTAAATCCTCGGAAATAATGGTTGGCTTTTTTTAGTTTTTATTTGTTCAAGTATCTTTTCTGCGGCTTCAGGCAAAAATGGCTCCAATAACTTCGCGATTTCGCTGAGTGCTAATAGTAAATTACTAATAACTTCTTTTTGATTTTCGCTTTCTTCCCAGGGCCTTTCTTTTTCGATATACCTGTCACAAAAACTAATTAAATCCCAAATTGAAATTAAGGCCTCGTTGAATTTAAAGTTATCTAATGATTGTTTCCAGTTTTTCCAAGTTTTTTTAACTTCATTTTTAAATTTTTGATTTCTGCCTGCCCCGTAGCGAACTTGTTCTGCTTCGGGGATTTTTGATTTTTCAGCTAGAGTTATTACTCTTGCTACCAAATTCCCTAATCCACTTGCTAAATCCGAATTATATCTCGCTTTAAACTTTTCATAAGTGAAATCGCCATCTTCAGTCGATGGAATTTCCCGCAAAAGAAAATATCTAACCGCGTCCGTTCCATATTTTTTAACTAATTCAAAAGGATCGACAACATTCCCTAAACTCTTTGACATTTTTTGGCCACCGATAGTAATGAATCCGTGAACAAATATAGTTTTTGGTAAAGGTAGACCTAATGATAAAAGCAAACTACCCCAAATTACACTATGATGCCAGATTATATCTTTTCCTATAATATGGACATCGGCTGGCCAGAATTTTTTAAATTTATTGCCCGGATAATTAATAGTTGTTAGATAATTTATTAAAGCCTCTATCCAAACGAACAAAGTTAATTTTTTATCCAGAGGGAAAGGAATACCCCACTCAACCGTAGCTCTTGAAATGCTTAAATCTTGAAGAGGTTCTTTTAATCTATTTAGAATTTCATTTCGTTTAGATTCCGGAATAATAAAATCTTTATTTTTTTCTATATGATTTAAGAGTTTCTTTTGATATTTACTCATTCTAAAAAAATAGGTTTCCTCTTCAATAGTTTCTACAGGTTTGTGATGTACCGGGCAGAGGTTTTCTTTTAAGTCTTTGGGTAAATAATAACTTTCACAATCTACGCAATATAATCCTTTATATTTTCCTTTATAAATATCGCCCTTCGCATAAATTTTCTTAATAATCCCCTGAACAACTTTCTCATGTCTTTTTTCGGTAGTCCTAATAAAATCATCGTTTGAAATATTTAATATCTTCCATAGGTCTTTAAAATATTTACTCATTTCATCTACAAACTCTTGGGGCTTTTTATTTGCCTTTTGGGCATATCTTTGAATTTTAAGCCCGTGCTCATCCAGACCTGTGCTGAAATGGACATCAAACCCTTGAAGTCTTTTATATCGAGCAATGACATCAGTTTGGATCTTTTCTAAACAGTGTCCTAAGTGAGGTTTTTCCGAAGGATAATCAATTGCTGTTGAGATAAAAAATTTTTTCTTTGCCATAATCTTAAAAGGAGGTTTTGCCTCCTTTTAATTTTAGCATAATCTCATTTAAATCGGAATTACCAAACTATACTTCTTCTCGGGCCGGTTTGGGATGGTTTTTGGATGGAAGAAGGGCCTTCTTCCTTTTTCTTTTGTAAAAAATCCTTCAAGAATTCGTAAATTACCCCAGCCAAAGGAATAGCTAAAATTGCTCCCAAAATTCCTAAAAGTTTCCCGCCAATTGCCAAAGAAATTAAAACTAAAACTGGTGGTAAACCAACAAATTTTTTAGTTAGGGCCGGAGTTAAGATATTTCCTTCGATTTGTTGAATTAAAACAAAGACAACTAAGATTAAAAGGGCCTTCCACCAAGACTCAAGGACAACAAAAATAAAGGCTATCAAGCCAGCTATAATGGGACCTAAAACCGGGATAAAATCTAAAACTCCAGCCAAAAGAGCTAAAATAAAAGCATATTTGACATTAAATAATTTAAGAGAAATAAAAACGGCTATCCCAACAAAAAGGCAAGTCAAGAGTCTCGCCCCAAACCAACCAGCAACCTTAGTTTGGGATCTTTCCCAAAGGGAGATAATATAGGCCTCATATTGTTTTGGCGATAAAATTCCTAAAACCCTTTCAACCCCTTTTTCTTCCAAAGAAAGAAAAAGAGCAATGGCTAAAACAAAGATGGTGGAGCCAATTCCTCCAAAAATAATAGCTAGAGCACTTAAAATATTAGTCGAAGCCTTTTGAAAAACTACACCCAGGGCCTGGGTAAAACTTTCCATACTTTCAAAGGCTTCGATTCCTAATTCTCTTAGAGGGGGAGAAATTTTTTCGAAATATTGAGGAAAAAGTTGAGAAAATTGCTGAATCTCGGAGACAAACATTGGTAAAACAGAATAAATAAGCAACCCCAGAAGTCCAAAGACAGCAAGGTAAACAAAAGTTACCGATAGTACTCTTGGAATACGAAGACGAGTTAAAAAATTAATCCCTGGATTAAATAAAACTGAAATAATTAAGGCAAAAATAACCCAAATTAAAATATCTCTCACTAAAAAAATAATGTAAAAACAAAACAAAGCAATCCCAATTTTCAAAATCGTTCCCCAAGAAATGTCTAAAACTTTTTCGCCGTTCACCCCGTTAGAAGTCTGTCTTTATATAGCATGAAGCTAATTTCAGACAGATTTTTGTTTTTTTATTATACCCCGTTATTGCCAGGCAGAAAAAAATTATATAATTTTTTTCTGCCAAAGACTTCTAACGGGGTTCATAACCTTAATAATTTTTCAAATTTCTCTTTATCTTCAAATGATGGACCAATGAGGGCCAAATTTAATTTTTTTGGCTGGAAAATATCTTTAGCTACTTTTAGAATATCATCCCTGGTCACTTTATCAATTTTAGCAAAAATTTCTTCGGGAGTTAAAATTTTCTTTTCCAAAAGTTCCTGGCCGGCGTAGAAAGAAGCTTGGGCGTCCGAAGATTCCAGCTCTAAAACCATTCTTCCTTTGACATTATCCTTGGCTTTTTTTAATTCAACTTGTGGAACTTTTTTTTGAGAAATTTTTTTATATTCTTTTAGAATAGTGGAAATGGCTTTCTCAACGTTTTTGTTGTCTATCCCAGCTGAGGTTAACAGATACCCCGTATCGGGATTATTTTCAACTGCGGTTCTAATATAATAAGCTATGCCCAATTTTGTTCTAATTTCTTCAAACAAACGGGAGCTCATCATTCCCCCAAGAATAACTCCCAAAAGCTCTAAAGTATATTTTTGAGGATGAAAAAGATTGTAGGCCCTTACCCCGAGAGCTAAGTGGGTTTGGTCGGTTTTTTTGGGGAAAAGAAGTGTTTGAGGTTTTTTCTGTTTTTCAATTACCGGAGGTTTTGATTTCGGCTTGGTAATTTTAATTTTAGAAAAATATTCCCTTATTTTATCTATTGCTTGAGTTGAAGATATTTTCCCAGCTATACAAATTACAGTATTTGAGGCAACATATTGGGATTTCACATAATTTAAAATTTGTTCTCGGTTAATCTTAGATATCGTTTCTTTAGTTCCAGCTATTTCCCAACCTGCCGGTTGATCGCCATAAAGTATTTTTTTCCAAAGTTCACTAATGTAAATCATTGGTGTATCTAAATACATATTTATTTCCTCAATAATGACCCCCCTTTCTTTTTCTATTTCTTTTTTAGACAATAAGGAATTTAAATAAATATCTGATACTAAATCTAAAGCTAAATCAAGATGATTTTTATCAACCTTAACAAAATAGCCAGTGTATTCTTCCGAAGTGAAAGCATTAAAAATTCCTCCTACTCTATCTAAGGTTTCTGCAATGGCTATCGTTGTGGGTCTTTTTTTCGTCCCCTTAAAATACATGTGTTCAAGAAAATGGGAAATGCCGTTTATTTCTTTTGTTTCATATTTTGAGCCAGTTCCAACTAATACTAAAACTGTTACTGCCCGAGTTCCTTTTTGAGGAACGGTAATAATCCTCAAACCATTTTTAAAAGTAGTCTTTTTGAACATCGAGATAAATTAAAGATTTATCGAAGATCGAAATGAGTCAAAGACTCATTGAGAATTGAAATAAATTAAAAATTTATTGAAAATTGAGTCAAAAAGAGCTTTGCTCTCTTTTCCACCTTCGCTCACTTCCGTTCGCTCGGTAAATGAATCTAAGATTCATTGAACATCGAAATAAATCTAAAGATTTATGAGAGGTGAAATGAATTTTAATTCATTGAACATTTTACTTAAGGGTTCTTTTTAAAACTTCAACCAAATTTTTAATTTTCACTCTTTCCTGTTTCATTGTGTCGCGATCGCGGACGGTAAGGTCTTCTTGTTTCAAACTTTCAAAATCGATAGTCAAGGTCAGAATCGTGCCGATCTCATCTTGACGTCGATAACGGCGACCGATTGAACCTAATTCGTCATATTGGCAAGTAAAATAAGGTTTTAGTAATTGGTAAACTTCTTTTGCTTTTTTGACCAATTCTGGTTTATTTCTAACTAAAGGCAGAACAGCAACTTTTATTGGGGCTATTTTTTTATCTAATTTGAGTAAAACTTCAACTTCTTTTGTTGGTTTTGTGGTTTTTGTTCTGCCACCTTCGATTTCCTGATAGGCATCGCATAAAATTGCTAAAAATATCCTCTCTACTCCAGCTGAGGTTTCAGTAATATAAGGGAAATATCTTTCTTTTGTTTCTTCATCGAAAACCGAGCGTAGCGAAGGTGAAGATGAGCGAAGCTCATCGACATATCGCAAATCTTTTCCTGAATTTTTGGAGTGATTTGATAAATCGAAATCTCCCCGATTGTTGATTGCTTCCAATTCTCCCCAGTCAAATGGGAATTTATATTCAATGTCAACTGTTTCTTTGGAATAATGGGGCCTTTCTTCTTTCGGGACTTCTCTCAGCCTTAAATTCTCTTTTTTAATTCCTAAATTTATATACCAATTTATCCTTTCTTTTTTCCAATAATCAAAATATTTTTCAGCCTCTTTTGGGTGACAAAACCACTCCATTTCCATTTGATCGAATTCCCTAATCCTGAAAATGAAATTCTTTGTAGTAATTTCATTCCTAAAGGCCTTCCCAACTTGAGCCATCCCAAAAGGAATCTTCAATCTCATCGAATTTAAGACATTTTCATAATTCATATAAATCCCCTGGCAAGTTTCTGCTCTTAAATAAGTTACCGCTGCTTCATCCTCCACCGGCCCAACAAAGGTTTTCATCATCAAATTGAATTTTCTCGGCTCGGTAAATTGACCTCCACACTCTGGGCAAACGAGGGGCCAGCCCTTTGGGCGGGAGGGTGGTGGGGGGGTATGTAGTCTTTGTTTAATTTCGTCGGCTTTAAACCTTTTGTGGCAACTTTTGCACTCTACCAACTCATCGGCAAAACCAGCCGTTAAGTGACCAGATGCTTCCCAGACCTTTGGCGACATTAAAATAGCGGCATCTAAACCTACTATTCCGCCAGCTGGCGGATTCTGATTCTTTGTCATTTCTTCCCACCAAGCTCGCTTTATATTGTTTTTCATTTCCACCCCCAAAGGACCAAAATCATAACAAGAACCAAAGCCGCCATAAATTTCTGAGGAAGGAAAGACAAATCCCCTTCGCTTACACAAAGATATAATTTTTTCCATTAAATTTGGCATACCCCGTTAGAAGTCTGCCCTTTCTGTTATCAAGTGATTACAAAGTAGACAGACTGTTAATTATTATCACCCCATTAGTGCCCAGCATAAAAATTTTCTTGAGAAAATTTTTATGCCAAGGACTTCTAACGGGGCATATTTTTACTGAACTCTACCCATTTCTTCAGTTATGGTCTCATCGTCAGGTAAGGTGGTATTAATGGCTGGAGATGTTGCCTCTAAGGTTTCCCTAGTCCAACTATCTTCAGCGGTGATTTTAGCTTGGCTAATTAAATCAGGAATACTTCCTCTTTGGTTTTCATCGGGGAGATATTCAATCTGGAAAGAAATATTTGGAGGTGGATTTAAGACTCCGCTGCCAACTTTTAAATCTCCAACATTCCAGACAATTTCTCTGGATTGGGAATCAAAAGCAAATTTTGAAGATTCCTCTTCTGGAAAAATTTTACCAGTTAATTTCACATTTTGAGGCAAAAAGGCTTTAACTTTCACATCTTTAACATCGTTGTAATAATTTTTAGCTAACCAGATTATGGTATAGGTAGTGGCCTCGCCAACCCGGGGAGGAATTGTTGATCCCGAATTCCCAAAAATTTCGTCTTGAAAAAATCCTTTTTGAGAAATTTCCAATTTTGAATTAACCTTATTAGAAAATTCCTCTTTGACTTGGCTTAGATAAACCTGATTTTTAATTTCAGCTTTTCCTTCAAGAGATGGGATTTCCCAATCTTTTTTCAATTTCACCCAAAATTCAACTTTTCCTTCCTCTCCTGGCCCTAAAAATTGAAGCGCCCGAACCCTTCTCCATTCCCAGACTATCGAATTGTCTCCTAGATGGAAGTCGCCTTCCGGTGAATTGAGGGTTTGGAAATCAAAAATATCTCCAATTAAAGTCGTCACCAGAGAAAGGTTAAAAAGGGTTTCGGCGCCAACATTTTTGAAAAAGATTTCATAATGGAGTTGATCGCCGGGATTAGCCACATATTGAGGACTGCCATTAATTTGTTGGAAGACCCAGAGGGCTGGTTGAATAATTTCTACCCCCTTTGTTATTTCTTTTAAGACTACGAATTCTCCTTCTTGCCAGATTCCGAGTTTGGCTTTAAACAATTTTTGCTCTCTGACCTCTCCTCTTATTTTTCCCAAAATTTCAATCCTTCCTCCCTCAGCTCGGTTCAAGGGTGGTAATTCCCATTCTACTTTCTCCAGAGAAGAAGGTTCAGATTCAACAAATTCAAAACCGGAAGGATATTCGGCTACCACTCTTAAATTTAAAAGTGGATAATCAATGTTTGAGAAATAATTCAACCTAAATTTTAAATCTTTTCCTGATTCGATTTTGGAAGGCAAATCAAATTCAAAAGTGAGGGGTGTTGATTTAATAACAGTGGTAAAAGTAGTGGAAGATTCATATCTAGCTTTTAAATTTTTTGGCCGATAAGTTAATTCAGCTTT
>Ga0210057_1009689_pt1 | contig 11084 bp, 10 predicted proteins | sample CryGeyCG2114_010_2_FD_183968 | JGI IMG/M metagenome (GOLD analysis project Ga0210057, IMG submission 183968) | Groundwater microbial communities from aquifer - Crystal Geyser CG10_big_fil_rev_8/21/14_0.10 (SPAdes) (version 2) | ecosystem: Environmental > Aquatic > Deep subsurface > Groundwater ...
CGAGTCCAATAATCGCCAGCCATGTTGCTGTTTTTTGTATCCAATGTGTATATTTTCTATTTTTTATTGTTAGTTGCATATAATGCTCCTTTGATTATTATTATTCTCCCCTTTTTATCCCCTCCCACTTATTTTTACAAGATAAGGAACTCACTATTTACGTATACCAAAAACGGTAGACGGCGTATATCTGATGCCGTTCTAACCTGTGAAGAGAACGTATATGAAAGAAACGATCCCCTTGCGTTATCACATTTTCCCATAGTCAGGAGTAAGGAGTGCCCTAGCACGCTTTACGCGGACTAAAACGTTTCTGATCCATAGGTACCTGTCGACAATAGTAAAGAAATATACGCTTGTCAAGTGGGGGTAAATATGCGATCGCACAATTAGGTCGTGTATTGAAAATATATAATTAAGCTAATATACATAAAGATAATAAGGGAAAGCCCCTTACAAACTCGGATTATAGGAGTGATGCAAGTGACAGATGGCATTGATGGTGAAAAAAGGATAATCGTTGCACTTGATGTCTCAAATGCAGATACGGCGCGAGGTTTTGCTATAGAGTTAGCACCCTATGTCGGCGCCTTCAAGATTGGGCTTGAGCTCATCACTACGCAGCAAGCAGGTGACGTCGTTCGTGCAATCCACAAAGAAGGCGGAAGCACATTTTGGGACGGCAAAGTTCATGACATCCCCGCAACAGCCGCAGCCGCCGTAAGAGAAGCGACAAGACAACGAGTCGCAATGTTCAATGTCCATTGTCTCGGTGGTTTTGCGATGATGCAAGCCGCTGTTGCAGCCCGAGATGAAATCTGCGACGAGATGGCTATTGTCAGACCTCCTGGACTCGGGGTCACGATTTTGACCAGCCATGACCATCAAGCACTCATTGACATCGGGCTGGTCCAGTTTGTTGATGAGTGTGAAGACAAGGTGGACATTGAGAACTACCACAAAAACGGATTGGTCGTCCGGCTTGCCCGGCTTGCCCAAGATGCCGGATTGGATGGAGTCATTGCTTCCCCACAGGAAATCGTGCCCATCCGACAGGCGTGCGGCGGCGACTTTCTTATCGTTACGCCAGGAATCAGACCTGCCGGAAGCGACGCCGACGACCAGAAGCGGACCGATACCCCAGCCAGTGCTATCGAATCGGGTGCTGATTATCTGGTGATCGGTCGTCCGATCACTAAGGCAGATGACCCCGTGAAAGCAGCGGTCGGAATCGGCGAAGAGGTCACCGCTGCTCTGGTTGCGAAAGAAGGTGGTGGATAAAGAGCAAACCAGTTGGTCGGAAATCTGGACGGAATGGAAGGAGGTGAAAATCAACATGTCTGAACCGAACATTCTCGGAATGGATCTGAATGCCATTTTGGGATTGGAGGAGAAAGAAATCCGCCGATATTTGACGCCTGATGAAGTTGTGCACATTTCTAAAACGCTCGGCGCATTCTGGACCTATGACTACCATGCAGCCGATCAGGATGGCAAGGTTGGCTATCATGCAAGACTGAAGGCAGGATTATGCTCGGACGCTTTCTTCGTTTCGAAGATCCTCCTCAAGCCACTCAACATCCGCAGGATTATGGCAGGACAGATCGCAATGAGAGTCCTCGATAAGTTGTCTACTCCTGTACACCATGTCATTGGAGTTCCAGACGGAGCGACAGATCTTGGTCTTGGTGTAGCACTCTTCGTAGGAACGCATCTCGCTGCGATGGAGAAAGTAGATGGGAATATGAAACTCTTGTCTACTATTTTCGAGGACGAGTATGTCCTTCTCATTGAAGACTTCTGCACCCGCGGAACAGGCTTCACCGAGGCTGCAAGATTGGTAAAAGCCTAGCAGCCTAAATGCAATCTGGTTCCTTTCAATCCAGTGATCATTAACCGAGGAGGACTGGACAGCGTTCACGTTGAAGAACTTGGCGATTTCAAAGTCCTCCCAGTCGTGGATTGGCGAGTTAATGACTGGTCACCGGAAGAATGTCCTTTGTGCAAGATGGGTTCTACACCCATCAAACCGAAAGCAACAGATGAGAATTGGGAACTGATCACTCACTCCCAGCTCTAACACCGACTATGACAATGACCGCCGTGTTTTGGGATCAATCCCCACCGGCGGTCGCTTTTTTATTACTCCAGAGTTCATTCCTCGCCGGTTATTTTTATTGCCCACAACTTACCGTCCAAAACGATATAGTACTATAGTATACACCATAGTACTGTGACCATTATCACTCCATATGTAGTCTATTTTAATATGTACACTAAAAGAGACCGAGCGGTTGAATACTCGGTCTCATTCTTATTTATTACTATCCACATTATGTATATATCATCCATTGTTAGCTACATTGTCCTCCGTTCCAATCCGCTATTGGCGGATTAGGAAGTCCCTCGAAGCCCTATTTGGCGAAGTGGGACATTCCCCCTTTTTGCTTATTACTATTAATTTGAGTTTATGCGTCACGTGCAAATGTCATATTTCCTCCTTTGTCGATAATTTGTAATTTGAAATTAGTAATTTTTATTCAATTTATAATGTATTAATGTTTAATTTTTGATATGTCATTTTGATTTTTGATATTTGATATTTGATTTTTATTTACCTATGTATTACGACTGTCGTTCCAATCTCTGTCCAATCGTACACTTCCCCAGCATCGCCGACGCCCAACCGTATACACCCATGTGACACAGGAGTTCCAATATGGTTGGCACCTTCTTTGCTGCCATTTGCCCACTCCGGTAGTTCATGTAGCCCGTATTTACTTCCGATAAACGCCATCCAATACGGCATATACAGATCGTAGGTTGATGAATATGCGCGCGGATCTTTATTATTGATGGTATATGTTCCAATAGGCGTCGGCGTTGACCATTTACCCGTTGATACACTATGTTTACCCACCATTGTTTCTCCCTCAAATTGATATAATGTCTGACTCGATAAATCAACTTCTATATACTTACCGCCGTAGAGTCCGGGCGTATATTCTGCTTCGATAATTTTTTTACTACGTGGGACGACCGTTGTTGCAAGTGTAATCCTACTCGTATCGTGACTACCAAACGCCTGCGACAGTTGGTATGCTGCTTTTTCTTGGTCGATGCTACGCCCATCCACACCTTCCGATGAAAGTTCTCCCGTGGTGTAATAGACATCTGGTTTTGGTGCATACGATGTATCGATATCGAGTTTTGCAACATACGTTTTAATCGCCTCATCGTTTGGTGCTATAGTAGGCAATCCATCACGGATCTGGAAGTTCAAAAAACTGAATCTATCTTGGACGGTTGGTATGTATGTTTTTTTACCGATGGCAACGGATAGTTCTGTGTCAAGATATTTTTGTACATCTGGTTTTAATGCATTAAGTATTGAGTCGGTAATCAGCGCGTGTGTTGGTTGCGATATGACGGGAACGACTATGGATTCTTTTTGTACTAATTGCGTTTCTATACTATGTGCGATCGCAGAAATACTAAGATTTGTGCCATCTTTTTGTGCAACCATGGTAAGCACGCCATCGGTGAGAGTAAACGATGCATCAACCGGTTTTGTTACAAGATTTGGGTTCTCTTTGACAAGAACTGCAAGCACGTTAACGCGAGGTGCATTTGCTGTCAACGCGATGGACCGTGTAAACTCTCCTCCGCGACCGATAGAAAATGCCGTGTTTACTGCAGTTGTATAATTAATAGTATATCCAAGATCATGTGCAGACCCAATAATTAGTTTGTCTGACGCAGAAAACGTAACATCGCGGGAGTCTGGATAGACAGACTTGATTTTTTCTACCGCTTGCACCTTTGTTAGTCCGCCGACAGATACTCCCTGAATTGAGATAAATGGATATATTTTAGTCGCGTAAACTTTTGTAAATCCAAATATACCAAAACCTATCCCTGCGACGGTAAGTCCGCAGACAACACCGACACGAAATGCTTTTGTTTTATGAGAATGTATATGTAATTCGTTCATTATGAGTTAATTCCTAATATATGACTGACGGTTGTCACGAGTGATGATTGCAATATGGTTTTGGCAAGCGGTGATTGCTTGCGACCAAACATTTGGACAACAAGAGTTGTATCGCTCCCTGCAAGCTGACCGTGCACAACGGCTACGCCGATATCGGTAAAATCGGGGTTGAGTTCGTTACGCGCATGCGATGGAGACGCTAACCACGCTTTGTTTATCCCCTCTGCAGTTGCAAAATCCATCGCCAAGTTTTCTCCAGCAATACTATAGTCATACCCATTTGCAAGCATAAAACTCCATGGAGTGGAACCGGTTGGTGAGTAATGGTCAAAATAGTTATTTTTGACCATATCGTTTGCTTTACTATATGCTGCTTGCGTTAATGTTTGGTTTTGTACGAGGGTTGCAATACCACGCTCTGCGCGAGATGTATTGGTGAGTGCAACGATTGATTGTGACGATATATCTGTCGCGTAGACGGGCGAAACAGATAAAAGAAATGAGACGACTATCGTCGCAAAAATATGAGAACTTTTTTTAATGCGAACTGGATTGTGTATAAAAAATGGGTTGTTCATAATCCCTTTGGGGATGTGATCAACCCTTCAACCTACATACAGTATATCAGATATGGATGTATCTGTCAAGTATATCTTGTGCGATCGCAGGTTATATAAATAGTATTATGAAGTAAGAAGTATGTATTATGGAAAATTCGCTTGGATACTCGACAATTTGAGAATTATTGGGTAAAATATAGTCAAGATCTTATTTGCGCCTGTAGCTCCCTCCGTCGTTCTTACTGTTAAATCTATTCCATAGTATTATAACAGTGTGAACTTTGGCGGGCAGGTAGCGAGATTGTTTGAATTCATCCTACGTATTGCACATTGTTAGAATTGTCACCCTCACTATGCGCCTGTAGCTCAGTCGGTCAGAGCGCCAAGCTTATACCTTGGTGGTCGTAGGTTCGAGTCCTACCAGGCGCACCAGATCGGAAATGTCAAATTTTGTTGGTTCGCCTCGTTTTGCTTGGCGACCAAATTGTAGGGAATTATTGCTTCAAAAAGCCACTTTCGATTCTGTAAATAATGGTTCGAGCCGATATTTTTGAGAAATATTAGAATTTCTGGATAATCTCCAGAAATTTTTAATTCATCAGCCTTTTTGAGTTTAAGGACAAATTCTCTGGCTGGTTCGAGCCAAGACAAGCCGTTTCAGATTTTTTGGCGGGCGGGCTAAATCAAAAACCTAAATTATTTTTGAATAAACTATCTCAAAAACTTCTTGAGGAGATAGTTTACTTTTTAGAAATTGTATCGAGAACATTCACTCGTTCATCTGATGAAAGTCTACAATCAATCACAGCATTTTTATTTCACTTAAAAACTTTCTCTAATTTTTCAGTAATCATCTGGAACGCTTTTTATTGTCATTATCTCTCGAATCAGTTCTTTCAACGAGTTTTCTCTCATTATCCAAACTGAAAAAGTCAGTATTTGAAAGATTGTTTTTGAGCAATTCTGACAAAGTAGATTTTCCTGATCCTTTTGGTCTGTCAATAAGTATTAAGTAGTTTTGCATATTAGACTTGCAATTTTGTTAATTCTGCAATAATTTTTTCATGTAATTCTTTATTTGCAGAAGCGACAAAACTACGCTCAAGATTTACAGATTCTTTTTGATAATCTATAGGTTTTCCATCTAAATCAGTAACGATACCGCCAGCTTCTTCAAGAATTATTTGCTGAGCAGCGATATCCCATTTACCAGCCCTAAAATTAGTATTTATATGAGATTCTGCGTCTCCTTTTGCAATAGTACAGAGTTTTGCGCCACTACCTTCTTCTATTCTTTGTATGAATGGAATTTGATTTAATTTTTCTTCAATCGGGCGAATGTCTCCACTTGGTTCTCGTGTAATTAGACGAGAACCTTTTATTTCTGAAATTGTAGAAGTGTGTATTTTTTCAAATCCTGAACCAATTTTTTCAAAAGCACCTTTTCCTTTCTCGGCATAGAAAACTTTATTTTGCGCTGGTACAGTAACACATCCAAAAGTGGGTGTTCTATTTTCAACAAGACCTATCACTATTCCAAAAGTATCTACTCCTTTAATAAAAGATTTTGTACCATTTAGTGGGTCAACCATCCAAACTCTATCCACGTAATTTTCGGGGATATTGTCATTTTCTTCCGATAAAATGAGGTCATCTGGAAATGCTTTGTGTAATTGTTCTCGAATTAAAGTGTCGGATTCTTTGTCGGCCACAGTCACTGGGTCAAACTCGTCTTTCTTATAATCTATATCTATAATTTGTTGAAAATATTTTCTTAAAATCACACTAGCTTCGTCGGTGATGTTAAAAACTTTTTCTGCAAGTTCTGATGGTATCATTTCATTTGTATTTATGATAATTTTTTCCATATTATTTAATTTGTACTCCATATTTTTTAAGTTTGATTTTCAATTCTCTGGAATTTTTAAAATGAATAAAATTTATTCCAACACTTTCTGTAGGTTCCTTATATTTCAAAAAATCATCAACAAAAATAATTTTATTGGATTTTACTTTAGCTTTTTCTATAAATAAATTAAATATTTCTTTACTTGGCTTTCGTAATGCGACTTTATCAGAAATTATTATAATATCAAAAAAAATTTTAAATTTATATTTTTTCTCCAAATCATCTAACCAAGTAGTTTGATTTGAAATCAGACAGAGAATTACTTTACCTTTTAATGACTTTAATATTTTCAAAGATTCAACTATTGGATAAAAATGATGTATTACTACTCTGTGTAAAGTTTTTTTATTATGATTAATTTTGAGCTTACTCAAAAAAGCATTCCAAAATTCATTTTCAGTTACTTGCCCTAATTCATATTCATTTATTTTAGTCTTCCAAGCGTTAGTAACAGCTATTACAGGCTGTTTTAACTCTTTTGCAACATCTTTCATTAAAACATTGTGACTGTAGTTATAAATAACCCCACCAAAGTCAAAAGCGATAACTTTAATATTGTTCTTGTTTTCTATAGAATTAATTATACCAGTTTTAACCCTTGTTGTACTATAGCCCGCCCGCCAAAAAATCCGAAAGGAAGCCCGCGCGGATTCTTCCCAGACCCCTCCTCCGCGCGGGCAAAATCCAAAATCCCCGCCGAATTTCAAGAAAATAATTAGCCTGCTGATACTTTTTTATTACCAACCAAAAATGCTACAAACAGAAATTTGCCGCCAGAGGTAAAATACGGTATATTTTACCTAGTCCCTCGAATCTCGGGACTGAAAAACTGGAAATTGTTAAGGTTCAAAAATTAGGTCGGAAATTTTCGGGGGGGGAGGGGGGTCCAAAATGCGTTCGGACTATCCTAATTATCCTGCACCATTTACTTCGAGTAAAGCGAGAAGTTCAAAAAGTTTATTCGAATATAAGGATGTGAAATTTACTATTCTAACATTTAGGCAAAAATATATATGCTCTATAACCAAATCAAAAATATACTTAAATACCCTTGCCCTACACCTGATGATGTTCGTACACAGTTTCTCTTAAGATTAAAAGAAGGTGCTTTTACGCGCGATGAAAATGCGCAATCTCATTTTTGCGTCTATTATTTACCGTATAATCCGATCGATAAATAGGTCTTTATTGTCCATCATAAAAAATCTGGGTTGTGGCTCTCTCCGGGTGGGCATATCGATGCAGGTGAAGGATTATTAGATGCACTTAATCGTGAAATAGATGAAGAGCTTGGTATGCAAAAATACTTTACGGAGCTTCCAAAACCATTTCTCCTGACCATAACTCCTATACATAATAAAGCACATCCCTGTACAATGCATTACGATGTTTGGTTTTGTGTACAGACTGGTGGATTAAAGTTTAACATCGACCCTAGAGAATTTTTTGATACGCGCTGACTTTCCATCGCAGACGCGCAATAAATTGTTACTGATCTGCCAAACAAATAGGCTTTACAGGAAATAACCAGCACATCTTGATGCTTGTTTTTGTATTTTATGGGTCTGTCGACAAATACCATTTTGGCTGCAAATTGACACTACTGTCTGTGGTTCGACTTCGCTCACCATCCTGAGCCTGTCGAAGGACAAATTCCCAAAAGCTCCTCCGCTTAACAACCTGTTAGGCGTCGTCTCTTTTAGAAATTTTCGACTTCGTATTATCAATTTTCGCTTTCAAAAGCACATTCGCCGACAGACCCTATTTGACACAGAGAGTATTTGCACTATAGTAAAGATAAGGAATTTTTATGGAAAAAAGAGATTTTAAAGAACTATTGGACGATCAAACAAAGGTCTTTGATCAAAAGATTGATGCTAAACTTAATGCACAGTCAAAAGTATTTGATCAAAAGATTGACGCTAAACTTAATGCACAGTCAAAAGTCTTTGATCAAAAGATTGATGCTAAACTTAATGCACAGTCAAAAGTATTTGATCAAAAGATTGACGCTCGGTTTGAAGAGCAAACAAAAGAAATTAAACGTCATCAAAAAATGCTTTTAGAAGAGTTTGACAGTCGCCTCACTATCGTTGCAGAAGTACAGTCAGAGCATACTCAAAAACACAATGACCATATGCAAAAAATTGACGCGCTCATGGAAATGGTATCAATGAACACTGACCAACTTGAATTTATTAAAGGAATGCTGAAAAGAAAAGTCGATGTTGATGAGCACGAATTACTGGTGAAACGTGTGTCTCTATTGGAGAAAAAGCTCCGCGTATCCGGAACCTGATCTCTCTTGCACTAGTATCCTTTTTTTAGTAGTCTATCCTTACGAAAGGAAATGATGAAAACATTTATCTCACTTCTTCTTATTGTTGCTGCGGGGGTACTCATCTTTTTGCTTGCGCAAGGAGGGACGCCACAGAAAAATACACAAAATGATAAAACATCATCGACAATTGCTATTGGTGGACACGACCTTGGACCACGTGTAGACCCAAGCGACCATGTAGAAGGCAACCCCAATGCGACGGTGGTTCTTATCGAGTATAGCGATTTCCAATGTCCTGCATGCAAGTTGTATTACCCTGTTGTGCGCGATCTTTCCAACAAATACAAAGATAACGTTGCGATAGTGTTTCGCCACTATCCGCTTGTGGATAAACATAAAAATGCACTTGCTACGGTAAAGGCAGCAGAAGCAGCAGGCAAACAAGGCAAGTTTTGGGAGATGAGTTATACTCTGTTTGATCACCAAGAAGAATGGAGTGTTCTCCCCGACCCGACCGATGCGCTTGTTTCGTATGCCCAGACATTGGAACTTAACACCGATACATTTAAAACAGATTTAAATGACCCCCGTTTTGATGAAAAAATCGCAAACGATGTGACATCGGGTGATGTAGCCGGACTTACCGGAACGCCAACATTTGTCTTAAACGGCAGAACTATCAACGCCCGTACCGTTGACGATTTCTCACAAGAGATAGATAAGGTGCTCAAAAAGTAAGTAATCGAGCCCTTATTTGACTATTTGGCACAAATAGTTTTTAATTGATGCGAATCTATACGGTATATTCATAGAACATTCCCATCCTAACATTTGAGGAGTTGATTATTGTGCGTAATTTTGGTGAACTGAAGGTTTTTGTATGCAATAGTTCCTCTCATCTCTTACCCGGAATCTGCGATCGTTTGATGATAACTCCGGGAGATGCAACCATAGGACGATTTGCTGGAGGTGAGGTTAAGATCAAAATCAATGAAAGCGTACGTGACGATGATATCTTCGTTGTGTGTTCGATGCAGCCTCCTGCAGAAAACATTGTTGAGGCGATGCTTCTCACCCGTGCTATCAAGGGATCGTCGGCAAGCCGAGTCACTCTGGTGATCTTACATTTGGGCTATAACAGACAAGACAAAAAGAACGAACCACGAGTCCCAATCTCGGCGAGTTGGATTTTAGACCTTATTTTGTCTTCGGGGGCTAATAGGGCTCTGTTCTTTGACGCTCATTCAGAAGCAACACTCGGAAAACTTGATGGTCAGATGCCATATGACCATTTGTATGGATCGTATGTTATCGTCGACCATCTCAAGAAAGTACTTGGCGAACCGTTTGTTATCGCTTCCCCCGATGCAGGTGGAGCAAAACGAGCAGGCGCGTACAGCAGACGCTTGAGAGGCAATGATGAAATTGTTATGTTTGGAAAAAGTAGAACCCCCGATGGCGAACTTGACGGAACCGTCACGATCATCGGCGATGTTGCTGAACGAACTGTCGTCATAGTTGACGACATGATCGATACCGGAGGTACGCTCATTCAATGCGCGCATGCTGCTAAAAATGCGGGGGCGCAGAAAATCATAGCATGCGCAACGCATGGTCTTTTTTCTGATAACGCGATTGTGCGATTACGAGAAAGCAAATTGTCCGAGATCATCGTTACCGATTCTATTAGTCTCCCATACAGTATCTGTTCGACCGATGAACTCACGGTAACCGTCATCTCGATTGAAAGAATGATCGCACGTGCGATCAACAATCTGCATAAAAGTGAGTCCCTGTCGGTTTTATTTGACTGACAGAAACGCAATTTGTTTGAAGTGGCGAGTACATCTCGTCGCTTCTCTTTTTATGAGACCGATGTCGTATACCTGTTTTACAGGTACTGATAATGTAACCTTCGTTCAAACACGTTCAAGGTTCGCCTCCATCATGGCATGGGGGCGTTTCTGTTTTTGTATGATAAAGGGCGCTTCCCACACATGTGGTTGGCGCCCTTGTAATGTTCACGGGTCCCAGTGAGATGTGACCGAACGGATAGAGCGGTTCAAAGTCTCTACTCGGTTCCGAGCAACGGACAGAAATTCGATATCCATTTCGAGTACTTCTTGACCCATCTGACCCCTGTTGTTGTGATACTGGACAATGACTTCCCACGGTCCGCCGTCCATACGTTGATTCATCAGTCGCACGGCAAATTTCTCTACAGAACCGCTGGGGATAAAGATAATCTTCTCCCCCCGCTTCACATGCATATGACCGTGCTTTGGTCCAATGACCCACCTATAATGCCCCGTTATGAGTCTTTCTGACATTTGTATATCC